>CETB01022341.1_pt1 | contig 27663 bp, 26 predicted proteins | sample 356381 | NCBI WGS metagenome assembly CETB01 (sample SAMEA2622545, study PRJEB7988) | marine metagenome | biome: marine biome (ENVO:00000447); feature: deep chlorophyll maximum layer (ENVO:xxxxxxxx); material: "saline water (ENVO:00002010), including plankton (ENVO:xxxxxxxx)" | depth 155 m | reverse complement strand
TCATTGATTACCGGAGCCCAGTTAACGCTACGCAAAAATAATCCCGCCCTATCATTAATTGGAGTGTTTGCAAGTGGTTTTCCATTATTGTGTAAATCTAGCCCGTTGATAATAGTGGAAGAACCGATTAGGTATGCCTTGAAGCCGACAACTGGGTTGTCTTCGATTATGGCATTGTCTACAATGACCCCGCTTGTATTGACTTCAAATGCTGAAAAACCCAATCCTGAGGTTTTGGCATTCAAACCTCCAGTGCCACGTATTTCCAAATCATCGAAAACCGCATGAGCAGGTATATTGCTGAACTGACTGTGATTATATTGTTCAACCATCACTCCACGGTACATGCTGTCCTCAATGACAACCCTTTGGAATGTTGGCCTAGTCACCCAACTATCTGTGATATGTCGAACAAAAATACCATTGTCGGATCGCTGGATATCTACGTCGGTGATTAATGGTCTTGAGTCTTCAATCCAGATACCCGTGCCAACGGCAAGCGTAGCCCCTGAGATGTTGCTAATTTCTAGGTTTGAAAGTAAGCCACCTGAATTGCCCCAATAATTCACACCACGGGTGATTAAACCATCAGCGCTTAGCCCGTTGAGAATTGGAGCTGAGTTCGCTCCCACAGAGAGTCCTATTCCATATCTCCAACTACTAGAAAAGCCGTGGATATCTTGGCCGCCACCATTAATCTCTAAATTATTGATTATCGGAGTTGCTCCTTCAAATAAGTCAACTGCGACCCTGTCGGCATTCTCGACAATAATATCGGTCAACTGAGGATTAGAACCGTAGATTGTGATTCCAAATTCGGCATCTGTAATCGTAAGATTTTCTATACTTGAACCAAGACCTTGACTTGATTGGTTGAAGATAATCCCATCATGCTTACCAAGTATTGATTCTAAGATTACAGGGTCATCTTCAGTACCCTCAACCATAATTCGGCCATCCACTGAAATATCCTCATCGGAACCCAAACGAATTGTTGTTCCTTCCTGTACAATTAAGACATCCTGAGCACCTACAATATAGCCATCAGGAAGAAGAATCGTTCCTGACCAAACGGTGGTACTTTTGCTGTTTGCAGCAGTAGCGACAACGGGGAGGCTGTAAGAAATTAGTAACAATGCAATTACGAATATTGCGAAGCCGGCTGTGCTCCCGTGCCTCGCGCGCATGGTTGAATCGGCTCGCCTCATTCGTTGTATTGTTTCCCCCCTGATGGAATCGACGAAAATAGGACTCTAATTGGCGCAGAGATGTAGTCGATTGAATTTACTCTCTCAAAGTGAGCGAGTTAATTTCAACAATAATTCAGAAGCAGCGGATGGGCACTCAGCCGACTTGAAACGACTGATTGCTTCTCTCCAATGAGACAATTGCATATTTGGTTCAAGCACTCCTCTCCAATACCAACGCTGAGCCATTATTCTTCTGTGAGATGGAATTTCAGGCCTCAGTTCAATTGCGATTGCATTGTTATGGGCAGAAACTAGCCAATCTGGATGTGAAGGGGAGGTTGCCTCAAGTGACATATGAATTGCAATAATTTTGTCGATATTCTCTCCTTCAGAATTGATATATTTCCTAGCCGCATCCAATGACCCCTCTGCCTTAGAAGTGACTAGGGCGCGTAGGTCAATCAAAGCCAAGCGTGGATGATCTTCACCCATTTGGGCTACCAAAGATGAACGAACATTAGCTAGGGTTTCGACGCTTCCGGATTCTACAGCAACCGCGTGTCTAAGCAAATCGAGTGCTAAGCTAGCAGAGGCGAGATCAGTGTTCGGAAGTCTAGACAAATCTACATCATCAATGTGTGAATTTTGGACTTTTGTTGATTGACCAGGTAACCTGTCGTCGTGAGCTCGAACCAAGGAAGCAACTTTTGCCCTAACTGCCTCAGCCGGAGATAACGATTCAAGCGCATTTTGTTGTAATTTTTCGGCTTCCTCAATATTACCTTGTAGCCGAGCAAGCCTTGCTTTTCTGATTAATTTTTGTGGGCTATCGGAGACTGAATCTATGTGTTCAGAGGCGGCCTCTGATTCACCTCTCTCAAAGGCAATATCGATTGCGGTATAACGTAGGTTATCATCATCGGTAACTTGAATCGCATCATCAATCAGCACGGCTGCTGCCGCACTATCTTCACGAGAAATTGTTACCACATTTTCCGCCAACCATCTTGTATCGAGTTTCTCTCCAGAATTCAATCGGTGATGAGCCTCAATTCTTCTAGCCCTAGTACCCACCCTTGTTGACCAAATCTCGGCTGCTTTGGTATGCAAACCTCGGGCGATTTCTTCTTCCACAGTTGCACGACGAACATTGCGAATTAGGTGATGAGGTTCGACTAAACTTTCCATCCATCGGAGAACTGCTGAATCATCCAATTCTGCGATTCCATCTCCAACAAATAATTCCTCAACGGATAGGGGTAATGGTGAGAGGCTTAGTTCATCTAAGGTACCAAGGCCTTCATGGGTTAACCTTCTCAAAACAGTACTTTGGACGTATTCTTGCACTGCCTGACCTTCCTCCGGAATATCTTCATCGGGAGACCATAGATGTAGCGCCAAGGGATGGCCACCCAATGCTTTTGCAACCTTTTCTGCCGTTTCACTAGTGATTGAATTTGGTAATAATTCGACAGCATCAGATATCTCCAATCCCTGTATTCTAATTTCTTCAAAGCCGGACAAAGTTCCGAACGGACTTGGTGCACGGACTGCTGCGAGAACTCCTGTGGAAGTTTCGACGCAGGCCGAAAGGAGTGATTTGACAGAACTCAGGTGCCGAGGATGTAATTCCTGCACCTCATCAATAATTAGAGCTGTTTTGTTGCCGCTTGCTGCAGATGCAATTGCAGTAGGATCTCTAGGGGAATCTCTACCTAGCCACATTGAACCGATTGCAAAAGCATCACTGTCTGAGTCACATGTTGCCCAGCGAATTTTGAATCCTCTCTCCATCAATAAATTCGCAACGGAGCGTGTAAGGCTGGTTTTGCCAATTCCAGGCAGACCGGTTAATTGCAAATTTTCCCCCGCTAATAATTTCGTCAATAAAGTATCCAATTCATCTTCTCTACCACGAATTTGTATTGGATTTGGGAGTGGCCCAGTAGCGAGGCTTTGTGATTTATCGGGTAATTCTTCCTCGGATAGGTTCTCTGCTCGCTCCCTTCCAGAATCCGTCAAATGTATAACTGTTCGACGACGAGCACCCCCGCCGATAACATGAGCCGATCGAGTAGAAATCAAACCTGAGGATTCTAACTCTTTCAGAGGTGTATGAATTGCCGAGCGAACTAGTCCAAGGTGCTCCGCAAGACCTGGAAGTGATACTGCTCTAGGAACGTCCCAGGCACTCTCAATCTCCGCTCCAAAGTCGGCCAAGCGAAGCAATAGGCGCCGTTGTGTCTCGCTCAGCATGTATCTTCAGCGAGGCCATCAGTTCATGGGCGTTGACCTTTACCGAGTCATGCCCATGGCAGTCAATCCGGACTCTCTCGACCTCCCGCGCAAGCCCGGAGTCTATCTGTTTAAGGGAGGCGACGGTCAAGTTAATTACGTAGGAAAGGCAACAAACTTGCGAAGTCGAGTTGGTTCCTATTTCGGATCTAGTGATAAGAGAGAAATGGTACCAAAATTAATCTCAAAATCTGATGATATTGAAATCATCGTAACACAGAATCCTTCCGAAGCCCTGATTTTGGAAAGGCAGCTAATCAAGAAATACAAACCAAAATACAATTCCTTACTGAAAGACGATAAATCATTTCCGTATATTTGCATAACAGATGAAAGATATCCTAGAATCGAATATACTCGCCACCCAAGTAAAAATAGTCGAATATGGGGGCCTTTTCCAGACGCTGGATCTGCAAAAAAAGTAATCCATATCTTAAGGACTCAGTTTGGAATTAGAGACAAAGATTGTAGAGGTAAAGATGGCTGTATGGCGAGTCATATTGGACTTTGTAAAGGACCATGTGTTAATCCGGAAGGTTACGATGATCTAGTTAATACAGTTATCAGTGTGTTAGATGGAAATGCAGGTGTGCTAATTGAAGCATTACAGCAAGAAATGGATGCTGCATCTGCTAAGTTTGATTACGAAAATGCAGCTCAAAAGAGAGACTTGATTGTGGCAGTAAACACAACCCTTTCTCAACAGATTATTCATTCTAGGTTCTACCAAGAATGTGATGCTGTCGGCTTCTCCTCAGATGGTGAGGTTGCAGTGGTACTGATTCTTCATACACAGGACGGAGTAATTCAGGGCCAAGTTAGTTATCCCGTAATTCATCGTGGAGATATTTTGGCTTCAGTTTCTCTCGTTCTATCGGAACATTACCAAAATCATAGACCACCAAAGACATTATTGGTTCCAATACCATTGACAGATTCAATGAATGTGTGGCTTAGTGAAAGAAGGGGGAAGAAAGTAAGCATTCGTAACCCGCAAAGGGGAGAACTAGCAAAGTTACGTCGAATGGCGGATTCAAATGCTGAAATTCAAGCTACAAGGCAGGTTATCAATCGTTCAGGGTCCTTAGGACAGGCAGCAGCAGATCAGGCAGCAAAGATACATGGATTGGAATCTCTAAATCATATTGTCTGCTTTGATATGGCACAAATTCAGGGTAAAGAAAAGGTTGGTGCATCAGTAGTTTTCAGAAATGGTAGACCTTCAAAAAAAGAGTATCGAACCTACCAAATCAAGACCGAGGTTGATGATGATTTACGGATGATGCAAGAGGTTGTTGAGCGCTGGATGAAGAATCAAAAAGAATGGCCTGATTTATTGCTTCTGGACGGTGGAGAGACACATTTGAAACACATTCATTCGATGCTAACAACCCATGGTTTAGGCGATCGGTTTTCAATCGCAGCATTGGCGAAGAAAGAGGAAACTCTTTGGCGACCGGAAGTAGATTCTGTGAAATTAGACAGGAAATCTAGAGTCTTGGTTTATGCTCGTGACGAAGCGCATAGATTTGTCAACACCTACCATAGAAAACGTCGTTCAAAGGGTGGGTTGAAGAGTCCACTCGAAGAAGTCGAAGGTCTTGGAGCAAAGAAGATTCAATCACTATTGCGCCATTTCGGTGGAATGAAGGGTATTGAGCATGCCACAGAAGCACAACTCGCTGCTACTCCTGGGATTGGTAAAGCCTTAGCACAGCGAATATTCACTTACCTGCATGGATGATTATACTGGCTCTTATTGGCCCCACCAATTAGATGATTCTGCCTCGTTAACTTCAGGTGTTTCAACTGCTAAATTTTCCTCTAATTCACCCATTTGTGCGGCCAGTTCCAATTCCAACATTTTTTCTTCCATCGCCTCTTTTGCACTCTTGGAAGCGGCCTTCTTTGCGTCCCTTCGACGTTTCCGCCGAATAATGGCATGTCCTAGTAATACTAGAACTACCAATATATATTGAACAACTTCGCCGAGAATGAACATATAACTAACTTCAACGCTCCAAGAAATGGTATCATGTTCACGATAACATTGCGGCCAATTTTCCGCCTCTGGGCAAACTGGTGTTCGGTAACTTAGAACCTGTTTGCCATCAATTACATGTACAGAACCCAATCCCTTCTCACTTTCAAAATGATTTATTCTAATGAAATCCGGCATTATGATTTCTAATCGGGCGGAACTTTTGATTAATCCCCAAAGTGTATATTGCATTATCGGTGGGACTACCGAATAGAATATCGCACTCTCAGAACTTACCCCGTAATCAGAGAATTCTAGTCCTATATCGGTAAGAGCAGATGCTAAAGGATTTGCCTCAATTATAGCCGGTGCTAAACTAATCTTTACTTCATCTTCAACACTGTGCAAAAGAGCTATTGTTAACGATGAGCTCGAAACTCTGACACCTATCTCGATAGGGTTGATATCACTAATTTCTATATTCATTGGCATTTCCATTGGCGGTATTTCTAACTTAATCGGAAGTGGTACAATATCCAAGTTTGATTTGAGGGTTTCTGAGCCTAAAATGAGATCTTGGGAGCCTATTTTTTTAAATTCGTCGAATGCTATTTCGACCTCATCCATTAGTGCATTAGACAAACCAATTAGCCCTGAATTTGAAACCTCAAAATTGTAATCTCCACTGGATAATGGTATTATTGCTTGTTGTTCTGAACCCGACAATAAACCCCCTGGTTTTCTATCTCCAATTGCAATTATTCTACGAATTATGTCTGCAGGAATTGGACTAATCTCAATGTTTTCCTCGTCTACTAGATTTATTCCTAGTCGATATATTTCAAGGGTGATATCTGCTGTAAATTCAAACTCTACAGCGGCCTGCGTTTCTCTAACTGCCAGTTTCTCAATTTCCATTTCTATATCCAGGGAAACACAGGTTTCCTGTGTCGAACTACAAATCAAATCTTCACTATCATCGGTGCATTCTGTAGGGTCTCCCACCCCACCTCGGCCACTCTCTAGACAAATTGCCTGCTTCCAATCATAGGATCGAGAGCCTCGTAAATCCAGGTTTTGATTTGTAGTAGAATTAGAATGAAATTCTATGATGTCTGTATCTGATTCATCCAGATCTAACCATTCGGGTAAAAGCACGTACATGCTAGTATCTGTGGAGGGGAAATTTTCTGGTAACCCATCATTAAGGAAAGAGTGGTCTACCTCTAATTCTAATTCCAATACACTCATTATTGAAGCCAAATCTTCATCGGTTAATATGGATAAATCTAGGCTTGAAATATCTCCCTCTGCATGCTGAATAAACTGGTTGACGATTTTTGATACCTGCATTTCAGACGGAATAGTGCCTGTCTGTAAAATTACAGGATAGGTACTTGCCATTGCTCCAGAATTTCCCAAACAATATCTGTAAGCCAGATTTTCTTGACAGGTGGAACCAGGTTGGTGAATGAAATCTAATCCACCTGAATCATGTGCAGTGGAAAAAAATGGAGTTTGGAATAAAACTTCTACCCCGAGATATTCTGTAAATGTTTCAGAAAGAGACTCGATTGGAAAAGAAGTCAACATATCATAAACGTCAACATCCAATTCGGAGTCAAACATTCTTATTCCATCAGAGGTGACTGAGTCTAGTTTAATTGTTGAACTTTCGAGATTGAGTCCCCAATCAGCAAGAAGATCAGCATTAAGATGATGAACATAAATATTCAGATAAATACGGCTATTCATCCTATCTCTAAGATCTACATACACCTCCAATCGTAAAGACGGCCCGGCTTCACTTTGCCAGTCGGGAGAGGTAATCCCACTATCGAGAGTTGCGACCAAGTTGACCAAAGTGGGCGCCGAAAAAGTCGAACCTGCAAGATTGTTGATGGAAACCCTTGCTCCCGTCTCGGCTTGTTCGCTTTGGTCTAGTTGAAAAATTTCTGCTGGAGAATTAACTGAAGAAACTGCAGCAAATGAAGGAGGAATCATAACGTATTCGAGATAATGTCCAGAAGATGCGATTGTTGTAAAATTCGAAGTTACCTCGCCTCCCATTATCATTAATCCCTCCATCATTCTATCCACATCTCCGGTATTCGGGTCCATTCCGATATTTGTTGGGTCGATGATCAGCGATAACTGAGAACGTAAACAAATGGGAGGATAGAATGGGTCGTTTACTCTATCTAATTCCTCATCGACTGAGTCGATATCAGGATTCATAGTACAAACTGCTTCTTGACGCGAGAAGAATGTAATCTCAGATGTTGGTTGAATTGCGCCAATTGTAGCACCTGGGAAATTTTCATCAACAATTTCTTGGATTAATTGTTCTACATAATGTATCATTTTATCTTCTACAGACGAGCCATCTCTAGCTAAATCACGGTAGTTTCTGATGTAATCTGCTGGAATCCCATCGGAGGGATTACTATCTCCTTCTAGGTCAATATCAAGAAGCCCCAATTCATCTCTCGGTAGCTCATGGATCCCAAATTCAATACTCATCTCGATACTAGAAGCAGTTTCCATAACCATTCGAACCTGTCCTTCAATCCATTCTTCAGTAAAGGTTGCATCTAACCTAGAATCATAGTCGTCACAGATTCCGTTTTGGCTATTCCACGTTGAACAGATATCGTTGACCACCTCAGAGTCTCCAGGTGGTGGAGCGGCGACTACAGTTTGCATCATCAGCAGGATGACCAATGTGACTGCCGCGCGGCTCATGCCGCGCGTATGGTAGGTCATATACCATAAGTCTGAATCCGGAATGCATCGTCAGAGAAGCGATGCAGGAGCAGGACCCGCATGACCGACTACGTCAAATCGTCGGTCAATTGATTCAACAGAACGGAGTTGATTCTTCTTTGTTGGAGTCCCTTCCAAAACGATGGGAAAAATTTGCAGATGTGGCATTATTACCCCGTAACGCTTTCACAGAAGAAGGTTGGAATCAGATATATGGTCCCGAATTATGGTCTGCGATTGCATCTGCATTGAAGGTAAAACGCGTTGGTAAAATTGGTGAAATCATAGGAGAGAGACGAGAATCCAGCGTCGAACTCCTTTACGGTGAAGATGATTGGGTCGTTCGAAGAGAAAATGGAATCGATTATGGATACAATTTCACTCAGTGTATGTTCTCCGCAGGTAACGTCAATGAGCGTCGTAGAATGGGAGAGGTTGGAAGGAACGGAGAAAACGTTGTCGACCTTTTCTCGGGGATTGGATATTACACACTTCCAATGCTAGTAAAATCCCAAGTAAACCATATTCATTGTTGCGAGTGGAACCCAAATGCGATAAAGGCACTAAAGTGGTCATTAGAACAAAATAATGTGGTTGATAGATGTACTATCTATGAAGGTGATAATCGTATGACTGCGCCATTTTTATCAGGCCGAGCAGATAGAGTAATTCTAGGATTATTACCAACCTCTGAAGGTGGATTTGAGTTGGCAATTAACTGTCTTAAGAACGATGGTGGTTTTCTTCACATCCATGGTGTAGCGCCTGCCTCAGATCATCAATCTTGGGTCGATGAAATTATCACAAAATTATCAAATATAAAACACGATTTCTCAATTTCAGAAACTTCTAGAGTTCGGGTAAAATCCTATGCTCCCCATTGGGATCATTTAGTGCTGGATTTGCATTTGAGCCCTCGCGCGTGATGCTTCGAAGAAGCATCAGTCTCATTTGCTAGACCCAAGTCGGTAACCTGATGGGCGAGGAGTGCTGTGGCCATGATCACTCCAGTGAGGATGTCATGGAGGCCACTATAATCGAAGACTCTGTCGGAAGTAGTTTTGATTTCTCTAGAAGACTTGAGGAGTTAGATTCACGCTACCTTCTCGGTGGAGGAGTTGCAGTTATTGCTCTCGTTTTGATGCTAATTTTGTCCATACTTTGGACTGCAGCAGGACCTTCTATCGCCAGTGAAGGAGATGAGGACTGGTGGAATACACCCGTCGATCAACGCCACAAAATGGACCTCAATATGACTGGCTTGCGTAGCCAATTGCCAGAAGCAGGCCCCTATACTTGGAGTGGCCCTACTGAACACTTTGTCGAAGTCGATTTACCACCTAGTGAGCAAGATGTAGGGTATCCTGGGCCAGCTCTAATGCACATCGCATTGTGGATGCCAGATGTAGAACCTGGAACTAAAGTCCCAGTAATTGCGACTATCCATCCGTACTACGACTTTGGAGGAGAAGGTGTAGCAGGTGACGACTCGAACCCAAATACAATTCCTGACGCAGGAGTCGGTGCTTGGGTGTTAGACCAATTCGTACCTCATGGCTACGCCTTAGCTCAAGTCTCAACTTTCGGAACTGGGAAATCGACACATTGCCAAGACGTCAAAGGCTTAGGTGAACAAATAGGAATTCAAGCAGCAGTTCATTGGCTAGGCGAACAGAATTGGTCAAATGGAAATGTCGGATTGATGGGCAAGTCCTATGCGGGAACCACTAATTGGGAAGCCGCTCAAAACCCATCTCCACATCTCAAGACTATCGTTCCAATATCTGGCTCGATTGGAGTTCAGCAGATGTTCTATCGTAATGGTTCCTCTGAAGCTCGAGCCATGTTGTATGATGTCCTTTACGAAGGTGCAACAGCAGACGCGACGGAGGACGATATGCGCATGTGTAGTGACGACGCAATTGGACCAGTTAGTCCCTTCACAACATGGCTAGGAGCAGGTTTTGGTGGTGATCAGTGGAATGATTATTGGGATGAAAGATATCATTTACAGGATGTTCTTGATAATTACAATGGTAGCGTTTACATCGTCTGGGGAATGCAGGATTGGAACGTCGATCCATACCACGCTTTCCCAACCCATGAATTGCTTCGTCAGCAGGATATCAACGTTCGAACCATTGCAGGTCAGTGGGCGCACAATTACCCCGACCAACCAGATAGACATTCAGAAGTCACGAGTGGATACGGCGCAGAGGCTTATCCAAATATGACTCGTTTTGATTGGGCTGTTGAGTTGTTTCCATGGTTTGAATACTATCTCAAAGGAATCGGGGAAGAACCGGCTTCCTATGTTCAAATGCAAAGAAATGATGGACAATGGCATCTCGAGGAAACTTGGCCACCTGAAGATATCTCTATACTGGAAGTATCGGCCGATGGAGGAAACCAAAGAGTATCCTCTACTTCAGGAGGATTCGAAATAACCCTAGATATTTCTAATGGGCCAATACACATCTCTGGTCTTCCGACCCTTCACACGGATGTTACCACTGGATTTTGTAATGGAGGTCAACTATTCGTTACTATGAAAGATGGAGAAAGTGGTCTTAGACTTGGGCATGCAACAATGGATGTTAGATATCGTGATGGTGGTTATGAATCAAAGGCAACCTCGTCACTGTCGAGTTATAGAATGCTAATGGAATTTAATCCGATGGATGTCATAGTACCTTCAGGGGTTATAACTCTAGAATTTACAGAAAGTGGTGAGGACTATATTCCATCTCCTTGTGCTGTCAGTGGACTGGTAGTCAACTCATTTGACCTTGGGATTCCCCTAATTGATAGAGATGAGAATAATGATTCATGGTTCGAGGCACCTCCTTGGTGGGAACATCAGGAGATGTAAGTATGCGAATACTCGCATTCGAGGACTCCTATGATATAGAGAAGATTCTCATAGAGGGTGGAGTAGACCTGAGTGATTGGAAATTATTGCAATATTGGAATACTATCGATTGCTTCGATCGTGTTGAAGAATTCAAGCCAGACCTCTTACTCCTCGACCACTATATCCCCCCAATAAAGGGTCTAGAGGTTCTCCGAGGCCTACTAGAATTAGTCGCTGCTGATCAAATACAAAGGCCAAGGATGATTCTAGGAATCAGTAGTTCAAGTGCGGCAAATCAAGCAATGGAATATGCAGGCGCTGATGGTTCAATAGGCAAGTTTCAACTCGCAAATCATGAGGTGTGGAAGAATTGATTCCTATTTGGTTGCACGAAGCGGCTAGTGAATACAATAGCCAATCATTAGCAAACCGAGACTCATACGCTGCAGTATTATTGATGCCAATCCAAAACTTAGCAACAATTCTTGATTGGACATTCCAATCCTTACCTGATGAGATTCTAGTAGGGATGGACCCCGATAACAAGCGGGCAAATCCGAAGGAAGTGGTAGAAGCTTACTCTGGAGCGGATCAAGAGACCGGTTTATTCGCTGGACAGGGATATCTGCTCGGAAAACCTCACCTAGTAAACCGAGGAAATTCATTCGAGGTTCACCACGTTCCCGAAGAATGGATGGATGGGCTGTTCTCAACTGATCGAGGTTCACGTGGAAGTAGATTCACCCATTGGTTGCACACCCATCCAAATGCACCCGCGATTCCTAGTGGTGCAGATGCAGATGCGGCTCAATGGACTGAAGGGACAGACATGATTCTTGGAATCAGATTCTCACCTGAAGGCCATCTACCTTGGTTTGATGATGTAGATGGAGTTAGACGACCTCTAAGTGATTTGGAAGATAGTGGAGCCTTGGGTAGAGCCAGAACTGGACATCTTATTCATGGGCTCGATTTAATCTGCTTCCACCGCACAGGGCTAGGAGTAAATCTAGTAATTACCGACGCTAGAGGAAATGCTATTCAGTAATCTAATCAATCGCGAAACAATTTATCACGATAGTAGGCTAGTTCCTCTATACTTCCTCTGATATCGTCAAGAGCCCTATGTCCTGAATTCTTTCGCCACTTACCTAGCTCTGGGTACCATGACCTGGCAAGAATCTTGATACTGGTGACATCAACACTTCGATAGTGGAAAAAATCATGTAATTCCGGCATATATCTACGCAAGAATCGGCGGTCTTGCCCGATAGTGTTCCCACATAATGGGGACTGGCCTGGAGAACAATGTTGTTTCAAAAATTCTAAAGTACGACGCTCCGCATTTTCCATTAAAACGCCATCTGATTCAATCCTATCTAACAAGCCATTCTCGGTGTGATGTTTTACATTCCAATTATCCATCTTTGCCAATTCTTCTTTTCCAACATCTATAGCAAAGCTGGGTCCTTCAGCAACAATGGATAGATCAGATTCAGTCACAATCGTTGCGATTTCGATAATCGTATTTTCATCGGGGTCGAGACCGGTCATCTCGAGGTCAATCCAAACTAATCTACTCTCGGCCATGTTACCCCCTCAGCCATCACAGATTTAATAGTTCAAAAATCTCTTTTCTTTTGGGCTAGAAAATAATAACCATATCAATCCTACAAAAATCTGAATTAGCCCGGTAAGTAGCAATGTCTCACGTAAAGAAAGAAGATTCTTTTCGATAATATATCCAGCAGAGATCGTAGATATACCCATTACTAAGGTAATGATGAGATTGTCTGTTCCAGCAACCCTTCCCATCCAATCATTGTCTGTTCTACGTTGAAGAAGGGTTGTGCTGAAGACCCAGGAAATACCACTACAGGCATGGCTGAAGAAAACCAAAACAAGGGTAATTATTCCCCATTCGAGGTATGATACACCTGTGTAGAAAATACCAGCACCGCCCAAGGAAAGGCCGATGATATATGGGGTATAGCGTTGAACTGTCATAAGCGGCCTAGTAACTAATGGACCAAATCCACTTCCAAAACCTCGAGCCATGTAAAGAACTCCGATTCCAGCTGCACCTGTGGATATTTCTCCCAAAGTTGAGTTCATTCCAATCAAAATTAGTAAGAATATCTGGGCACCACCTCCAGTCGCCCACATCCCCTTTGCCAACACAATTCTACTGATTTCTGGTCTTTTGATAATAAATTCCCAACCAGAAAATATTTCTCTAAACATCGAGAAAAGACCTCCAGTTTTCTTTTCATCGGGATAAGGCCCTCCGTGAGGTAGGGTCGATATCACAATCGCAGCGATTATGAAAGTCACCGAATCAAGAATTAGGCCTGTTTCCCAACCATATTCGGAAATAACAAATCCAGCAATTCCTGCCCCAATTCCCATTGATGCAGACCAGCCTCCAGATATCAGGGCATTAGCAGTGAGAAGTTCTTCTTCGCTGCAAATTGTTGGTAGATATGCAGTTCCTGCAGGATCATAAATGGCTCTACCGACTACCAATAAGATAGTTAATGCATAAACTGAGAATAGATTATCTAAAATGCCGGTTAAGATGAATGATATTAGTATGACAAAAGAAAATAAATTTGCGATTATCATCAAGTATTTTCTGGGATATCTGTCTGCTAACATTCCAGTTATTGGCTCCAAGGGAGCAAAAGTGAAACTTCGTACAGCTAGAACACCAGCTATTGCTAAAGGAGAATTATCTGTTGCATCTCCTGCTAACAAGAACATTGCAAGTACGGTAAACCAATCTCCAATGTAGAGAATCATATTCGAACCCCAAAGCCGAGCGAACGTCTTGTTACTGCGGAGTAACTCAAGATAACCTGGACTAGTCAAAATAATTCCACCCATTGATTAAATTCACACTATCTCGGGAAGAACTTTCAGGACAATTAATGGGAATAAGGAAAACATCACATTACTAAACATGGAATCTCGAGTGGCCTGCATATGATTGTCAAGGATTGCCTGCATACGGGTTTCTATTTGATCTGCTAATCCTTCTGCTGGAGCTTTTGCAACTCCAAGACCATAGTCGATTAGATCCGCTGCCTTGTTCAAAATTAGCACTCCTAAACTTGTGATTTTACTCGGTTTATCAAGAGCCATTTCCTCTCCCTCGATAGTATCTGAAATTTCAATCGTGGACCATGGGCGAGGGATTCGGAACTCCTCAATATTGCGAAGGAAATCACGACCGGCAAGAACTTTCTCAACCCTTCGTTTGACCCTCTCTAGATTCATCTTTGCCATTTTCTTGACCGAACGGCGAGTACGCATGACTCTTCTAAAGTCCCATAGTACCCAATAAGCAAAGGCTACAATCAGAAGCTTTTCTCCTAAATCGGGAACACTATCCCAATCTTTCCAACCTATTTCTCCTATCCCTAGCCTAGTTATTCCTGCGGCAATACTAGGTAGCAAAAATGCGATGACTTCTTGTTTCAATAATCCATCAAAACCGGTTATCGGTAACCTGTTGTAATTTCGCTTAAGCCATCGCCAATGACGGGTTCTCTCCTCTTTAGGTGCAAAAACCGATATTAGGTCAAGTAACGGCCTTCTCAATAACCAAAATCGAAGAATAAATGGGATAAGTAAGGCAAAAATATAGCATTCCCAAGGAGTTTCAGGTGGCCAACTTGGGAGGGCGTAGGCATCTGCCATGTGGACTCGTAGCATAGGTAAGCAATCAATCTCACTCCGCGATGAAAGTTATCTTGCAGGTACTGAAAGTGCTGATCTTGCCATGATTATAACAAGAATTGCGGATCCAATCAAAGTTACAGCTAGGATGTTTGAGGTTCTAACCAACATAAGGCAAAATCCTGTGATTCCACAAGCGTAACTGACAACCTCACAACGAGATGCTAACAATAAAACGGACGAGGGAACCAATACTGGATTTGGATATTCACGAATCATTCTGCTGAGAAGAATGTATAGGCCTTGGAATGGAATCGCGATACAAAATAGAGCCAGAGCCACCAACAGGAGAGTTTCTGGATTATCATCGGCGTTCAATTCTCCACCCTTCCAGAAAAGGTTGCTCAGACCAACACTCAGTAATCCAGTATGGATGAGGGCAGAGGTGGTTGAGACTGAAGTCGCTTCCACCGAATCGGGTACCATAGAGTGAATCCGATTCGAAGTGCTCTTGAGAATTGCGCTCGATTATTGTGTTTACCTACTGGTTATCTGGGAGTCTACTGGCCATCGCCCTCTTCCATATCGGCGGTATTAAGCATGGCCACCATGATGCGTAGTAACCCCATCTTAAGTCTGGTGTACCTTCGTACGGCCTTAGCTTCCAGAAGGGGACACTTGCTCTAAGATGGTGGTCGGAATGTCGGGTCAACTCTAGAAGACTCCACCTAGACCACCTAGCCTCTGTATTCCAGGAATGCTCTTTTGCAAACCTCTCGTCCTCAGATCTTCTAAGTCCCCAATGGCGAATATAATTCACGTACTCCAGAGTTAGAATTGCAATTCCTGACATTACAAGCCATCCTAAAGCAACTGGAATACCATCAAAATATCCAAGCATGCCGGGGATAAATGCTATTGCAAACAGCGTAATAATTTGTAGCAATAGGCCGCGATAAGTGGGATTACTTAGACCCGTCTTACCCTTCCTTTTGTGTACACCAGCAGATGAGAAAAACTGACCTGGTATAGTACTCATCCAGAACGACCACAAACCCTGATGAGCCTCTGCACTGGCGGAGTCCTTGGATGTGCTTACCCACTTATGATGAACATGATTATGCTCGTAGGTAAAGTGAGTGTAGTGGACAGAAAAAAGCAGAACTCTGGCGAGTCTCCATCCAGGACTACCTCGTTTCTTGTGGCCAAGTTCGTGAGCGGTGACTATGGCTGATGCAGCGGCGCTTAGGCCTGAAGATAGAGCACCCACAACAAGCCACCATGTCATGCCCTCTTTGGCAGCAAAGACGAAAAATGTAGCAACGACTACTATCTGTAAAATTCCATGAACCCACAGAAGTACCTCGAAAGGGGTTCCAGATTCTCTCGGAGGGCGTGCAACCTTCGATTCCCCCATAACGATGTCAAGTATAGGTGCAACTCCCCAGACAAAGACCACCCCCATGGCTACATACACTTGGTTCTCAACCATACCCAAGATGTTACCAGAAATAGCGAGAATTGGGGTAATCAAACCTAGTAGATGGAACGCCCAAGGCTCAGGTGAGAGGGTATCATCGTAGTTTTGACTGACTGGTGCCGCCTCACTCATACAAATGGGCGTGCTTGGCCCTAGTCTTAGCGATTTTCGGTGATACAACTACTTGGCAGTAGGGGTTATGCGGGTTGTTGGCGAAGTAGTTGTGATGGTAATTTTCTGCAACCCAAAACTCACCCAATGGACTTAATTCAGTTACTATGTCATCAACATAATTTTGCTGTACATATTCCATTACATGTTCAATATCCATGCGCTGTTCATCGTCCGAATAAAATACACAACTACGGTATTGGGGACCTATGTCGTTACCTTGACGATTCAATTGGGTAGGATCATGAACGGTAAAAAATACCTCAAGAAGAATACGTTGTGAAATGATTTGGGGGTCGAATATAACTTTCACAACTTCAGCATGACCTGTACGCTTTCCACACACTTGCTCATAGGTTGGGTTCTCTACGTGACCACCTGAATATCCAGGGACTACTTCACTAACCCCTCGAAGACCAAGCATGGCACCTTCCACGCACCAAAAGCAACCTCCGCCTAGGACTATCTCCTTACTCATCAGCGGCTGGGAAGCATGGCGTTACTATCATACCTTCTAAAATCCAATTATTCATTTACACTCAAGTAATCTAGTCCTTAGAGAACGAGGATCCGTCTAATCCGTTAATTATTGTAGCAAGAGCAGTACGAAGAGTTGCCCAAAGGGAGGACATCCGATGTCTTACCAAAAGAGGGAAAAGTGCATCTTCATGATGAAAAATTAAACTTTGATGGGGTAAGATAATCTGTAATTGCAAAAACCACACACTCATGCGTACCCAAGCGTGGATGCTCGTGCTCGTCATGATTGGAGCCTCTATGTCGGGCTGTATCTTCGGTAACGAGGCAGTCTCGGAACCCGAACTCGAGCCTGAAGGAGAAGTCAGATTCTGGGTCACTGGCCCTGACGGTGAAAATATCGATCTTCCACCCTTGGCGTTGAATTTTACTTTCTCAAACGTAGGTGAGCAGGGTGCTGAACCAAGTATCGGAATTACCTCTAGTGGCTGCATGTTCTTCATAGCCTTCGAGAAAGTAATGCGTTCATGCGATCACGGAGATTCTTGGGAAATTGTAGATGATATCGCATCCCATCCATCAACCTCTGACCCTTGGGGATGGGTTGATCCAATAACCGACAGAGTCTACAATGTGCAAATGGTTGGGCTTTTGACAACTTGGATTGCATGGTCGGATGATGACGGAGAATCATGGATTGGAAATCCTCATGACTCTGGTCCAATTCCTCTCAATGACCACATCAAACTAGGAACTGGTCCTTGGACTAGTGATGGATATGGGGCAGTTGCAAATGGTAATCCAGCAGCTTGGGAAACTGCTACTTATTTCTGCTACAATAAAATTGCAGGAATCTTCTGCTACACCTCTTTCAATGGAGGTGCAACATTCGAAGTTGGAGGACAGGTTTTCGGAATGGCAACCAGTAACGGAGGTCTGCACGGAGCAATAACCTCAGCACCAGATGGTACTGTCTATGTTCCTCCTCGAGTCGAAACACCGACAATCATTTTGTCGAAAGACAACGGACTAACCTGGTCTGAGAGAACAATGGGCTTGGATGTAGGGACACCTTATCCAAGAAAGAACTCGGAAGTTGGTACAGATAGCGAATCTAATGCCTATCATATTTGGACAGGAGCGGACCAAGGTGTTTACATGTCACGAAGCACAGATTCAGGTAATTCATGGGAAGAAAATAGTATCAGAATTAGCCCAGCGGGCGTAATATCATCAGTATTTCCTCATATCGATGCTGGCGACCCCGGAAGAATCGCTATCACTTATCTTGGAAGCGAGGATGTTGGCCTATTGAATACCTCAAACATTGACGGTAATCCATGGGATGGAAATGCCCATTACGCCCCTCACAACACAACCTACCATCTCTACATTACCTACTCATTGAATGCGCTGGATGATGAACCGGTCTTCCACACTATGCGGGTTACCGATGACCCTGTTCAAATGGGCTCAATCTGTCTGAATAGCGGAGATTGTAGAGATTTTGGTGGCTCTAACCGCAACCTCTTGGACTTCAATGATTTACACATCGATCTAGAAGGAAGAGTGTATGTTGCATTTGCAGATGGCTGCACAGGAGCATGTTCTGATGGAAATAATTCTACATCAGAGGATTCACGAGATAGATTAGGGTCGGTTTACTTCCTGACTTCAGGTCCTAGCCTCTACGAATCGGTAGGGGATCTTGCTGAATTCATGTGAATTCAGCGGCGGTAGTTTGGTGCCTCACGAGTAATCTCCACGTCGTGAACATGAGATTCCGAAAGTCCAGCATTGGTTATCTTGACGAATTGGCAATTCTCACGCATTGCGTTGATGTCGCCATTTCCTGTGTAGCCCATCGAGGATCTTAGCCCGCCTATCAGTTGGTGTAGGACATGCTCTACTGGACCTCGAGCAGGAACCCTGCCTTCGATTCCTTCTGGAACATATTTGCGTGTATCTCCCTGTTCTGATTGGAAGTAGCGCTCGTGAGCGCCCTTACTCATCGCTCCTACGCTACCCATTCCTCTGTAGACCTTGTAGGAGCGTCCTTGGTAGAGGATTACTTCACCTGGTGCTTCATCAGTTCCTGCAAGGACGCTACCGACCATTACACAGTCAGCACCGGCAGCAATAGCCTTAGCGATATCACCGCTGAACTTAATTCCACCATCGGCAATTACCGGAACATTGGCTTTCTTACAAACCGCAACCACAGATTGAACAGCGGTTAGTTGTGGAACACCTACTCCAGAGACGATTCTTGTAGTGCATATTGAGCCCGGGCCTATTCCGACTTTGACGGCGTTGGCGCCTGCTGCAATCAGCGCGTCGGCTGCGGCTCCAGTAGCGACATTGCCAGCGATGATTTGCGCTTCAGGTCCTGCCGCTTCTCGAATTTGCCGAACTGTATGTAGAACTCCATGGGAGTGGCCATGGGCTGTGTCGACCACTACAGCGTCGGCACCGGCATCATACAGAGCCAAGGCTCTCTCGATACCTTTCTCACCAGTACCAGTTGCAGCAGCAACTCGAAGTCGACCGTGGTTGTCTTTGCAGGAATGTGGATTATCGCGACTGCGCTGGATATCGCGGACTGTCATCATTCCGGCGCACTTTCCATCTTCGTCGACAACCAAGAGTTTCTCGATTCTATGCTGGTGAAGTAGTTTCTTTGCAATCTCTGGGTCAACATGTTCTGGCACAGTTACCAAGTCAGTTGTCATCATTTCAGAGACTAGGATACTATCATCGGATACAAATCGAATATCACGATTGGTGATTATGCCAACAAGGTTCTCTTGTTCATCTATAACCGGTAGTCCAGAGAATCCATGCTTATCCTTCAAAGAACGCATTTCACCAATCGTTGTGTCAGGACTAATCATTACTGGATCCAGGACCAAACCAGACTCAAATCGCTTGACTGAATTAACCTTGGCGGCTTGCTCCTCGATGGTCATATTTCGATGTATTACGCCGATTCCTCCGGCTTGGGCCATAGCAATAGCCATGCGCGATTCAGTAACGGTATCCATGGCTGCGGAGATTACTGGAACGTGGAGAGAAATCGACGAAGTTAGCCTCGTTTTTAGGTCAACTTCAGCCGGTAGAACTTCTGATTCGGCGGGCAAGAGTAGAACATCATCGAAGGTCAGGGCTTCAGGTATGGTGTCGCTCGCCATTAGGGATACCCGAGAGCGGCTGTATATGAACGATTCGTGAGGAAATAATCTATTGTGAATTTGAGATTAGCAATCACCTCTTCATTATCTTCATCCTAAGGAGCCACTAATCCTAGGATAAGCGAATGTTGATGCCCCGGCTGTCAAGTCGAGGACACATGAGCGAGCAACAAGGAGTCAGTATCATTATGGTAAATACGGAAGAAGTACCTGGAAAAACCATTACCAAAACTCTCGGAGTAGTTAGTGGCTCGACAGTTAGGGCAAAGCATGTCGGCAAGGACATTGGTGCATTCTTCAAGAATATCGGTGGTGGTGAACTAAAGGCTTACACCGAACTACTGGGGGAATCTCGCGACCAAGCTGTGCAACGAATGTTGGAGGAAGCTGTTGGACGAGGTGCTAATGCGGTTGTTAATGTTAGAATTGCCACTAGCGCAATTACTCCAGGAGCGAGTGAAATATTGTCTTACGGAACCGCGGTTGTAGTTGAATAGGTGATAAAATGGAAATCTGGCAAATATTCCTTTTTGTCAGTTTATTATTTGCTGCCTTTGGAATCGCTTGGGCCTTATTCAGCCCATTTGCTTTCATTTATTCTGCATTATTCAGCCGACGAAACCATAACAAGATGTTAGATGAATTAAGACAAAGAATTGAAATTACTGTAGATAAGTATGGAAGAGATCCATTGACTAATAAGAAATCACCAACATTTGGAGAAGATGTCTCAGAAGCTACGTATGTTCAAGCGAATTATGTAGTTGGTCCTGGATGGTGGAATCAATTTATTGGAGGATGGCACACCCTAATTGGTGGAAAAATAAATTCATACGATGATATTCTAACAATCGCGCGTCAAAATTGTCTACAATCATTACGCGAGCAAGCTGCCGAAGGGGGTTATCACGAAGTAATCAATGTCAGATTAGAAACCGCTCGACTATCCGCTCTCTCCAAACAGAGAAATCAGAATAAATTCATCGAAATTTTTGCTTACGGGACGGCAGTCAAATACTCGTAATCAGCCGGATCCTTGTCTGCCTTCAATCGCTATCAGTAGCATAGTTGCTGCTAGAACTATTCTTGGATCTAGACCGGAAGATTGTATATTGGTAACAAACATTTTGTGAATGAATGGATTCATTTTCTGAGTGAATTCAATCGAACCTGTCGCTGTTGAAAGTACGAATTCTTGGGGAATTAACAAACTCGCGAATGGTACAAATCGGCGAACTAAGGCCAAAATACCACTATCCTCACCTAGAGTTCCAATTTGATTACCAGAAGAATCCATGACTTTCCATGAGTCCTTAAATAGGGATTTCAAGCCTTCTCTTTTGAAACCACAAATTGATTCTCCGCTTTGAGAATCAGTGATATCATATCCCGCTCCAAAGTCAATTATGCTACGGGCTTTAATGCAGATTAACTCGGTGTTCTTTTGTTCATCAGTATATACACGGATATCCTCTTTCAATTTCAGAGCCTTCTGTTTGCTGTATCCAATTAACTGCTGCATTGAGTCATCAGAATAGATGTGAAATTCTTCTCCCAGTAGTTTCAACACTTTTTGCCGAATCATGTAAGAATCTGCGTCGTATAGGTTGCTCATTGGCATCACTCAAAATTAGGCTCTGCTATCTCACAAATAAACGATTTGCAGTCGAAGATAATTGAAAATTGAATTATTGAAATCGGAATCATTCAAGAGAAAGGCCGAACACGCCTAATCCCTGACGCGACCCCATTGTGGTGTTCGAAGTCGGAGTTGATTGCATGCAGGGCGCGCCAATTACCAAGATTGAGCCAAAGATTGCTGCACGCTTGGCAAAACAGCGTTACCATCTAGTCGGCGATCACGGTGGAGTGAAAGTTTGTCATTGGACAAAACAGAGTCTGATTGCCGATCGTTCTTGCTACAAAGGTACATTCTACGGAATCGAAAGCCATGGCTGCATGCAGATGGCTCCTAATGTTGACACCTGTAATCTTGCTTGTACATACTGTTGGAGAGAGCCGCACTCTGATACGCTTACGAAAATTGATGATGACCCTTACGAGTTATTCCTTGAATCCGTCAGAGCCCATAGACGCCTTCTAACCGGATACGGCGGTAATCCAAAGGCTGACAGAGAAAAGTGGCTGGATGCACAAAACCCTAAGCATGTAGCGATTTCACTGAATGGTGAGCCTACACTATACTCAAGATTGGGTGAATTCCTAGAAATCTGTCACCAACATGGAGTCTCAACTTTCCTAGTTACCAATGGTTCTCTACCCAAGGTTATCGAGGAACTAGACCCACTTCCTACACAACTCTATGTCAGCGTAGATGCTCCAAATAAGGAAATATTCAATCGACTCTGCAAGCCGAAGTTTGATACTGCAGCGTTTGAGAAATTAGAAGAAACATTGCAATTACTTCCAAGTTTAGACACCAGAACCGTTTGTCGTCATACTCTAATCAAAGGAGAATCGCTGGGTCATTACGATGATTATTCTCGTCTAGACAATATAGCGGATCCGGATTTTATTGAGGCAAAGGGGTACGTATATGTTGGAAATTCACGTTCCAATCACACCATCGAAAATATGCCAAGCCATGATGAGATTATGGAATTCAGCAGAACCCTTGCACCGATGGTGGGTCGCGAGGTCCTTTCCGATAGGAGAGAAAGTCGAGTCGCATTGATTGGAAATGAAATGATTCCAGTAGTTCTTCCAGAAAAGGTACGAGAATTACCTGCAGACCTTGGAATTGCAAAGCCGCAAAATTTCTCTCTTCCTATTGCTTAATTGGAATTATTTTTCTCTGGAAGAATTATTTCAGATGGACCGATTCTGTTGGCTCCAAATTGGTTTACATTACTCTCACTTGGATATCCTACACAGATTCCACAGAGAAGAGAGTAATTTTTGCTAATTTCAAATTCCTTTCTAACCGCATCTTCCCAAACTGCAACCGATCCCTGAGCACAAGTCCCCAATCCTTTGGAATGAGCGGAGAGCATCAGGTTCTGCATGAATAATCCTGCATCGGATGCGGCAAATTTGCCCAGACTTTTGTGTGTGAATAAGAACAACTCAACTGGAGCGCCAAAGAATTCGTAATTTCTGGCCCAAAATCCATCCCTTTCCTCTTTGTCGTCTCGGGGTATTCCCATATGTGTGAACATCTCTTTACCGACTCTTTGCGACCTTGGAATCAAATCTTTGTGATATGACTTCACGACTAGCCAATTGCTAGTTGGTAGTCCCTTCCATCTCAGTAGAGCTTTTATTTTCCCAAACAAACCCTCTCCTCTTGCAGTTTTTACCGCCTCAAACCTACTCAGAAATTCCTCAGAAAGACGGTCTCTGACGTCCCCTTTAGCAACGGCAATAACGAATGGTCGAGTATTACTCCAACTTGGAGAAGTTAATCCGGCGGAGATTATTTCTTCGATTATTTCGTCGGGAACAGGTGTTGAAAGAAAGTCCCTAGTGGATCTTCGAGAAGCAGCGAATGAGTTGAAATCATCAGCATCAAACTCGCCCTTCATATTCCTGGAAGAAAGCGATTATTATTTCATATGTGGTATTGACTAAGACCTAAGTTCGATTGGAAAAAATGACTGCAATGACCCAACTTGATGAATGGTCCTCAGAAGTAATCTCAGTAATGGCTCAGATACCTGAAATTTCACACCTAAATGTTGCAGATTTGCATGAGGTTCCGCTTGGCCTTCTGCGAAGAAACGCCACTAGATTACATGCAATCTGTAGGTATAACAAGGGTGTAAAAAAAACTCAATCGCTTGGACCGATTGATGTTCGTTGTATCGATATTCACCCTGAAAGTCTAAGACCGGATTGGGAAAGGTATGCTAAATTCTTGCTTTATCACGAATATTTGCATGCTTTAGGATATTCAAACCATGGTAAAGAATTCCGACATGTCGAGGCTCTATGGCCCGATTATTCTGCAAATGAATTGGGTAAATCGTTCTCGAAAATGCTACTTGAAAAAAGAGCGAAGTGGTTCTGGTTGTGCCCATCATGTGAAAGAAAGTATCTCAGGTCGAGAAGAGGAAATGGAAGATATCGATGTAGAGAATGTCGGGTTGTACTGAAGGATATTCCTAATTTTTGAAAAGAAATCTCCTTACTCAAAATAAAATACTGAATTTTAGGTGGGAAAACATGGGGAAAATTTCCGCTGTTGATTTGTTCAGTACTTGGGCAGAGATGGGTAAAGACGAGGGGATGGAAACTGGCCATGCACCGAGTGTCGAATTTATGATAACAAAATCAATTCCGAACATAAATGGTGATTTTTCTGCAATCGATATTGGATGTGGAAATGGATGGTTGGTAAGAAAATTGAATACGTTCGAAAATTGTCTTAACTGCACAGGAATCGATGGCTCAGAATCAATGATTGCTAAGGCAAAAAATATTGATGCAGACGGAGATTATTTTTGTCAGAAACTACCAGGCTGGGAGCCGAATGAAAAGGTCGATTTCGTAATTAGTATGGAATTCCTCTATTATCTAAAGAATCCATTGAAATTCCTATTTGAATTAAAACAAAACTGGTTAAATGAAAATGGAATACTAGCGATCGGAATTGATCATTATCTTGAAAATACCAGTAGCCTGTCTTGGTCAGAATCCCTCGGAGTTTCCATGACTACTCTATCAATTCAAGAGTGGACCAAAGGATTCGAAGATGCAGGATTTTCTAATATTGAATTCTATCAATATGGCGCCAAGGAAAATTGGGCTGGAACTTTGGTTATTGTTGGTCAGAAATAGGGAATTTTCCCGAATCAAAGGGTAGCGAATATCATGCTCCCGAGTACAACGGTTACTTTGTGACGTATTGATAACGCTGGGTTCTGCCCACAAACCCATTGAGACGGGCTTTGTCACTCAGGGATGGCCCAGTGTGCCCTCGATGACAATGTTGGTATTCCCGTTAGAGTATGCGTCACTCTATCCTCGTAACTCAATGCCGATTGCGTCGGCTATCTCTTCGGCCTTTCGTCGGTGATTCCCAAAACTGAAAACTAAACCTGTGACACTAAGCTTCCACTCCTCTCCCTCGCTCGAGTAACCATGGACAATGTATCTTCTAGTCGTTTCAGTTGTAGAATGCCCATCCATGTCGACACTTTTAGACCGATATTCCGTGTATTCTAGGTATGCTGCTTCGGATAGGGGCCTTTCCTCGGAAGAAGACCCGGCCCTAGAAGAATACTCGATGACCAGTCGATCGATGCTGTGCTGCACGCGCAGGCGGCGCGTAGACAGGCTGCTAAATAACCCGACCAACAGAAACAATACAATTGGGATCCAACAACATACCATTGCGGGAATGGGGTTTACATTGAAAGCTGAAGAAGTTTCATTCAGTACCCATGCCATACCAATCGCTGGCAACCCAAAAACGAGGAGCCTAACGAAGACAGACATAACTGTGTGGGCGTCCGTTTCGAAATCCTTGTCGGGGGGAGGGCGGAGGGATTCGTCGTTCATATCCGAACCGGAATCGTCGGCAGCTGCATGGTCTGTTTCCTGGGAGTGCCACCACTTTTCTTTCATTGGTATGAGTACTCTTTTCCGATGCCTATTATCTTTATCTGAGGACCGAAAAAATATGGCCTCGTATTCGCTAATGTGAGTCTTACCCACATCATAGAGGGGTCCATTATTACGCATACGTCATGGAGGGTTAGTGGGATGCCCATGTGTATGCGGGCGTCATCTAGGGTAGGGAAGATGATGCCCCCGCCCTAATTAATTACTTCAGAAATTATTACTAGAATCATTAGGACTCCGAAAGAATCAGTCAATATCTTCAGAGACATCATTAGCCTCTGCCTCGAGTTTAAGTCGGACCATCCAGAAACTGTCTCGTCAGAATATGAAAAGTGGAAACTTACGTATTTATCAAAATATGACACAGGGGATTGTCCTCCAAATTTGGCCATTAACTTTCGCCCGGCATAATAGAGGGGCCCATTATTACGCATACGTCACAGAGGGTACCCAAGTAGACGGATTCATACTGAATAATCTACAGGGGTACTAGAGAGGAAGTCCCACATTAAGGAATTTAGTCCCCCTTCGAAATTCCTATCTATCCCGTGCCCCGAATTCGCTACCTTGTAGTTGACAACACGTCCTTCGTTGATACAACCAGAATACACTGTTCGGATACTACCATCGGATAGGGTTGTATTTTCTCCATTAAGACCGCATTGATTGTGCTCCGCCCACACTCTCGCACTTTCGTCACCGGAAAGAAATACGTGACCCATTACGCCCTCACCTCCCTCATAGGGGACTTCTTCATCTTCAGCGCCGAGTATTTGCATTACTGAGGGATTACCGGAATCGTTGTTTGGAATATTCTCAGTAGTTAGGCTGGTGATTACAGCAACGAAGGCTGAGAAGTAATTGGATTCCTTTCCTAGGGTATGGGCCATTCCCGCCCCGTTTGAATACCCTATTATGTACCTCCTTTTGTGATCGAGATTATCCAATTGTAACAAGGAATCAGCGACCATTTCCAGAAATTCTGTATCATTTGCATTTGAGGCCTCTCGTCCTAAATTCCATGACCTCTCCAGTCCCTCAGGATAAACACCCACGAACTCTCCAGCATCGGTCATATCTCGAAATTGTCCCACGAACTCGTCAGGTATTCCTCCAAGGACGAATAGCAAGGGATAGCTTGCTGATTCATTGACTACTGACGGTGCTTGGATCAAAAATCTACGATTAATCAATTCTCCTTCAACCTCCTGCGTTACGCAGTATTCCGTAACTCTCGGGAATAGTTTGGGATTGTTGTCCAGTCCGGAACAGGGGTTTGACTCATCCTCTTCTAGGGCTGGTGATGTGCATCCAGAAAAGGGTACGAGGAATATGAGTAAGAATAAATTTAGTGCAATGGCCCTCATGATACTTGCAAACTGTACCTTCTTTATGATGAGTGTGTCTACTTGGGTAGGGAAGATGATTCTCTAGCTATTCCTCTTCATCGATTGCGAAGATAGCTTTTTTGGTTACTTTAAGCCAAATAATTCCTGCAATGGCTAATGGTAGGATTACCACCCAGAGAAAGATAGTATATGCCTCGGGAGATCCAAAGATGTCCACTCCGATATAGTAGGCTCCGCCTTGGAGAATAATTCCTGCAACTAAGGCCAGTGGCCAGGTAAGATGAAGGATAGCAGGTGGCTTCTGTGGATTGGACATTACTAACTCTCAACGCACCCATCATGATGTGAACCTTATGCCGGCATCAAATGTCCTAATGTGTAGTTAACTGTCTTAGCGCTCTCTTCGGAACTCTATGCCAATTGCTTCCGCTATCTCTCGTGCCATTTTTGTGGAATCGTCGAATGTTTCCACCATGCTCGTGATGTCCAATTCCCATTCGCCCTTTTCATCGGAGTGTCCGTGGATTTCGTATTCGCGATGCGTTGTGGTGGTTCTGTTCCCATCCGAGTCGGTGTCTGTTTCCGTCCATTTGTGGTATCTCAAGTAGAGTGATTCCGATAGGCGCCTCTCCTTGACTCTCC
>CETB01059452.1_pt1 | contig 27803 bp, 27 predicted proteins | sample 356381 | NCBI WGS metagenome assembly CETB01 (sample SAMEA2622545, study PRJEB7988) | marine metagenome | biome: marine biome (ENVO:00000447); feature: deep chlorophyll maximum layer (ENVO:xxxxxxxx); material: "saline water (ENVO:00002010), including plankton (ENVO:xxxxxxxx)" | depth 155 m | reverse complement strand
AAATTGGGCTTCTAAATAGATTCTGATATTACAGAATTAATTGAAATTAAAAGTTAGGGGAAACAACAGATCTCATTTTAAATGAATTGTTGATTTGTACGACCCCATTCTATCACTATTAAAATAGTGAGTCTACTACTTAATAATCAAGAAGCTTCATATGATTTTGCAATAAAGTCTCTAAACATGGGGTGCGGCCTAACAGGCCTAGATAAAAATTCTGGATGAAATTGAGTACCTGCCATAAACGGGTGATCTTCAATTTCCATAATTTCTACCAGCCTACCGTCTGGTGACAATCCTGTAGCTTTTAAACCTATTCTCGATAACTCTTCACGGTAATCGTTGTTCACTTCATACCTGTGCCTATGCCTTTCCATTACCATCTTCTCGCTATAAGCTTTTGCGGTCAATGAATTAGGCTGAATTTCACACGGGTAAACACCCAATCTCATAGTTCCACCTTTCTGGGTGATATCAACTTGATCTTCCATCAAATGAATTACGGGATCTGGAGTGTGCAAATCAAATTCTTGGGAATTGGCAGATTTTTTACCCAGCAAATTTCTTGCAGCCTCAATCACCATTACCTGCATACCTAAACATAGCCCTAAGTATGGCAACTTATTTTGTCTAGCAAATTCAACGGCAGAAATCATTCCCTCAATCCCCCTATCACCAAATCCTCCAGGAATAACTACACCATGCAATCCCTTCAAAAATTGATCAGGTCCATTAGTTTCAATTTCTTCTGCAGCTATCCAATCAATGTCAATATTCAAAGAGTGAAAAAGACCTGCATGAATCAGTGCTTCTTTTACAGACATGTAGGCATCGTGTAAATCCACATATTTTCCTACTAGGCCAATCTTTAAATTTTCTTTTGGAGTCTTTATTCTTTCAACTAACTGCCCCCAACCATTCAAGCTTAAAGCTATAGATTTTTCATCCGAAATTAAATTCAAACTATTTGTAATTAACTGAGGTATACCTTGCTCTTCTAACAAAAGCGGTACTTCATAAATGCTAGAAACAGTAGGTACGGTAAACACTCCTTCTAATGGAACATCACAATGTACAACGATCTTCTGTCTTAGAGTTTCAGGAACTGGAGAATCACTCCTACATACTATTGCATCAGGATGTATGCCAATTCCTCTCAATTCTCTAACACTATGCTGGGTTGGTTTTGTTTTTAATTCACCAGTAGATGAAATGCTTGGCAAGAAAGTTAAATGAATATAAAAAACGTTATCTCGCCCTACTTCATTACGCATTTGTCTAATCGCTTCTAAAAATGGTAATCCTTCTATATCTCCGACAGTACCACCTACTTCAACTACAATTACATCCGCGTCACTTTCTTCAGCCAAATCATGCATATGCTGCTTGATACGATCAGTCAGGTGAGGAACAACTTGAATAGTTCCTCCTAAAAATTCACCTTTTCGTTCTTTTGATATAACTTCACTATAAACTTGACCAGCAGTCAAATTAGAAGATCTAGTAAGATCAACATCCACAAACCTTTCATAATGCCCTAAATCTAGATCAGTTTCCCCTCCATCGGTAGTAACAAAAACTTCTCCATGCTGATAAGGAGACATTGTTCCAGGATCCACATTTAAATAGGGGTCAAGCTTTAACAAAGAGACTTCAAAACCTTGATTCTTAAGAATTTTACCTATAGAGCCAACACACACGCCTTTGCCGACAGAACTAACTACTCCACCTGTAACAAACACAAATTTAGCCATAATACATCACCTCTTCACCACACTTAAACCAACTGTATAACGGGGGTAAAATCAAAAAGATAGACAAAAAAATCTGAGGAAATTTTGCGGGAAGCTATCCGTGAGCCAGAAATAGGATTATTTCTACTTTTGAGACCAATTTGAGCGATCATTAATAATTTAATGTTCCACAAAACTCCTACTAAGTTAGTGAAGTATATGAATAAAAAAAGTTATGTGTCAATGAAATAATTAATAAATTTGTGTAACAAATGTATTAATTATCAATATTTTCAGAACCTTCTGAAGATTCATATTCGTTCTTGATTTTCTTGATTTTCATCTCAGTTGACTCGAGTATTTTAGTAGCTTCACTAGCTAATTTCATTCCTTTTTCATACATGATTGAAGCTTCATCCAAGGATAGACCTCCCTTATCAAGAGATGAGACTATCTCCTCTAAATTTTCAATCAATTCTTCGAAAGATTTTGAGTTTTCAGTTTCCATATTTCCCCTGTTATAACAATTGAGGTTGATGATTTGAAGATCCATTTCCAGTGCTTTCCGCTACGCCATCTATAATACCGTCCGAAACCTGAATAGAAAATTGATCCCCCGGCTCTACATCATCTTTCGATTTGATGATGTTTCCATTTTTTTTATTTTGAACTATTGAATATCCTCGTGAAATTGTGTTACTTGGAGACAAATCTGACAATTTTTCTTCAAATCTCTGAATCTTTTCAGTAACATTTCTCAATTGATCGGAAAATAATGTGTCAATCTTAATCATTGATTCATCAATCCTAAATTTATAGTAATCAAAATCCGGAGACAACTGATTAATAGTATTAATTTTTAAAGATAAGCTGTTTTTATGTTTTTCTAATTCCAGTGATAAATTGTGATTAAATCTTCTTTTAAAATTTAATATTTGTTGATTAATTTCTAGCAAATCAGGGACAACAGAAACAGCCGCAGCTGTCGGAGTAGATGCAGAAAAATCTGCAACCATATCTGATATAGAAAAATCAGTCTCATGCCCAATTCCTGTGACAACAGGAATTTTTGAACTAAAAATCGCCCGAGCTACGATTTCATCATTAAACGCCCAGAGGTCTTCTACAGAACCACCCCCTCTACCAACTATGATGACATCAACTTCAGAATAATTATTAAGCAAAGCTATTGCTTCAGAAATTTGTTGAGGAGCCGCATCTCCCTGCACTAAAGAATGAGACAAATGAATTTCCACTTTTGGAAACCGATTAGTAATAGTTGTTTTAATATCCTCCCATGCAGCGGCATCTTCTGAGGTGACAACCCCAATCACTCTAGGGAATTTAGGTAAATTTCGTTTTCTTGAAACATCAAAAAGACCTTCTTTCTCAAGCCTTGTTTTCATTTCTTCAAACTTTGCCTGTAACAACCCTGTACCTGATGGTTGAATCAAATTAGCTATCACTTGAAGGCGACCACTTTTACCATAAATAGAAACTTTTCCAAAAACTAATATTTCACTACCTTGTTGTATATGTTCACTGCCAACTCCACCTCTAAAAAGAGCGCAATCTAGCGAACTGTCAGAATCTTTAATAGTAAAATAGCTATGACCAGAACTAGCAGTAGAAACTCTGGAAACTTCTCCAATAATACAAAGATCACTGGTAATTTCATCTACTGAAAGTAAATGATTCAAATGAGTAATTATGTCACTAACTGTAAGAGCAGACATTACGCTCTGGAGAGGTATTCTCCACTCCTAGTATCAATTTTCAACACATCACCCTCATTAATAAATAATGGTACTGAAATCTCAATACCAGTTTCCAATACTGCAAACTTAGTAGCTCCTTGAGCAGTATCCCCCTTAACCCCAGGAGGAGAGCTAACAACTTTTAAATCCACACTAGTTGGTAAATCTATAGAAATAGGATTTTCATCAAAAAAAACTAAATCTACTTCTGTTTGTTCAATAATAAAATTTAATGCTTCCCCTATCTGCTCAGAACTCATAGGGAATTGTTCATATGATTGCCCATCCATAAAGTAATAAAAATCTTCATCTTTATAGATATATTGAGCCTTACGTCTTTGAACATCTGCTGGGGTAAAACTCACGTCATACCCTGAAAAAGTTTTATCAACAACCTTACCAGTCTTTAAATTTCTAAAACGAATCCTCATTACTGGAGCTCTTTGTTGCATTTTACTTCTTTCATACTCAACAACTGAATATGGCTCACCATCCATTTCAATTGACATACCTTTTTTTAAATCACCATATCCTACAGACATTAATTGCTCCGATTTATTTTTTAGATTTTGTTAAAACTGAAACTTGATTATCCTTGAATAAAACCATATCTTCAATTCTAATACCACCCCACTCAGGCAAATACACACCAGGCTCAATAGTAAAAACAGAATTTTGGTAAATTTTATCTGAAGAATTTGGAATCAACATGGGATATTCATGTATATCCAAACCAACTCCATGGCCTAATCCTGTAATAAAATATTTAGATAATCCCGGAGAAATTTCTTCAATTTTACTTCTGACTATTTGATCTATTTGCCCACCTGTAATTCCTTCAGTAATTGATGAAATTCCTGTTTTTTGAGCCTGCAAAACCAAATCATATATTTCATCAAAATTTCCAGGTTTTTCTCCAATAAAAGTAGTACGGGTAATATCGCTACGATAATTCCCAATTTCAGCACCCATATCTATTACTAAACAATCGCCTGATTGAATAATAGAATCGTCAGGATAATGATGAGGAACTGCAGAATTTAATCCTGTGGCCACAATACTACTAAACGCAACATCGTCTGCACCTAATTCAAGAAATTGTTTTTTAATCATTCTAGAAACTTCTATCTCTGTCATCCCTTCCAAATTTTGACTAAGAATCCATTCCATTGTTAGATCAGCAACTTTAATAGATTTTTCTATCTGAATAATTTCACATGAATCTTTAACAGATCTGATTTCTTCAATTAAACCATCAGCTTTAACAAAATCTATTTCAAGAGTGTTTTTTGACAAATTTTCAAAATCAAATTGGGTTAATGTTTTTGACTCATAACCAACTTTCACGATGCTTAGGTCATATAATTTGTCCACGATTTCATGAAAATCTTTTGAATACCTTTGCACTATCCAAGATTTAAATTGTTTTTTTGAGTCTTCTAAATATCTAGAATCAGTAAAAAAGTATTTTTTTTGAAAAGTAATCAACAAACAACCATTTGATCCTGAAAATCCCGTAAGATAATTAATATTTGAAGGATTTTTAATTATGACAGCAGGTAAACATCTAGATGCCAAAGAATCTATTACATGTTTAACTCTTGAATCAAAATCAATTTCCACTGTTTAAATAATCCAACAATAAATCTAAAGCATAAACATAACTTTTCCACCCAAACCCAGCCACTTGGCCAACAGATACTGATTCTAATACTGAAGTTCTTCTGAATTTTTCTCTAGAATGAATATTTGATATGTGTGTTTCTACTACTGGTAACTGTGAATCAACAATTGCATCTTTAAGAGAAAGACCATAATGAGTTATTGCCCCAGCATTGATAAGTATTCCATCTGAAGAGAGTGTATTTTGTTGAATAAAATCTACTAAATCCCCCTCATGATTTGATTGAAAAAAAGATAATTCCACCCCAATATCATTAGCAAAACGTAACAAATAATCATTAATTTCACTCAATGTCATAGATCCATAAATAGAGGAATCTCTTGATCCCAAATTATTAAGATTAGGACCATTGATAATCAAAATTTTCATTTTTTCTCCTTTCCTGAAAGTGGGTGGGCAGAAAAATATGATTTACGAGCTTCAAGCGAAGTCACATGAGTATAAATTTGAGTAGTATACGGGCTTGAATGGCCCATTAAATCCTGAACAACCCTCAAATCAGCTCCTCCGTTCAAAAGGTGAGTTGCAAAAGTGTGACGAAGCGTATGAACATGCACTTTACTATCCAATCCTGAAATTTTTGTATATTTTTTAATTCTATACTGTATTGAACGTATACTGATTCTATTACCTCTGTCTGACAAAAAAAATGCCTTTTTATCAGATGAATGATTCCTAGAGAACTTCCCTCTAGCTTTATCAAGATAGCGTTTCAAAGATTTTGCTGCTAAATCAGCAAAATAAACAACTCTCTCTTTATCACCTTTACCAATCACTTTCAAAGATTTAGAAGAGAAGTCTATATCCTCTAAATTTAATCCAGACATCTCAGAAACTCTAATTCCAGTAGAGTAAAAAAGCTCAAGGATTGCCCTGTCGCGAAAAACAATATGCTCGGAAATTCCATGATGAACAGAAGGTATTTCACACAACCTATTAATTTCGTCTATTGATAAAAATCTCGGGAGTTTTTGTTCTTTTTTTATTGAAATCCTGCTTGGGACGGGATTTTCTGAAACAATTTTTTCATTTAACAGCCACCTAAAAAATGTTCTCAATACCGATAATTTTCTTGAAATACTAGACCTATCAATTTTGTTTTCAGACAACCAAACTAAATAAGTTCTGATATTCTTTCGATCAATTTTACGAAAATCTTTAATATGAATTTCATTTAAAAACGCAATCAAAGACCTAATATCATCTGAGTAAGTTGAAATACTAGAATCAGAGAGATTTTTTTGAATTGACAAATAATCAAAATATTTCTTAATAATCTGATCTACATTCTCATTTTTCATTCTCATAGGATATTGTCTATAGAGAATAAATTCCATGATTTTTAGTAGTTATTGATCATCTTCTTCATCAATTAAAAAATCAGATTTTTTAACACTAAAACCACATTGGGATTCCTTAGGAAGCCTGAAATTTTTTCTTTTGCATCTTATATTCAATCCACCCCTACCTGAAAAAAGAAGAAGATCTCCACAGTCGGGGCATTTATGCTTGGGGTATTCTAAAGGTAGCTGACCTGAAGAAAATTTGCATCCAACGCTTACACCATTTTCTTTACGGTAATTAGAACAACCATAAAATAGTTGCCCCCTATATTTATTGACAGTAATTTTGCCAGGATCTTCATTAATCCACAATTCAGGTTTATTTTCACAATCAGGGCACATAGATCCTGTAGTGATATCTTGAGTGTAAGTACAATTTGGATAATCTTCACAACCTAAAAACAAAAAATTGTAATCATCTTTTCTGGTCAATCGCTTATCGCATTGCGGGCATTTTTCTCCAGTAAATTCCAAAAGTCTATCTCGATCAACACGATTAGCACTTGAGTATACATTTACAACATTTTCCACAAATGGATCATAAGAAGAATTTAAAACAGACTGTAGTTCTGTATCTCCTTGAGCAATGTCATCTAAAAGCCGTTCCATCTGAGCAGTAAATTCATACGACATCAAATCAGAATAATGTTCATGCAAAAACTCACTAACAACTGAACCTAAAGCAGTAATATGTAATGAACCTTTTTTTCTTTCAATATACTTTTTATCTATCAGAGTCTTAATAGTACTTGCGTAGGTGCTGGGACGACCAATCCCCACAGATTCCATAAAATTAACCAATGAAGCCTCATTATATCTAGAAGGAGGTTTAGTAAAACGTTGCTCAGGTAAAATTTCTACACATTTTAATTCTTGATTTTTTTGTAAATCAGGTATTTCATCATCGGAATCTTGATCAATTATAATTTTCCTAAACCCATCAAACTTAAGCACATCTCCAGAAAAACTAAACAAATATTGAGGATCAGAATCAGAGGGTTCTGCAGAAATTTCAAAAGTCGTACGGTCATATACAGCCGCTGCCATTTGACTAGCCACAGTATTAGTCCATATCAATTGATAAAGTTTAAATTGATCAGAATCCAATTGATTACGTAAAGATTCTGGAGTTCTAGTTATATAAGTAGGCCTAATAGCTTCATGAGCTTCTTGTGCTCCTTGAACTGACTTAGAATTATTTCTAACCTGAAGATAAGATTTAGAAAAATTTTCAGTAACAAAATTTGATATGTCTGAGACAGCTTCATTAGATAAAACTTTAGAATCTGTCCTCATATAAGTTATCAAGCCCACTTGTCCTTCACCAGCACCCAAATCAATTCCTTGATATAGCTGCTGAGCTAAAGACATAGTTCTACTAGAATTAAACCTAAATCTTCTGAATGCTTGTTGTTGAAGAGTACTCGTTCTTAAAGGTTGTGGAGGGCTAGATTTTCGTTCTTTGGTGCTAACATCCGAAACAAAAAAATTTGCCTGCTTCAAAGCTTCTGTATGAATCATTGATTCTTGCTCAGTTCTTAATTCTCTAGACTCTACATTAATAGTTTTACCAGAACTGAAAATTTTTTTTAGTGGGATTTTTAGTGGTTCAGATTTATCATTTAGTTCGAATTTGGCATCAATATTCCAAAATTCTTCAGGTACAAAAGATTGAATTTCTTTTTCTTTTTTATCGATTTCTCCTAATGTAGGAGATTGAACTCTGCCTGCAGATAAATTTCGTTTGATAGTGGGCCATAAAGTCTGACTCATCATAAAACCCCAGACCTTATCCTGAATAGCTCTAGCTTTATAAGCTTCAACAAGATAGTCATCAATTTCTTTAGAGTTTTCAAAAGCTTCTTCTACGGCATGTTTAGTGATTTGATTAAACACAACTCTTTTAGTTGTTGATATATCTAAATTCAAAGCATCTACAATGTGCCAGGCTATAGCTTCTCCTTCTCTATCTGGATCTGTTGCTAAAAAAACAGTATCAGAACGCTCAACCTCTTTTTTTAAGGTAGATATAGTCTTTTTTTGATCATCATCAATTGCTGCCCAGCGAGGAATAAACTTTTTTCCCTTTTTTTGAACCCCTGGAATACTAATATGAGCATTTTTATCATTTCTTGTAATAGGTAAATTAATATCATTTTTAGTTCTACTTTTTGCTAATTGACGAATATGCCCTTTTGAAGCAACAACTTTATAATCGCGTCCAAGAATACCTTGAATCGTTTTTGTCTTAGAAGGTGATTCTACTATTACTAATTTTTTTGCCATATTTTTCCTAATTAATGACTTTACTGGCGGAGAGAGTGGGATTCGAACCCACGGTTTCCTTTGCAGGAAACACGCGATTTCCAGTCGCGCCTATTCGTCCACTCTAGCATCTCTCCAAATTGTTGGCGGAGAGAGTGGGATTCGAACCCACGATGAGATAAATCCCATACTGGTGTTCGAGACCAGCGCCTTAATCCACTCGGCCACCTCTCCGGACGAGAAAGTATAACAGCCAAATGTAACTAGACGAATACTATCCCCTGATATCTGAATCCCGAGGAGTAAAAATTGAGCCTTTTTTAAATTTGGGAGCCTTCCTGTTTGCAGCAGATGAAATCATTTTGCCACTAAACAAACCGATAGCTGAAACACCCAATAAACCCAAAGGCAATCCCTTCAAAAATGATCTTCTAGAAACCTTATTACTTTTCAAAACTACCTCTCAATTACAAAAATATACTAGTCAAAATTATATTCTGCAATATTTAAAGATATCAATATCTAAATTTTTTGAAATTCCAATTTCGAGTCTTTTTCCAAAATTTTTATAGTATCACCAGCTGCAATCTCACCTTTAAGAATTTGAGTTGACAATGGATTCTCAACATATTTCTGCAAAGCTCTTCGCAATGGCCTAGCACCATATTCTTGGTCAAATCCTTCTTTAACAAGCCATTTATTAGCAGTATCATCTAGAAGCAAATCAACTTCAAATTCAGCAACCCTATCTTTAATATTCTTAAACATGATTTCTACAATCTCATATTGTTGGTCAATATTTATTGAATCAAATATTACAATCTCATCTAATCGATTTAAAAACTCAGGCCTAAATGATTTTTTTAATGCATCTTCAATGGATTTTTTAATTTTAATTTGATTTTCATTTTCAGAAGATTTTTCTGATGAAGCTAAAAAACCCAGTGATTGAATTTTTGAATCTGTAACACCTAAATTACTAGTCAAAATAATTATTGTATTTCTAAAATCTACTTTTCTACCTTGACCATCAGTTAAAATCCCATCTTCTAATACTTGCAACAAAATATTAAAAACATCTGGATGAGCTTTTTCTATTTCATCAAAAAGTACTACCCTAAAAGGTCTTTTTCTAACAGCTTCTGTCAATTGCCCACCTTCACCATACCCAACATAGCCTGGAGGTGAACCTATCAACCTGGATACCGAATGAGATTCCATGTATTCTGACATATCTATACGAACCATATTTTCTTCATCATCAAACAAAAACCATGCTAATGATTTTGCTAATTCCGTTTTACCCACACCTGTGGGGCCCAAAAAAATAAAACTACCAATTGGTCTTTTAGGATCTTTTAATCCAGCTCTAGCTCTTCTAACAGCTTCCGAAACAACTGTAATTGGTGAATTTTGCCCAACCATCCTTTCATGTAATCGTTCTTCCATATGAATTAGTTTCTCGGATTCATTTTCTAATAATCGATCTACAGGAATACCAGTCCATATAGCTATTAATTCACCTATCTCTTTTGAACTCATCACCATTTTGTGATCTACATCTTCAGATTCATCATTAATAGAGGTTAATTCTTCTTCTAATTGAATTCTTTCAGATTTAATGTCTGCGGCTTTTTCATAATCAGAAATTTCCACAGCAGCCAATTCTTCATCTTTTAATTGTCTTAATCTAGATTCTTTTTCCCGAAGAGGAATAGGATTTAGCTGTGCTTCTATTCTGATTTTACTAGCTGCTTCATCTATTAAATCTACTGCTTTATCAGGCAATAATCTTCCTGAAATATACCTTTGGCTCAATTTTGCTGCAGATTCTAAAGCTTCATCTAAAATTTTAACTTTATGATGTGACTCGTATTTAGGCCTAAGAGCTTTAAGCATTTCTACACTAGTATCAACATCAGGTTCTTCAACAATTATAGGTTGAAATCTTCTTTCTAAAGCTGGATCAGATTCTATATATTTTCTATATTCATCTTCAGTAGTCGCACCTAAACACTGTAATTCTCCTCTAGCTAATGCCGGTTTCATCATATTACTTGCATCTACACTACCCTCAGCAGCTCCAGCTCCCACTACTGTATGAATTTCATCAATAAATAAAATTATTTCACCCTCTGATTGTTTAACTTCATCCATCACTGCCTTTAATCTTTCTTCAAACTCTCCCCTAAATTTTGATCCAGCAACCAGAGATCCCATGTCCAAAGAAAGAACTTTTTTGCCAACTAGTTCATCAGGAACATCTTCAGAATAAATTCTTTGAGCCAGACCTTCAGCAATTGCAGTTTTACCTACTCCAGCTCCTCCAATTACTACAGGATTATTTTTAGTTCTACGTATTAACGTTTGCATTACTCTAGAAATTTCTAAATCTCTACCCACAATAGGATCCAATCTACCTTCAGAAGCTAAAGAGGTCAGATCAAGTGCATATTTCTCTAAAGATCTGTACCTAGACTCAGCCCTCTGATCAGTTACACGGTGAGTCCCTCTTATTTTTTTTAAAGCTTTATAAATTTCTTCAGAGGTAACAGCAAATTCACTGAGAATTGAAGAAGTAGAAGGTATAGATTTATCAGCTAACGCTATCAGTATATGCTCAGTTGCAATAAATTCATCATTAAATCTTTTAGATTCTGAATCTGCTAATTGAAATAACAGCCCGACACCAGGAGTTTGGTATATTTGATTTCTTTGACCTACAACTTTTGGGGAAGATTCTAAATATTTATGCAACCTAGCATGAAGGACGTCTAGGTTAACACCCAACTCTTTAAATATTTCTGCAGGAACACCTTTTTCTTGTTCAATTAAAGCCAATAAAATATGTTCGGAATCTAATTGATTATGCCTATACCGCATCAAAATCTGTTGAGCGGCATTTATGACTTCCTGAGCATGCTCTGTAAATTTATCTGGACCTAAAACCATCTTAAACCTATCCTATAAATAATAAACTTTCATAATCATATTATATCAATAACATTGATACGCATCAACTCAAGTTTCAGAAAAACAAACTTTTAGGTTACGATACTTTGTAATGTTAATCGATATACATACTCACACATACCCAACTTCAGATGACAGTTCATTGTCTCCTGAAGAATTAATAATTCACTCCAAAAATCTTGGCTTAGATGGAATTTGTATTACTGACCACGACGGGTTCTGGGACCCTAAAGATGTAACTCAATTAGGTATAGATCATGATTTTTTAGTAATTCCAGGATGTGAAGTCACAACTGAGGAAGGGCATATTTTAGTGTATGGCCTTGAAAAATATATTTTTGGAATGCACAAATCAGCATTTGTTAAACAACTAGTTGATGATGCAAAAGGCGCAATGGTTATAGCACATCCTTACAGACGAGTTTACAGGGAAAACGCTCCGCAAGACCCAGACACTTACAACGAAATGATTGATCGAGGATTAAGGAACAAAGCCTTCGATTTAGTTGATGCTGTAGAAATCAAAAACGGAAGAGGCACACTCAAAGAAAACGAATTCTCCAAAAATTTAGCCTCCAGGTTAAATATGCCAGGGACTGGAGCAAGTGATGCTCACAAATTATCAGATATAGGAACTTATGCAACTTACTTTGAAAACAACATCAAAAACCTAGAAGATTTTATTTCTGCAATTAAATCTGGCAGATATCACGCTACTAACGTTAAGGAATTCACACTTCAAACTGCCAATTCATAAATTAACATCTCAAAAGATAACCCTTCAGACATTTCACCATTTCGTTCTCTAACTTCAGAATCTAAAATCATCTGATACATATTAAACAAGCGTGATTCCGTTAATCTAGATTCAAGCTCCAAAGTTTTTTGTAAAGGGTAGCCAAAAAGCGAAATTTTGGGGCCTATTTGCGCAGCATTAAAACCTTCATTTTTAAGTGATTTCACCATCAATGCTAACCTGATTTGTCTTTCAATCATCCTTTTAATAAAAGTATACGATTGCCCTGCGTCAATTAAAGATTCCAGTAACTTTAAAGAATGAGCAACATTCCCATCAATCGTAGAATCAACCAACCTAAATACACTTTGTTCTTTTACATATGCAACCAAATCCTCAACATCGTTAGTAGAAATCATTTCTAAAGGCTTGTACATTGATAGCTTTTGAATCTCAGAATCTAATAACCTTAAATCTGTTCCTATAGACTCAACTAACAGAGCTAAAGCTTTAGGGTCAATAGAGACTTCTAAATCATCAAATCTGTTTTTTGCCCAATCGAGTAATTCTCGATATTTAAAATTTTCAAAACGGTCACTCTTAACTGAATCTCCAAGAAATTTAAAAATCAAATCAGATTTTTTAAGTTCATTTTCTCGAAAAACTACAAAAGTAGTATCTGGAAAATTTTCAATCTGAGAAGATAATTTTTTCCAATCGTAAGATTTTTCGACTCTTATCAAATCTGAAAAAAAATTGACTAAAACTAATCTGTAATTGGTCATAAAGGGAACTGTACAACAAGCATTAATAATCTCATCTACAGTTGATGACTTAGCGTCAATCTGCACAAAATTAACATCCATCAAATCAACAGGCTGTATTCCGTCGCGAATTTCTAAAATCTTTTTAGAAATTAAATATTCATTTGTACCATGCAATAAAAGGGAAGTGTTTTTCAATTATTCCAACCTAATCAAAATTGATTTAAAATTAAATGATTATAAATTAAGTATCGGATTCAATGTTGTGAAATCTATATTTTTAATCAAAAACTTTATAACTTTATTTTTTGACAAGAGAATTCCATTTAAAATCAAACTGATCCCAGTACTAGGCATTATTTACCTAATTTCTCCTTTAGATTTTTTACCAGATTTCATACCATTATTAGGATGGATAGATGATATTATCATCATTGGATTATCCATAATTTTCTTTGTATCAAAATCGTTCCCGTATTTCTCCAAAAAACCAGACAACCAAAATAAAAATTTTGTAGAAGGAGAATACAAAATCATCAATGACGATGACCCTCCGAAATAGCCAAAGCCCAATTTGGCTATGATATAATTCCAATCCACAAAAAAATAGAAAAAATTAGGAAACATTCATGGAAGTAGTATTTTTAACAGATGTAGAAGGGGTAGCTCAGGGTGGAGAAGTTAAAGAAGTTAGAAACGGTTTTGCACGAAATTACCTAATACCTCAACAATTAGCTGCTCCAGCAACTCACAACAATTTACAAAGAATCAAAAAATTAACGGAACAGGCTAAGGTTGACAGATTAAAAATTCTTCAAGACATGAAAGAGTTAGCTTCTGCTATTGATGGAACAGAAATTACAATTCCTGTTCGAGCTGGAGCAAACGGACGTTTATACGGATCAGTTACTGGCACTATAATAGCTGACCAAGTAACCGAAATCACTGGGAGAACATTAGAAAGAAGATTAGTTCAATTAGATGACCCAATCAGAGATCTAGGTACATTTGAGGTTCCAGTTAGATTACATCCTGAAGTATCGGCAAACATTTCTGTAATAGTCCATGCTGATGGGGAAGATCCAATTTCAGAACTAGAAGAAGATGAAATCTCAGAATCAATTACAGATGCAGAAGAAACGACAGAACAAATTGTTGCTGATTCTGATTCAAACATAGAGACAGACGACCCTAAAATATCATAATATCCTAATGCAAATCATTTGGATTAGGAGATTAAATGTACTCAGACAGAGTTCAACCTCATAACTCTGAAGCAGAAGATTCTGTTTTAGGATCCTTACTTTTAGACGGGGATTCACTAACTAAGGTTTCTTCATTTTTAAAATCAGAAGATTTTTTTTATGAAAGAAATAAATTATGTTACGAAGCTTGTATCAATCTGATTTCAAGAAATGAGGCTATTAATCAAATTACAGTCGCACATGAACTTAGAATATCGGGGCAATTAGACTTGATAGGCGGAATGGAAAGATTAAATGAGCTTCCCGATGTAGTCCCTACTCCAGCGCACATAATTCATTATGCAGAAATCGTACACAGAACCGCAGTAATGAGAAAACTAATTTCAACTTCTAACTCTATTGCAGAAATAGGATTTGAAAGTAGCCCTGACATGGATGATTCACTCAGTAAAGCTGAAGAATTATTATTTCAAGTCAGATCAGATCGTGGATCACGAGATTTTTCAAGCCTTAGCGAAGTATTAGACGTTTTCCTAGAAGAAACAACCCAGGGCCCTGATATCAATTCTTTAGCCCCTGTAGCTAGTGGATTTAATCAATTTGACGAAATATTAGGAGGGGGACTTCAAAGATCAGATTTAGTAATTATTGCAGCGCGACCAAGCTTAGGTAAAAGTAGTTTAGCATTTAATATCGCTGCAAATGCTGCTTTGCAAGGAAACCATGTTGGAATCTTTAGTTTAGAAATGAGTAAAGAGCAAATTGCTGTAAGACTATTATCTAGTGAATCCGGAGTAGATAGTAGTAGATTAAGACTTTCAGTAGTCAATGACAGTGAAATGCAAAAAGTTTTTGAATCAATAGGAACCTTATCTGAAATACCACTTTACATTGACGACACCCCTTTTCAAACCATAGTTGAAATGCGTAGCAAGGCTCGGAGACTACAAGCAGAACTTGGATTAGATTTACTGATAGTCGATTATCTTCAATTAATCAACGGAAACGGTGATTACAGATCAGGAAACAGAGTTCAAGAAATGGGAGAAATTTCACGATCACTTAAAGGAATTGCTAGAGATTTAAATGTTCCTGTGATTGCCTGCTCTCAATTAAGTCGTGCAATAGAGCAAAGACCTGACCATAGGCCATTATTGTCAGATTTAAGAGAAAGTGGAAGCATAGAACAAGATGCTGATATCGTGTCTTTTATTCATAGAGAAGACAGGTACATAGATGAGGAAACATGGGAAAAGAAAAATCCAGGGCAGGCTTACCCCGAAAATATAGCAGAAATCATCATAGCAAAACATAGAAATGGAAGAACAGGAAACATCAAACTATTCTTCCAGGAAAACTTGGTAAAATTTGAAAATCTAGCTTACTACCCACAAAATTAAAGGAATGTAATGCAATCAAAAGGATTCACTGACTCAACTAAATATTTAGGACTTCCAGTAAATATATTCAATCAAATATTAGAAAACATTGAAGATATCACAGATTTCAAAATATTATTAAGAGTAATTTATTTGAGCCAGACTAAAAAAGGTAAATATCTATTTTGTTCAATTGACGAACTATTATCTGACAGAATTTTGATGAGAACATTACAAAAAACTCATCCTCAATCCGACAAAAAGCATATCATTAAAAATTCATTAAATAACTTGATTACCCTAGAATTAATCATTCAAGTTGTCTCAAAATCTAATCAAGAAACAAGTTATCTTTTAAACACAAAATTTAACAGAAATATCCCCCATGGATTCTCAGTAAATCCAAATGAATCATTAGAACCATGGGAAGCTGATGAATATGCCCCCAATATTTTCTCTTTATATGAACAAAACATAGCCACATTAACCCCTATAATTGCTGAAAAATTAATTGAAGCCCAAGAATCTTATCCATCTGACTGGATTCATGAAGCATTCGCTGAAGCTGTCAAAAATAACAAAAGAAATTGGTCCTATATCTCATCTATACTTACCAAATGGAATATACAAGGAAAATATAGTGCAGAATCTGCAACAAATTCTAGAAAAACTCAAAGCTTCTAACCCTTCGTTAGATCCTTCAAATAAAAAGAACTCCGAGATAAAACCAGTAGTGTTTAAATGTGACGAGTGCCAGGACAAAGGCTGGCTAACATCTACAGTACCAATTTGGCACGAAAACTTTGGAGATTTAATTGTTTGCCCTTCATGTAAAAAAAGTGCTGACAACCCTGAAATTATCAAAAAACGTATTGAATATAGTAATTTAGAGGCTATGTCTCATCTAACTTTTGAAAACATACAATCAAAAGGAAATTTAGAAGGAAAAGATAATGTTGAAAAATTTAGAGAAGCATTAAAAGTTTCAAAAAAATATTCCAAAAACCCGTCCGGATGGCTGACTATCCAAGGGCCGAACGGATCAGGAAAAACCTATTTAGCAGCAGCAATAGGCAATCAATGCATTCAAAATGGCGAATCAGTACTGTTCATGTTTTTACCAGATTTACTTGATAGATTCAGATCAGTATTTCAAAATCCCGAAACATTTCTATATGATGATTTACTTGATCAGATCCGTAATTACCCTGTCTTAATTCTCGATGGAATCTCAAAAACAAATAACTCTACATGGGCATCTGAAAAAATATTACAAATATTGAACCATAGAAACATAAAAAACCTCCCAACTGTTATTACAACATCTGAGAACATTTCTAATTTAGATCCATACTTACAAAGCAGGTTAAAGTCTAATAATACTAACCAATTAATTAATACTGGCAATTTAAAAAATACATACTTTTTACAAAATAATAATTTTGGACAAATACCAAAAAGTTTCAAGAATTTTTCATTTGAAAATTTCAAGGTTTCTGGGGCACAAGGATCTGCAGCACCCCAATCAGTTGTAAGCAATTTAACTGGCTCTCTAAAAACAGCTAAAGAGTTTGTATCCGAGCCAAAAGATACTTGGCTTTGCTTTTGGAGCGATAATACTACTGGAGTTGGAAAAACTCATTTAGCTGTCGCTATAGGAAACGAACTCTTAAAGCAAGACTTAGAAGTTTTATTCTTCAGAACTCCTGACATGATAGATTATTTAAGAAAATCTAATGATCCTAGAAACCAACTTGATGGAGATAGTATTTTTGAAGAAATAAAACAGAGTCAAGTTCTAATATTAGATGATTTAGGCTCTGGAGTAATTACAGATTGGGGAAAAGAAAAGCTTTTTCAATTAATTGCTTACAGGCATGACCATCGACTTACAACTATTATTACTTCTCGAAAAAACATTCCTCTAGAAGCAACAAATCAAAATAATGCCACTGCTTCTAGAATAGCCGATCAATCTATAGGAATATGTATAGAAATCACAGCACCAAATTACAGACAGTACAATGGATGATCCCCAAAGTTGTATTTTTTGCGAAATTATTTCTGATAAATCTTCAGCTAAATTTCACTATAGATCTGAAGATTTCGTAGTATTTGAAAACAACTTAAATTGGCTGCCAACTCAACTATTGATTGTTCCAGCAAATCACTTAACTCAGTATGAATTGTGGAACTCTGGTGAACTTTTATCTAAAATGGGCAAGTGCGCTAATGATTTAGGTAAAAAGTTATGCCCAAACGGATATAGAATCCTCTCTAATTTTGGTAGTGACGGTATGCAATCGCAACCTCATGCACATCTTCATTTACTTGGAGGGCGAGCTCTTGGAATGTATATAGATTAAATTTATAAGGAATTTAGAATGGATAAAACAATTTTTGAAACTGGGTTTAGTATTGACACTTCTCAAATTAAATTTGGGGTTGGAATTACCCAAGAAGTTGGATTTGAAATGAAACGACTCGGAGCAAAAAATGTTTTAATAGTTACAGACCCCAATCTTTCAAATTCTGAACCTGTTGAAATATCTAAAAGATCATTAGAATCTGAAAAAATTTCTGTATCTATATTTGATCAGGTACATGTAGAACCTACTGATATTTCATTTAAAGAATGTATTCAATATGCGTCTCAAGGGAATTTTGACGGATTCGTAGCTATTGGAGGCGGTTCAAGTATTGATACAGCAAAAGCAGCGAACCTTTATACTACACATCCTGCAGAATTTCTAACATATGTAAATGCACCTATAGGATCAGGAACTCCAGTCCCAGGCCCTCTAAAACCTCTAGTAGCTATTCCTACAACAGGTGGAACAGGAAGCGAAACTACTGGAGTAGCCATTTTTGACCTGATTAGTATGAAAGCCAAAACAGGAATTGCCCACAGATACTTAAGACCAAATGTTGGTTTAGTTGATCCTAACAACTCAATCACAATGCCAAAAATGGTACAAGCTTGCAGTGGATTGGATCTTTTATCTCATGGCCTAGAATCATTCACCGCTATGCCATTCAGCATGAGAGAAGCTCCATCATCTCCAGAATTTAGACCTGCATACCAAGGATCAAACCCTATAAGTGATGTATGGGCTGCTAAAGCTATACAAATGTGCTCAAAAAACATAGTCTCGGCAGTCCATGATGCTAATGATTTTGAATCAAGAAGTGAAATGATGCTAGCAGCTACTTTTGCAGGTGTGGGATTTGGAAATGCTGGATGCCATTTACCTCACGGAATGAGTTACCCTGTAGCTGGTATGGTTACAGACAACCTTGTAGAAGGTTATCCTACGGATAAACCCATAGTTCCTCATGGAATGTCGGTAATACTTAATGCTCCTGCAGTTTTCAGATACACAGCTCCATCAAACCCAGAAAGACATTTAGAAGCCGCCCAATTAATGGGAGCAGACATCAAGCATGCCAACCTAGAAGACGCAGGCGACATATTGGCAGAAACTATAATAAATCTAATTAAACAAATAGATATTCCTAACGGATTATCTGCTGTAGGGTTCAAAAATGAAGATGCTAAAGCTCTTGCTACGGGAGCAGTCCCTCAACATAGAGTAATAAAGCTTTCACCTAGAAGCGTGGATGAAAAAGATCTAGAGCAACTATTTTTGGATTCCATGAAATTATGGTGAGCACTAACCATTCAATTGAGAATCTGCCCATTTCAAAATTTCTGCAGTTTTACTCCAACCAACACAAGCATCAGTAATAGAGACTCCATATTCTAATGATGAAGGATTGGATCCTAATTTTTGTGAACCAGGATTAATATTACTTTCAATCATCACTCCTACAATAGATTCATTCCCATTCACTCTTTGAGATACAACATCCTCAAAAACTCCAGGTTGTTTTTCATGGTCTTTATTTGAATTAGCATGACTACAATCTACTACTAAACCACTAGGTAATCCATTTGAAGAAAGAGAACTTACAGCTTGTTCAACTGATTCAGAATCATAATTAGTACCGCTTCTACCTCCTCGCAATACTAAATGGCCATCTTGGTTACCCTCAGTCCTCAATACACAAACATGTCCATCAGGACCAGTTCCGACATATGAGTGACTTTGACGAGCTGCATTTATTCCATCAATAGCTGTTTGTAAACTACCATCGGTAGCATTTTTAAATCCCACAGGAATACCTATAGCACTAGCCATTTGACGATGTGTCTGACTCTCAGTAGTCCTTGCACCAATTGCTACCCAGGAAACTAAATCTTCTATGTAATGAGGAACAACAGGATCTAAAAATTCACTAGCTGCGGGCATTCCCATGTCATTAATTTCTCTTAAAAGCCTTCTAGCTCTTTGCAAGCCTTGAGGAATATCGAAAGTATCGTCAAGATTTGGATCATTTATTAAACCTTTCCAGCCTACAGTTGTTCTTGGTTTTTCAAAATATACTCTCATTACCAAAAATATTTTTTCACTAATCTGATCTCTTAATTCAACTAATCTCCGAGCATAATCTAAAGCAACTTCTTCATCATGGACAGAACAAGGTCCAGTAATAATCATTAATCTTTTGTCATCACCATTTAAAATTCTATGAATAGTTTCTCTCCCATTTTGAACAGTTTCAGAAGAGGTTACTGATCTAGGAAATCTGTCGACTAATTCTAGTGGGCTAAACAAGTGTTTTGAAGAAAAACCTAATTCTTCAACATGGCTTTTTGGAGTACTCATTAAAAATATTGTCCTTAATTGTCTTGGTATACTAAGCGTATTATCGGAAAATAGTATACTTTAACTACTGAATTTACTAAAGGATCATTATGCCCACCAAAATGACTAGCGATGAAATCAGAGAATCATTTTTATCATTTTTTGAAACTAAAAACCATCTAAGAGTTACAAGTTCATCTTTAATACCAGTTGGAGACCCAACATTACTTCTCACTATTGCTGGAATGAATCAATTTAAACCTTATTTTTCCGGAATCCAAGAGCCTCCAAACAAAAGATTAACCTCTTCACAAAAATGCTTTAGAACTCCAGATATAGATGAAGTTGGCGATGCCACACACAACACAATGTTTGAAATGCTGGGGAATTTCAGTATAGGCGACTATTTTAAAAAAGAAGCGATTTCATATTCATTAGAATTTCTGACAATTTCTATGGGACTAGCAAAAGAACAATTCGCAGTCACAGTTCATCACACAGATGATGAAGCATTAAAATTGTGGGTCGATGCCGGTATTTCTAAAGATCGTATATTTAAATTTGGAGACACTGATAATTGGTGGGGGCCTCCAATTCATGGAGATGAAGGCCCTTGCGGACCATGCAGTGAACTGCATTATGATTTTGGCGAAAAAAAAGGATGCCTAGTACCAAACTGTAAACCCAACTGCGAAACTTTAATGGAGTCTGGTGAAAAGTGCACTAGATTTGTAGAACTCTGGAACTTAGTTTTTATGCAGTTTTATCATCATCCTTCAGGTAAAAGAGACCCGTTGCCTGCTCCAAGTATAGATACAGGAATGGGGCTAGAACGGCTCACTATCATCATGCAAAATGCTAAAACAATGTATGAAACTGATATTTTTCAAACTTTGATTCAAAAAATCGAACAATTAAGCGGTAGTAAATATGGAGAAAGTCTTGAAAAAGATTATGCAATTAGAGGAATTGCAGAACACTCTAGAAGTTGTACATTTTTAACAACTGACGGAGTTATTCCTAGTAACGAAGGTAGAGGTTATGTTTTAAGAAGGGTAATCAGAAGAGCGATACGTTTGGCCAAAAAAATCGGAATTGAAGGGCAATTTTTAAAAGAATTGTCTGAAGAAGTGATCAATAAAATGGGCGCAACTTACCCTGAACTAACCCGTCACAAAGAATTTGTTCAAACAGTTCTTCAACTTGAAGAAGATAGATTTGAACAAGCATTTGAAAACGGATTAAACATGCTACAGAATTCTCTAATCAACGTGTCGGAATTATCCGGAGAGATAGCTTTTAAACTTTGGGATACTTACGGGTTCCCGATAGAAATGACAGAAGAGATAGCAAATGAAAATAATGTATCAGTCGATCTCGAATCTTTCCAAGCTGAAATGGAGAAACAACGGACTAGAGCTAGATCTCATTCGCAATTTAAAGATGACAATGCAAAATTAAGAACTTATGACAGTCTAGGAATTGGCAAAACAAAATTTGTAGGATACGAAACCACATCAAACCAATCTGTAGTTGTGGGACTACTTTCAAATGATATTTCTGTAGAAAACATTACCCAATCTAACAATTCTATAGAAATAATTTTGCAAGAAACCTCGTTCTACTCTGAAGGTGGTGGACAAATAGGGGATTCAGGAAAAATCATCAATGAAAACTGTGAGATTGAAATCACAGATACACAGCAAGCAATACCCGGCCTAACTGTACATTATGGGAAAATTATAAATGGCACATTATCAATAGGAGAAAGAGTATCTGCTGAAGTAGACAGACAAAAAAGAATAAATACAGGCAGAAACCACACTGCCACTCATATGCTCCACGCTGCACTTCGGGAGGTATTAGGTGATCATGTACGCCAAGCTGGCTCTCTAGTCACTCCAGAGAGATTAAGATTTGACTTCAGTCACTATCAAGCATTAACTGAAAAAGAATTGTGGAATGTTCAACATTTGGTAAATCAAAAAATAAGACACAATGCAAAAATCATTAAAAATGAAGACACATATTCAGAAGCCATTAAAAGAGGTGCATTGGCATTCTTTGGTGATAAATATGAAGAACACGTCAGATTAATAGAAATTTCAAATGGCAATACTTTCAGCTTTGAGGTTTGCGGGGGAACTCACGCCAGTCAAACAGGAGAGTTGGGTACAGTAATTATATTAAATGAATCGAGCATTGGTTCTGGAATGCGAAGAATAGAGGCAGTAAGCGGAGAAGCTGCTGAAAAAATGATTTGGGAAAAATCAATAACCGATGCAAAAATCTCACAAATCCTGCAAACTAATCCTGCCAAAATAGAAGATAGAATTCTAGCTCTATTACAACAATTAGAACAATCTAATAATGACAAAAGCAAACTAGAATCAGAGTTATCTAAATTAGCTGCTCAAAGCTTACTTAACGAAACACATGAAATGAATGGATTAAAAATGATTTATTCGGTCACTCAAGCATCATCACAGGAAAACCTTAGAAGTATGGGAGACTGGCTAAAAGATAAAATTTCTAGCGGCGTAATTTGTTTGGGTGCAATCATCAACAAAAACCCTATAGTAATTATTATGGCCACAAAAGACACCATAGAAAAAGGTGTGAATTCTTCAGATATTGCCAAAACAATAGCTGCCATATTAGAAGGTGGAGGCGGAGGAAGAGCCGACTCAGCTCAAGCAGGAGGCAAAAACTCCGACAAACTTCATGAAGCCATCTCTATAGTACCTGATATCATTCAAGAACAAATATCAAATGCTAAATGATCAACAACCCATCCTAGCTTTAGATGTAGGAGAATCTAGAATAGGAATTGCAATTAGTGATCCTACAAAAACTTTAGCTTCTCCAGTTAAAACGGTCCAAACTGGTAATGCATTACACGAAATTCTAGAATTTGTTGATAGAAATAATGTTGCTGCTATTCTCATAGGACTTCCTTATTTACCCTCAGGGGAAAAAGGAGTCCAATATGGAAAAACCAAGAATTTTATCAATGAAATTTCCGATCTCACAAATACGCCCATCATCACTATTGACGAGCGGTACTCTACTATTGAAGCCAAAAAGAAAATATTGGAATCAATCAATCTAAATCATTCAAAAAGATCTAAAAAACATATTCCTAAAAATTTAATTGATTCTGCTTCTGCTACCGTAATTCTACAGTCTTACTTAGATAATTTATAAAATGATAGGTAGTTACGCTTCTACACCATGAGACTGTAAATAATCTATTGCAGCCTGTACAGTTGTAATTCCTTCTGCATCTTCATCAGAGATCTCAATTTCTACATCTCCTTCAGAAAATTCTTCTTCAAAAGCCATAATCAATTCAACCAAATCTAATGAATCAGCATTTAAATCTTCTGTAAATGAAGCCTCGGGCACTACTTCAGATTCATCAATACTTAATTTATCTGCAACTACAGCTTGTACTCTCTCTAAAAGTGACATTTTTACCCCCAAATATTAATTATATTTTACATATGAGCCTAGCACACCATTTACGAATTTTGATGAACCTTCAGACCCAAAAATTTTTGCTAATTCAACTGCCTCATTTATGACCACTGCAGAAGGAGCTTGCTGTATCCAAATGATCTCAGTGAGAGCCAATCTAAGAATATTTCGATCCACAGTAGGTAATTGATCAATCGGCCAAGTAGGCGCATTACTACTAATAATTTGATCAATTTCAATTTTATTTTCTTGAATTTTTTCAATAATCAGTTTCGAGAACAGAGTAGCTTCATTTGTAAAAACTGAGCTATCAAAAACTCTAGACATTACTGGAACTATATCATGATCCACTAAATCATACTCACACAAACATTGCAAAATCACTGCTCTAGCATCAGATTTAGTATTTACTCTTTCCAAACAAATCACTTAACTAGTCTTCAGTTCTCTAATTGAAACTAAATCAGAGATATTAAAAGTATTCATTTCTTTGTTAATTTTTTTAACCATTCCACTTAACGCTCTTCCGGGACCAATTTCATAAAAATCGGTAACACCTTGATCAATCATGTATTGAATTGTATCTTTCCAGTTAACACAACCTGAAATTTGAGTAATCAATTCTTTTTTAATCGATTCAGAATCAGAAATAGGCTGTGCACTACAATTTGCAACAATCGGAACTGAAGAATCAGTAAATCCCACAGATTCAACTGCCTCTTCTAGTCCTGGTCTAGCAGGTTCCATCAAACCAGAATGAAATGCTCCACCTACATTAAGTGGGATTACTCTTTTTGCGCCTTTTTCTGAAGCCATATCCATAGCAATTTGTATTTTTTCTTTTTCGCCACTAATCACTATTTGTTCTTGAGTATTAATATTAGAAACATATGTTCCTGAAGATTTTGCAATTTCAAAAATCAAGTCTTGGTCCATCCCTAATATAGCTGCCATTGTTCCTGGATTTTGATCACAAGCAAGTTGCATCAATTCACCGCGTTTTTGTACAAGAAGAGAAGCATCAGCAACAGATAATACCCCTGAGGCAGCTAAAGCTGAGTATTCACCTAAACTATGGCCAGCCATCATTGAAGGAGAAGATAAAAAAGAATCTCCAAGTTCAGCTTTCATAGTACTTAAACAAGCCAAACTTACCGCCATAATTGCAGGTTGAGCGTTAATAGTTTCTCTCAACTCATCTTCAGGGCCTTCAAACATAATTTTTGTTAGTGAACGACCTAGTGAATCATCAATAGAATTAAAAATTATTTTTGCTTGTTCTGATTGTTGATAAAGCTCTTGTCCCATCCCAACTGCTTGGGCTCCCTGACCCGGAAACAAAAAAGCATATTTAGTCTGCTGACTCATTTTAAATACCTATACCTCTGCTTGTGTTTCTTTTTGAGAAACCACATCACGACCTGCATATTTCCCACACTTTACACAAACCCTGTGAGGGATCACCATACTATCGCAATCTGGTTCTGCACATTTTGAAAATGTAACTTTCTTCATCCCGTTATGAGCATTTCGCCCAGCTTTACGCTTTCTAGAATGTTTTTTCTTAGGTAATGGAGGCATATTTTTTCCTTTCTATATTAATTCTTATAATCATTCTTTTATAGAATCTAACAAACTTTCTAGCGGAGCCCACCTAGAATCTATTTGTTTAGTATTACAATCACAATTGTTTGTGTTCAAATCCACACCACACTTTACACATAATCCCTTACATTGAACAGTACACCGTGGTGAAAAAGGGATTTTCATAAAAGTATATTGAGACATAGCTTCCTCTAAATCTATGAGGTTATCAGAGTCAATTCTAAAATTACCTTCCTCTTTCTGAACATGAATAATTGAATTGTTTCTCATATCAATATAAGGAATAAATTCTTCTTCTAAATTGATTTGAGATTGAAATTCAAATTTATTCAAACATGCACCACAATCTAATTCTATCAACACTACAATCTCCGCACTAACCCAAATCCCTTTGTCAGTTCTTATAAAAACCAATTTACCAAAAGCATCTGCTTGACGATTCATTTCTTCAACAAAAAAAAATTCATCAACAGTTTCCATTGATTTATAGCCACTACTTTCTTTTAACAAACCGGCAACGTTGTAATGCATTTAAAACCTATTCTTTTGTTAAACACAGTTAAAAATTTTCCCATGTATCATTTTGAGGGTCAAGCAACATTGATTATTCAAGTAGATTAGATTAAGTTAGTCAGGCAAATATTTAAATGGATAACTTTTCGAATGAATGAGATTTACGATGTAGTAGTAGTTGGGGCAGGAAACTCAGCTTTATGTGCTGCTTTGGCAGCCAAAGAAGCTGGTGCAAAAACCTTAGTATTAGAAAAGGCCCCTGAACACCTAAGTGGGGGAAACTCTTATTTTACCGGTGGACTGTTTCGATTTGCATATAGCGGAATAAAAGATATCGATAAACTAATTGACGGACTTTCACAAGATGAAAAATCCAAATTGGATGTAGGAAGTTACTCAGAGTCAGAATTCTATTCAGATGTTATGAGGGTCACAGAAGGGCTATCTGATCCGGAGTTACTACAGACATTAACAAGTAATTCTTTTGACACTATGGAATGGATGAAAAACCAGGGCGTTCCATGGATACTGGCATACGGGAGACAATCTTATGAACATGAAGGAATCCGAAGATTTGTTGGAGGATTAATTGTAGAAGCGGTTGGAGGTGGCAAAGGATTATCTGACTCGCTTTTTGAGATTATCAAAAAATCAGAAATAGACATCAAATATCAAAGTTCTGCTACAGAAATCCTACAAAACGAAAATGGTGATATCAGCGGCATTAGGATTAAGTCACCACAAGGATATCAAAATATATCTTGTCATTCAGTTGTACTAGCATGTGGCGGATTTGAAGCTAATCCTGAAATGCGTACTCGTTATCTTGGGCCTGGATGGGAATTAGCTAAGGTAAGAGGAACACAATTTAACACTGGTGACGGAATAAATATGGCATTAAATATTGGAGCACAATCAGCCGGCCATTGGAGTGGGTGCCATTCTGTAGCTTGGGATTTAAATTCACCAGCTTACGGAGACAGAAATATTGCTGATTTATTTCAAAAACACTCATACATTTTTGGATTAATTGTCAATGTCAACGGAGACCGATTTGTAGATGAAGGAGCTGATTTCAGAAATTATACTTACGCTAAATATGGAAGAGAAATCCTAAATCAACCACAAAGAGCAGCTTTCCAAATTTTTGACCAAAAAACCTCACATTTGCTAAGAGATGAATATTTCATTAATCAAGTCACAAAATTTGAAGCTAATACCATAGCTGAATTAGCACAAGGATTAGATATTGATCCTGATGGATTAGAAAAAACAATTGATAAATATAATTCTTCTGTACAGGATGGAGAATTCAATCCTACAATTTTAGATAATAAACATACTAATGGAATAGTACCTCCAAAATCTAATTGGGCACAAAAAATTGATCAACCTCCTTACACAGGATACGCAGTGACTTGTGGTATCACATTCACTTTTGGAGGACTCAAAATAAACTCAAACTCTCAAGTGATAGACAATGCAGATCTTCCAATAGTAGGACTTTACGCGTCAGGAGAAATAGTTGGAGGGATTTTTTATAATAATTACCCTGGTGGATCCGGGTTAATGAATGGTGCAGTATTTGGAAAAATTTCTGGTGAAAATGCTGCCAATTTTGCTTTATCAAAAAAATAAACTAAGGAGAAAAAAA
>CETB01038761.1_pt1 | contig 27931 bp, 46 predicted proteins | sample 356381 | NCBI WGS metagenome assembly CETB01 (sample SAMEA2622545, study PRJEB7988) | marine metagenome | biome: marine biome (ENVO:00000447); feature: deep chlorophyll maximum layer (ENVO:xxxxxxxx); material: "saline water (ENVO:00002010), including plankton (ENVO:xxxxxxxx)" | depth 155 m | reverse complement strand
ATTTTTTTCTTGCAAATAAAATCCTATAAATTATATTACATTTAAATTAACTTAACGAAAGGAATACAAATGGCTTTAAAATATGATTACACAAATATCGCGGCACTAGATTCGCAACGTGGTATTTCTGAAAAAGAGCATAATACGATATCAATGTTTGCTTGGCAGTTGATGGCAATTGATGTTCAAGAGGTAACAGAAAAAAATGTAGAAGAGGTAGTTTTCAGATTACATTTTTTAAATAAACTTGGTTACGGATCTTTATTTAAACAACCCTCTGGACAAAAAGATGTAGAAGATAAAATGAGTAGTTCTTACGTTGCCGCAAAACATTTTGATAAACCAAATCCAGAAGAGTTAAGAAAGTATATTAGATCAATGATCGGATATAAAACTAATGTTCTTACTCGATCTAGAGCCAAGTTTGTTAGAAGATGGGTTAAAGCATTTGAAAGGGACACAGAAGCTGATATCTAAATAAGCCAAACCCTATGCAAGAATAGCATTGCAGTTCTTGCATAGGATATTATAGGATAGTCCATGCAGAAACTGCATACCACTCTAGGTTGTGGAGATAAGAGCGTGTGGGCGGGACCCACCACTAGAGGTCCCAATAGGAATTACTTTTATGTTTCACGTGAAACATTTTTTGCGATCCCCCCTTTGGCTAGTAGGGGTCCCAGACATACACTATAGTGTTTGATTTACTCAGTCATTCGGATATAATACTTTCTACCCATATTGAATTATATGCTAACAGTACAAGATATAAATAAAATTGAAGATCCTATCGAAAGAAAAAAACTAAAGATACAGATCATACAAAGACATCAAAGAAAAGAGCTCAAACAAATTCGTACCCATTTTTTGACTTTTGTAAAAAAGATGTGGCCAGATTTTATAGAGGGGTCCCACCATGAGACTATCGCAGATAAGTTTAATAAACTTGCAACAGGAGAGCTCACTCGTTTAATTATTAATATGCCACCCAGGCATACCAAATCAGAATTTGCATCATTCTTTTTACCTGCTTGGATGATCGGGCAGAATCCAAAATTAAAAATTATTCAAGCAACTCACACAGCGGAGCTTGCAATAAACTTTGGAAGAAAAACAAAACATCTAATTGATTCTAGTGAATATCAAAATGTTTTTAAAACAAGACTCCAAGAAGACAGTAAAGCTGCAGGGCGTTGGAATACTTCTGATGGTGGTGAGTATTTTGCAGTCGGTGTCCAAGGTGCGGTAACCGGTAGAGGTGCAGACTTGTTAATTATAGATGATCCACACTCAGAGCAAGATGTAAGCTCACCAAATGCATTCGATAAAGCATACGAGTGGTATACTAGTGGACCGAGGCAAAGGCTTCAACCAGGAGGAAGAATTGTTTTGGTTATGACACGTTGGTCAACAAAAGATCTTACACAAAAATTATTAAACGCACAATCAAACGAGAACGGCGATCAATGGGACATTGTTGAGTTTCCTGCGATCTTACCTAATGGTAAACCAGTCTGGCCAGAATATTGGAAGCTCGAGGACCTCGAATCTGTTAAGGCGGCAACAGGTGTTGCAAAATGGAACGCGCAGTACATGCAGAACCCTACATCAGAAGAAGGAGCTCTAATCAAAAGAGAATGGTGGAAAGATTGGGAGCATGATCATCTACCAGTTATCGATCACATTATTCAAAGTTATGATACAGCGTATCTTAAAAAAGAGACCGCCGATTATTCTGCTATTACAACATGGGGAATTTTTCGTCCGAACGAGGACAGCGGACCTAATTTAATATTATTAGATTCCTTTAAAGATAGGTTAGAGTTTCCAGAACTTCGTCGTGTTGCATTAGAACAATATAAATATTGGAATCCTGAAACAGTTATCATAGAAGCAAAAGCATCAGGACTTCCGTTGATGTACGAATTACGACAGATGGGAATTCCTGCTATGAATTTTACACCATCAAAAGGTCAAGATAAAATTGCAAGAGTTAATGCAGTCTCTCCTATGTTCGAAGCCGGACAAGTGTGGGCACCTTTGAAAGAAGAGTTTGCCCAAGAGTTAGTTGAGGAGTGTGCTGCGTTTCCATATGGCGACCACGATGATTTAGTTGACTCCACGACTCAAGCTCTGTTAAGATACAGACAAGGTGGTTTAGTAAGACACCCAGAAGACTATCAAGATGAACCTGGTCCCAAACGTAAAAAGAAGTTTTATTGGTAATGACATTTGTATTCAAACATCCTAGTAAATATAAGAAAAATCCAACATTGGTCAAAAACATGAAACATGTTAAACGAGACCAGATACCACCTTTGAGTGGCCCTGATCCACGAGGCTTGATTAATGAATCAAAAGAGGATAAACCTAATCAATTGGAGAAAATAAATGGCAGAAATAGATAAATCGTTAACCGAAGTAACAAAATCGGTAGAGATAGATGGGCCCGAGGAACAAGTCGAGCTTCAAGAAGATATTGTTGAAACGTTACCTAACGCAGGAGAAACAGAAATTATCCCAACCGAAGATGGCGGTGTGGAAATTAATTTTGAACCTGGAGCATTTAATCAAGCACAAAGTGAAAACCACTTTGACAATTTAGCAGAATTATTACCAGACGATATATTAGGTCCTTTAGGTTCAGAGTTAAATCAAAACTATATGGACTACAAGGAGTCCCGTAAAGAATGGGAACGAACTTATATTACAGGTTTAGATTTATTAGGATTTAAATACGAAGATAGAACAGAACCTTTTTCTGGTGCAGCAGGAGCTACACACCCGGTTCTTGCAGAAGCGGTTACACAATTTCAAGCACAGGCTTACAAAGAATTACTCCCGGCCGACGGACCAGTAAGAACTCAGATCATAGGAGCTCCAACTCCTGAAAAAGAAATGCAATCAACTAGAGTAAAAGATTTTATGAATTACCAGTTGATGGATCAAATGAAAGAGTACGAACCTGAGTTTGATCAGTTATTATTTTATTTACCACTTGCAGGATCCGCATTTAAAAAAGTTTATTACGATCAATTATTAGGTAGAGCAGTTTCAAAATTTGTGCCTGCAGAAGATTTAATAGTTCCTTACAGTGCAACATCTTTAGAGGATGCAACAGCTGTTGTTCATTTAGTTAAGACTAAAGAAAATGATTTAACAAAACAAATGGTATCTGGTTTTTATAGAAATGTAGAAATTGGTCAACCTGGAGAAACGGAGTCTGATCTAGAGAGAAAAGAAAGAGAGTTAGAAGGAATTACAAAAACAAAAGACGAAGACATTTATAATATTCTAGAATTCCATGTTGATTTAGATTTAGAAGGTTTTGAAGATAGAGATCAACAAGGTCAACCCACAGGAGTTAAACTTCCATACATCGTAACAATCGAAGAAGCATCACGTGAAATATTATCCATTAGAAGAAATTATGAAATAGGAGATCCTTTAAGAAAAAAGATTTCTTACTTCGTACATTTTAAATTTTTACCCGGTTTAGGTTTTTATGGTTTTGGATTAATTCACATGATCGGTGGTCTATCAAGAACTGCAACAGCAGCTCTAAGATCATTACTAGACGCTGGTACTCTCTCCAATCTACCAGCAGGATTTAAGATGCGCGGCATCAGAATCAGAGATGACGCGCAATCCATAACTCCAGGTGAGTTTAGGGATGTTGATGCACCAGGTGGAAATATAAAAGATGCTTTTATGGCCCTGCCGTTTAAGGAACCATCACAAACTTTATTACAGCTTATGGGTGTCGTTGTATCAGCCGGACAGCGTTTCGCGTCCACAGCTGACCTTCAAGTAGGAGATGGGAACCAACAAGCAGCAGTGGGGACGACAGTGGCCTTGTTGGAGCGAGGAAGCAGAACAATGTCTGCGATTCACAAAAGAATTTATGTGAGTCTTAAGAATGAGTTTAAAATGCTTGCTCGAGTATTTAAATTATATTTACCAGAACAATATCCTTACGATGTTGTTGGTGGTCAAAGGATGATTAAGAAGCAAGACTTTGATGACAAGGTAGATATTTTACCTATCGCTGATCCAAATATATTTTCTCAGACACAAAGAATATCAATTGCTCAAGCAGAATTACAATTAGCACAATCTAATCCTGCAATGCACAACATGTATAATGCGTATCGTGCAATGTATGAAGCTTTGGGTGTAAAAAATATTGATATGATTTTAAAACCTGTAGCAAGACCAGTTCCAATGGACCCAAGTGTTGAAGCAATCCAAGCTTTAGCAGGAAAACCGTTCCAAGCGTTTAAAGGACAAGACCATAGAGCTCACATTACCGCCCATTTAAATTTTATGACGTCGTCAATGGCAAGAAATAATCCAATGGTAACAGCTTCTATGCAAAAAAATATTTTTGAACACATTTCTTTGATGGCATTAGAGCAAGTTGAGGTAGAATTTAAAGATCAAATTCTTCAAATGCAGCAAATGCAACAACAGATGCAAGCAAATCCTGCTTTAGCACAAGATCCGCAGCTTCAACAACAGATGATGGCGTTAAATATGCAAATTGAGTCTAGAAAAGCAGTGTTAATTGCAGAAATGTTTGAAGATTATGCAAAAGAAGAGCAAGAATTGATGGGCGAGTACGGAAATGACCCGATTGCTAAGTTAAAAGCAAGAGAATTGGACATCAGAGCTAAAGATGACTTTGTAAAAGCAGAGCAAGCGCAAGAAAAAATTAATCTTGACCGAATGAAAGCAATGATGAACCAACAAAACAAGGATGAGAAGCTCGAACAGAACGAAGAACTTGCAGAATTGAGAGCGGCTACGTCTCTTGCAAAACAAGAAATGGCTAACCGAAGTAAGATTCACGATTTTGGTAGAAATTTTAGAAAAAAATAAATATAATAACTTGAAGGAGAAAATATGGCTTTAAAAGATAAAATGTCAGTAGGCAGAAAAGGAGAAGTTGTAATGGCTAACGCAACTGGTGGGCAAGAAATTCCTACACCAGAAGTAAAAACTGCAATTGATCCTAGATCTGAAATTCTTACTAACCAAGACAGAGTCTACAACAAGATTGGTGTTGGAGAAGAAGTAGAAGTTAGAGGAACTAGAAGAATGCTGAAGTCTAAAAGTAAAAAAGCAACTTGGTACTAGTATGTGGTTGTCAGCAATTAAACTAGCTGTCTCTGCTGGTAGTAAAATTTATGCTAATAAGCAGAAGGCAAAAGTCGCAATGTCTGATGCACAGCTATTGCACGCTGAACGACAAGCTCGTGGTGAGGAAGCTTACCAAGGCAAGTTGTTAGAGGCACGTCAAAACGATTACAAGGACGAATTCGTTCTCGTAATTTTGTCGGCGCCCATAATTGTGCTCGCTTGGGGGGTCTTCTCGGACGATCCGGGTGCGCTTGAAAAAGTAAAAACTTTCTTCGAGCATTTTGCGGCGCTGCCGACCTGGTTCAGTACCCTTTGGATCCTTGTCGTCGGAAGTATTTTTGGAATAAAGGGAACACAGATCTTTAAAAACGGAGGAAAAAAATAATGCCAAACAGAAGATTTAATAAACAAGTTGCTAATTCTAGAGCTGCTATGATGGCAGGCGGAAGAGCAAAGAAAAAAGGTGGTGGGAATATGATTTCTGGCACTGCAAGAAAAGACGAAGCATCTGGATATTACACACCTGACATGGGTATGAGAGGTGGAGCAATGATGAAAAAAGGTGGTAAAGTCGGTAAGAAAAAACAAGGTTACAAAGCTAGAAAAGATGAATCTATTGCTATGAGAATTCGTAAGAAAAGAACTAAGAAGCAATTAAAAGCTTCAAGAGATGATTCTTATGGAAGATTTGGATCTAAAGCTAAGAAATCTGGTAAAATAAATAAATAGGAGAACCATGGCTGGAAAATTAAAAATGGTTATGAAGGACGGAAAGAAAGTTCCGTTCTTTGCTGCAGATGGTAAAGGTAAGATGAAAGCTGGTGGAAGAGCATTGAAACCAGTTAAGCCATCACAAAAAGGCTTAAAAAAATTACCCAAAAAAGTTAGAAATAAAATGGGTTATATGAAAAAAGGTGGGAGAGCTAAGTAATGGCTGGCCCCGGTCTTTATGCAAACATTCATGCTAAAAGAAAGCGTGGAGGTAAGATGCGTAAGAAAGGTGCAAAGGGTGCACCAACAGCAGCTAATTTTAAAAGAGCCAAACAAACAGCGAGAAAAAGATAATGACTAAACTTTGTCCAAGAGGTAAATCGGCAGCGAAACGTAAATTTAAAGTTTACCCGTCCGCATACGCGAACGCATACGCTAGTAAAATTTGTGCAGGTAAAATTAAAGATCCATCTGGAGTTAAAAGAAAAGATTTTAGAGGACCTAAACCTAACAAAGCAAAAGGCGGTAGAGTTTACAAAGCAGGTGGTGGAGTTGCAGAAGCAGCTGCAAGACTTAGAAGACAAGGTTTAAAAAAAGGATCTGTTGCTAGAGGTTGTGGAGCGATTATGTCCAACCGAGCAAAAGAAACAAAAATGTACACATAAGATGGCTGGTTTAAAAACATGGTTCGATCAAAAATGGGTAGATATTGGTTCCAAGAAAAAGGATGGTTCTTTCGCAAAATGTGGCCGTTCAAAACAAAAAGCAGATGCGAAACGAAAGTATCCGAAGTGCGTCCCACTTGCAAAAGCCACACGGATGAGCGACTCGCAAAGGGCGAGTGCTGTCAAACGAAAAAGAGCTGCGGGTAATACAGGACCTAAACCAACTAACGTTGCAACATTTAAAAAAAGAAAAAGAGCATTCATTGGAGGAATAATATGAAAATGCCAAACACCAAATACGACGGCAGTTACATAATGGGTGGTCCAGGAACTAATCAAAGTTATAAAAAATATTACGGCAGCCTACTTAAAGGTTTTAAAAGAGGCGGTGACGTAATGCCTAAAAGAAATAAAAAAAATTTTAGACCAACTGAAAAAGGTGCGGGTATGACTCAAGCCGGAGTAAAAGCTTATAGAGCGGCAAACCCTGGTTCTAAATTAAAAACAGCGGTCACTGGCAAAGTCAAACCAGGATCTAAAGCTGCTAAAAGACGTAAATCATTCTGTGCTAGAAGCGCAGGTCAAATGAAAAAGTTTCCTAAAGCTGCAAGAGATCCTAATTCAAGATTAAGACAAGCTCGTAGAAGATGGAAATGTTAAATGAAAAAAGCTAAATTAAAAATAAAAAAAGTAATGAAAGGTTTGCAGAAAGCTTCGAAAACACATGCTGCACAAGCAAAGACTTTGAAAGGAGTATTACATGGCGGATCCAAAAAAAGGAACCGGAAAAAAACCTAAAGGCTCTGGTAGAAGATTATATACCGACGAAAATCCTAAAGATACTGTAGGTATAAAATTTGCAACACCTACGGATGCTAGAAAAACTGTAGCTAAAGTAAAACGTATTAGCAAACCTTTTGCTAGAAAAATACAAATTTTAACTGTTGGTGAACAGCGCGCCAAAGTTATGGGTAAAAACAAAGTCGCTGCAATTTTTAAAAAAGGCAAAGAGTCTATTAGAAGAGGAAGAAAAAATGGATGAGTTAACTTTAATAACTAAAATACAAAAATATTTAAAAGAGTCTTATCAAAGGATAGGAGACGCCATGATTGCTGGAGGCGTTGACAATATGGAAAAATATAAGTATATGTTAGGACAAGCGCACGCTTACCAAACTATTTCAGGGGAAATATCCAACCTGCTAAACAAAGGAGCTAAAGATGGAAACGGAAAAGTCGTCGATATCAGAGACGAAAGAAGTCCCAAAGCATAAAAACGCTTTGGCAGAAAAATACGAAAAACAAAACAAAGACGAACATCAAAAAGAAGTTGATGGTTACGAACGTTTAAAATCAAAAGAGTCAGAAAAATTACCTCAACCTACGGGTTGGAGACTTTTAGTTTTACCTTTTAAGATGCCGGAGAAAACTAAAGGTGGTCTTTATCTAGGAGCTGATACTTTAGAAAGACAACAAGTTGCATCTACATGTGGTTTAGTTTTAGAGATGGGACCACATTGTTATGACAAAGAAAAATTTCCTGAAGGGCCTTGGTGCAAAAAAGGTGATTGGGTAATTTTTGCTAGATATGCTGGATCTAGAATTCAGATCGATGGCGGGGAAGTAAGATTGCTAAATGATGATGAAGTTTTAGCAACCATCGATAAACCCGAAGATATTCTTCATCAATATTAACATAGGAGGATGCTATGCAAAACGTAGACAAACCCGTTGACATCGATACATCTGGTCCAGGTGCAGAAGTAGAGTTAGATGAGACTAAAGAAACTCTTGTTGGAGGTGAAGTTGTACAAGACGACAAACAAACCTACGAAAAAAAGAAAGACCATGGAACGGATATATCATATGAAAACGAACGTGAAACAAAACTTGAAGACGGTGGTAGCGCCGATGACGCAAATGCGAAATCTGATGAGCCGACTGATGTTCAAGATGAAAAAACAGAAAGTAAAGACCAAAAGAAAGAATTAGAAGAATACTCTGACGGAGTAAAAAGAAGAATTGCTAAACTAACTAAAAAAATGCGTGAAGCAGAGAGACGTGAAGAAGCTGCAACTATTTATGCAAAAAGTGTTTTAGCAGAGAAAGAAAAGTTAAGTTCAAAACTTGCAAAACTAGATACAGGATTTGTATCTGAAAAAGAAAGTAGAATTAAATCTGGTATGGAAGCTGCCGTGGCTAAGTTAGCTAAGGCTAGAGAAGACGGTGACATGAAAGGCGAAGTCGCTGCAACAGCTGAAATTTCTAGATTAGGTTATGAAGAGGCTAGACTTGCAGATTTAAAGTCACAACAAGCCGAATCTCAACCTCAGACACCAACACAAAACCAACCTCAAGAACAAGTGGAAGTTCCAAGAAGAGTGGATCCAAGAGCTCAGGAATGGGCTAGAACCAATGCATGGTTTAATAAAGATCCAGTCATGACTGAAGGAGCAAAAGTAATACACAGACAATTGACAGAAATTGAAGGATATGATCCTAATTCTGAACCGGATGAATATTATAAAGAAATAGACCGAAGAATTAGACTTGAATTTCCCCATAAGTTTGATACAACTGCTTCTACGGAAACGGCCAAACCTACTCAAACTGTTGCATCCGCAACGCGTAGTAGTAAAACATCGGGTCGCAAAATTGTGAAACTCACGCCTTCACAGGTAGCAATTGCTAATAAATTAGGTGTGCCACTTAAAGACTATGCGGAACAATTAAAAATCACGGAAGGAGTATAGCATGGAAAAAGACGATAAAAAAACTTCACGTGCGAGTCAGACTAGAGAAAAAACATCTCGACCAAAAGTCTGGTCTCCACCATCTTTATTAGATGCACCCCCTGCACCGGCAGGATATGTACATAGATGGCTAAGAGCTGAGTCTATGGGATTCGACGATTCTAAAAACGTACAAGGTCGTATAAGATCTGGGTACGAATTAGTAAGAGCCGATGAATATAACGAAGTAGATTATGCAGTTGTACAGGACGGTAAATACAAGGGAGTGATCGGTCAAGGTGGCCTAGTGCTCGCTAGAGTACCCGAAGAGATCGCGAAACAATACGCCGAATATTACGCAAGACAGGCGCGAGATCAAGAGGAAGCTTTTGATAACGATCTCATGAAGGAAGAGCATCCAAGTATGCCTATCAATATTGATAGAAATACTCGTGTAACTTTTGGTGGTACCAAGAAATAGTTTTTTAACAATTTCTAGTTCATCATTTAAATTAACAAATGGAGATAAACTATGGCAAATCAAAACAGCCCTTTCGGTCTAAGAGCGATCGGAAAAGTTGGTCAAAATGATGACAACCAAGGTTTAGCAGAATTTAGTATTGCAGCATCTGCAGGCGCTACTTACTTCCAAGACCCAGTAAAAGCATTAAACACTGGAACTATTGGAGTAGCGGGAGCGGGCGACGTACTATTAGGAACGCTAAATGGTGTTTTTTTCACAGCGACCGACACACAAAAACCAACGTTTGCGAATAATCTAAAAGCAGGTAACACTGCAACAGATATCGTAGGCTTTGTGTCTTCAGATCCATACGAAAGATTTGAGATACAATCAGACAACACACTCGCTTCAGCACAAACTGATGTCTTTATGAATTATGACATCAATTACACTGCAGGCGATTCAGCTAACTATGTTTCAGCTGTACAACTAGATGACTCTACAACGTCATCCACTAGTGGTCAGTTGAAAGTAATAGGTGTTTCAAAAGATATAGATAATAATGATTTAGGTGCTTCGCACGTAAACTTTGTTGTCACTATCAATGAGCACTTCTTAAAACAAGTAGCTGGAGTATAATAGGAGAATAGGAGATAAATTATGGCTATATCAAGAGGACAACTAGTTAAAGAACTAGAGCCAGGATTGAACGCCCTGTTCGGCCTGGAATACAAAAGATACGAAAACCAACACGCTGAGATCTACGCGACAGAAACTTCAGACAGAGCTTTCGAAGAGGAAGTTATGTTATCTGGATTCGCTAACGCTCAAGTAAAACCAGAAGGTTCAGGAGTAGTTTTTGATAACGCTCAAGAAACTTTCACTGCAAGATACACTATGGAAACTGTGGCTCTTGCTTTCGCGATTACTGAGGAAGCGGTAGAAGATAACCTGTATGACAGACTGTCAAGCAGATACACAAAAGCATTAGCTAGAAGTATGGCTAACACTAAGCAAGTGAAATCAGTGGCTCCGTTGATAAACGGTTTCACAACTTTCAATTCAGGTGATAACACTACGCTGTTTAACACAGCTCACCCGACAATTGCTGGTACAGTGTCAAACACTTTAGCTACTGCAGCGGACTTAAACGAAACTTCATTAGAGCAGTCATTAATTGACATTGCAGCGTTTACTGATGAAAGAGGTTTAAAAATTGCAGCCAAAGGAGTAAAAATGATTGTTCCTTCTGCGCTACAATTCCAAGCTGAAAGATTGATGAAATCTGAAGGCAGAGTCCAAACGGCTGATAATGATATCAACGCTATCAGATCAATGGGAATGGTTCCTCAAGGTTACAGAGTGAACAATTTCTTAACTGATCCAAATGCGTTTTACATCATTACGGATGTTCCAAATGGAATGAAACATTTCATTAGAACTCCAATCAAAACAGCGATGGAAGGTGACTTCGATACTGGTAACCTTAGATTCAAAGCTAGAGAAAGATACCAATTTGGTGTATCTGACTATAGAGGAATCTTTGCATCACCAGGTGCGTAGTAACTAATTTTTGAGGCCGGACACAGTTCGGCCTCAATTAAAAAATAGAAAGAAAAAATGCACCCAAAACAATTCAGAGTACAGATTTATGCATATCAGTATCACGCTGATTTTGTTATAACGTCTTTGGATGGTCCATTAGATATCGAAAATGCCATAGTTGACAAACTAGGAAAAAAAGATATAAAATGGGACTATCTTGGAGAAATGATGGACCCCAAGATTAAAAGGATAACCTATGAGGAGGTTATGAATGGAGGAGATGATGCAACATCTACAAGACCTTTACAAGAAAAAGAGAGGTCTGGATCTTCAGTGGGAGCAGGAACATCTCAAGGAGGGTAGATATACCCTTAATATGGTAAAGATCGACAGAGAAGTTAAGAACGTTCTTACCGATATTAAAATGGCAGAGGCTAAAAAAGAGCATTTGCAAAATAAAATTGAGGAAGTGGCTCCACAAGTTTCTGTAGCAACTTAAACAAAAAGCTACATCGTTGGAAAAAACCAATCCGCATTGCGCGCCCTCTTGCGCTCTACTTAAAACTACTATATAAACTAATTACTATACAATTATTTATCGATATATAGACGCGTATAGTCGACGGCCTAGAGACTATATATCATTAACTAGGAAAAGGAGAAAATTATGGCAGGAACACACTTTAGAAATCCGGTAATGTTTGCTGGATTAGCTAAAAACACTAAATGGTTTAAGGATTTACCAGTAGACAACAATCCTAATTTTACATGTTATAAAGATGATTTTATTTATAACACTTTGCCTTCATCACAATGGTCAACATCTATTGCAGATGGTGGAGCTTCAGCAGGAATTTCTAATGAGGTAAATGGAGCGGTAACTTTAACGTCTGCAAACACAACAGACAATAACGGTTTAGCTCTTGTTAAAACTCAAAATACTTTCCAAGCTGTAGCTGAAACTAGAGATAGCACAGGGGCAATAACTAACCCTGGTACAGTTATTTGGTACGAAGCGAGAATTAAGAACAATGACGCTAATGCTACTGACTATGGTACTGGATTAGTTGAAACTTTTACTGGAACTTCTGGATGGAGATCTGCAAACAGAATCTCTATTGAGTCTAACAACGGTGAACAGTTTTACAGATTTGTAACTAAAAATGCTGATGGAACAAATCAAGTTCAATACACTGCATACACTATTACAGATGATGGGTATGACACTGTAGGATTTAGATGCGATAGAGCAGGTAAAGTTGAGTTTTTTGTAAACAGAGTTTTAGCAGCTACTGTTACGTCGAACATCAACACTGATGATATGCAAATGTTTGCAGCTTCTGTATCAGCATCTGCATCAGGACAAAGAGTAACTTCATTAGACTACATTACTTGTACAGCTAACAGAAATGCAGCTGAACTTATTGGTAATATCTAATAAATAATTATTGAGGGCCTTCGGGCCCTCATCAATTTTAACGGAGAAGAATATGATTACAAACGGCAATAGTGGAGACATATTTAATGCAAATGTGACCACAGAAAATAAAATTGTAAAATCAGGAAGAACAAGAGCTATGGGTATTGTATTAAATACTACCGCTGCTTCAGGTGACTTTCATTTAAAAGATGGAGGAGCTTCTGGCACGGTAAAATTTAAATATAAAACTAGTGGAGTTACATCTGGCGGAAGCCCTATTGTAATAAATTTCCCTGGTCCTATTTTATTTGAAACAGATTTATGTGTAGCTTTTACAACTGAACATGTAACAGTTTGTTCTGTGTTTTATAACTAGGAGTTTAAATGGCCAACACTACTTCTGGCACTACGACGTTTGATAAAACGTTTTCGATTGATGAGATAATTGAAGAGTCTTATAACAGACTTGGTCAATTTGACATGAGCGGTTATAATTTAAAAACCGCTAGACGTTCTTTAAATATTTTATTTCAAGAATGGGGTAACAGAGGTCTTCATTTTTGGGAAGTAGCTAAAACTAATATAACTTTAGTTGACGGTCAAAACGAATATAAAATTTTTAGATCTACAGCCGACGGTAATTCAAATGGAGTTACAACAACGCTCACAGCTGCAATAGCTTCTACCAGTGCTACTACTGGCATTACTATTGCTTCTAAAGATCGTATGCCTGATGTTGGAACCATAAATGTTGGATCAGAAAATATATCTTATACTGGATTTAATTCTTTAGAGCTCACTGGAGTAACAAGAGGAGTGAACGGAACTACGGCTGCTACTCATTCAAACGGAGATGCTGTTACAAATTTTGTAAATCAAGCTACAGAAATTTTAGAAATGTCTTACAGAAATTCCTCTAATGTAGATTCTCCTTTAGAAAAAATTAATAGATCTCAGTTTCAAGCTTTATCTAATAAATCTTCCACAGGTCAGCCTTCACAATATTTTGTTCAAAGATTTGTAGACCACATTTTAATTACTTTATATTTAACACCTGGTTCTACAGAAAATGGAAATGTTATAAATTTTTATTATGAAAAAAGAATACAAGATGCTGGTGCTTATACGAACGCTACTGACGTTCCGTATAGATTTGTGCCTTGCATGGTTGCGGGATTAACATATTATCTATCTATGAAATATGCAACACCAAGAATACAAGAATTAAAATTAATTTATGAGGATGAATTAGCAAGAGCTTTAGAAGAAGATGGTTCTTCATCAAGTGTATACATTGCTCCTCGAACTTACTATCCGAGTATATAATTATGGGAAATTTATCAAAAGGAAAATACGCATTATTTATTTCAGATAGGTCAGGTTTAGCCTTTCCGTATCGTGAAATGGTTAGAGAATGGAATGGTGCAAGAGTTCATACTTCAGAGTATGAGCCCAAACAACCACAATTAGAACCAACACCTTATTCAGCAGATCCGCAAGGACTTCCTCATCCAAGACCACAACAATTTAATTTATTGACTGGAGGAGGCGGAGGAATTATTGCTAATTTAACTTTGCCTGGAGATTTTGGATTTCAAACCATTACTGATAATAGTATGACACCTGCAAATCCAAATACAGTTAACAATGCAAGACAAGCGTTAATGCAAATAGGGAGTGTAACAATTAATATATCATGACATATGACGAATTAAAAACAAAGATTAGAGACTACACTGAAGTGAGCAGTAACGTTTTAACTGACACTATTTTAAATGGTTTTATTCAAGATGCAGAATTTAGAATTTTAAGAGAAGTAGATTCCGATAATAATAGAAGATATGTCTCAGCTAATTTAATAGCTGGCACTAGATTTATAGACACTCCTACAGATTTATTAGTAATCAGGTCTGCTCAAATTGTAGATACAGCTCTACCATCTACTGATCAAAATAGAGATTTTTTACAGTTTCGAGACACTAGTTTTATGTCAGAATTTAACCCAACCGCAGCCCAAGGGGTGCCTAAATATTATAGTAACTGGGACGAGACTCGAATAGTGGTAGCTCCGACTCCGGATCAAACTTATACCATTCAGTTAAATTATATCTTGAAACCAGATGGATTATCGAGTACAGTTACCACTACATACTTAAGCACAGAATTTCCCAACGGCTTATTGTATGCATGCCTAGTAGAGGCTTACGGATTTTTAAAAGGACCCGTTGACATGCTCCAGCTTTATGATAAAAAATACATTGAAGCTGTCAAAGGATTCTCAATAGAACAAATGGGAAGACGAAGACGAGATGAATACCAAGCAGGTGTTCCTCGAATAGGAAAACAGTAAGGAGAAAACTATGGCTATAACACAAGCGATTGCAAACAACTTTAAAAAATTATTATTAGAGGGTGATTCTAACTTTTCACAATCTGGTGGTGATAAATATAAGTTAGCTCTTTATACTTCTTCAGCTACTCTAAACTCAGCAACAACTTCATTCACAACTTCCAATGAAGTTTCATCATCTAATTACAGTTCTGGTGGTGGAGCACTTGTAAACAACCCAACTTCTATTACAGCTGGTGTTGCAAGAGCCGATTTCGCTGATCTGTCATTTCAAAACGTAACTTTGACTGCAAGAGGAGCTTTAATTTACAACACATCATCTGCTACTACTAACTCTGCAGTTTGTGTTTTAGATTTTGGAGGAGATAAAACAGCAACTTCAGGTACGTTTACAGTCCAGTTTCCAGCACCGACATCAACAGCAGCGATTTTAAGAATCTCTGGTTAAATAGGAGGTAAACTCCTATGGCGGATTTCACTTATACGGTTACCGTTGCAACTGGAAGTCTTTATGGCGGCGGTGGTAGCACCGGAAATGTTTTTTATGTAGATGGCGCAAGAAGTTCTACAGGACCAGGAAACATTGTCTGGGCTGGTGGATCTACTTTACGGTTTGATCAAAGTGATGCTTCTAATGACAATCACCCTTTAATTTTTTCTACAAATACCAGCACCTCTGGAATTATTTCTAGTGGAGTAACTTATTACCTTGATTCTCCCACAAGTTCTTCTAATTATTTAAACGTCGGCACCTTTAACGCCGCAACAACTCGATACGTTGAAATAGATGTCAACGCTCCAGATTTTTATTATCTATGCTACATTCACGGAATAGGAATGGGTGGGTTAATGGATGTGGCCACAGGAAAAACTTGGAACGTCGGTACATGGGGCATTAATCAATGGGGAGATCAAACTGATCCTACTATTCAAATTACAGGTCAAGCTCTTTCCGCAAATGTCGGAAGTGCAACTGTGGACACAGAAATTAATAATGGTTGGGGCAGAGTAGAATGGGGAAAACAAGCTTGGGGTATTGCAGGCACCCTTATCGCAACCGGAAATGCTTTAACAGGAAATTTAGGCACTTTAGGAATGCAGGGAGATGTAACTGTAACTCCAACAGGTCTTGCACTTACAAATACCTTAAATACTGTGGTCGCCACAGGTTTAGCAGAAGTTACTCTAACAGGTTTTCCACTTACAAATAGTTTAGGAACAGCAGATGCTGGTCCTGATGCAATGGCAGTCGGTATTGGAGCCACAATGGCTATTGGTACTGTAGAAGCGTTTAATGAACAAGGTTGGGGAAGACTTGCATGGGGAGATAATGACTGGGGTGAACCAGGAAGTTCTATTCAACCGACTATAACTGGTTTTGGAATGACAGCTAACATAGCTGCACCACAATCTGTAACAGGAGATGCGAGTTTAACTCTTAACACACTAAATGTAGCTCAGGCGACTTTGGGCCAAGTGGATCCCGCGCCAGATGCGATGATCCAAGGAAATGCTGGTATTTTATCATTAGGTCAATTAGGACATCAAGGAGATGTAATTACCTCTCCAACAGGATTCGGTTTAACTGCGAGTTTAGGTACCGCAACCATAGATTTAAGAACTCTTGTTCCTACCACTGGAGTTTCTTTAAATAGTCAAGTAGCCGGAGTAACCGCATTTACGGACGTTACAGCAACATTTACTGGTCTTGGGTTGACTATGAATCTAAATAATGCTAATGCTTTAATTTGGAATGAAGTTCCTACAGGAAACGCACCAATAGATCCTCCTGGCTGGAGGGAAGTCGTTGCATAAAGAGTTTGACACTAACTCTTTATTTTTATAAAATAAACGGTATAAGGAATTTAATATGGCGAATTCAACATCAGCAAGTTTAAAACTTACAGTACAAGCGACCGGTGAAAATTCGGGAACTTGGGGACAAATCACAAATACAAACTTATTAATTTTAGAACAGGCAATTGGTGGTTATGATACTTTTAACGTAACTAATGCTAATAGAGCTCTGACTTTTACAAATGGGGCTTTATCTAATGGTAAAAATGAAGTTATAAAATTAACAGGCACATTAGCTTCTAATTTAAATGTCACTATTCCAGACTCAATAGAAAAAGTATACACAGTAATTGATGGATGTGATCACGCAAATAATACTTTAACTTTTAAAACATCTTCAGGTACAGGTGTTCTTTTATGTGAAGGCAACTGTTACACTTTATATTCTGACGGAACTAATGTTGTAAAAGCAAATGAATACAGAAAATGGAGAGCGGTTTCAGCAGCAGAAACAGTTCAAGCTGGAGCTAAACTTTTGGTAAATACAAGTGGTGGAGGAGTAACAATTACGCTACCTGCATCACCAGCAACAGGTGACGAGGTTTCTTTTGTTGACCAAGGTTATGACTTTAATTCTAACGCATTGACTGTTGGTAGAAATTCTTCTAATATAGCTAATGCAGCATCTGATCTTGTAGTAAATACACAAGGTGCAGCTTTTTCATTAGTTTTTTCTGGAGACGCTACAACAGGATGGACTTACACGGAGAAATAATATGTCAAATTACGAAGCAACAAAATACGATTTCGATGGAGCAAACCTTACAGGTATCGAAGGAATTCCTACAGCAACTATTGTGCCGTGGTCTTCTTCTTCAGTGCCAACAGGTTTTTTAGAGTGTAATGGTCAAGCAGTTTCAAGATCAACTTACTCTGCATTATTTGCAATCATAAGCACTACTTATGGAACAGGAGATGGTGCATCAACTTTTAACGTACCTGATTTACAAGACAACGTCGCAATGGGTAAATCTGGAACTAAAGCTTTAGCATCAACTGGCGGAGCAAACACTGTTACTTCTACAGGTAACGTAGGCGGGTCGACTGCCAATGCAACTTTGTCGACTTCACAACTTGCATCACACAGTCACCCTGGAGGTGGAACGACTGGCGGTACTTACTTTCACCAATCTTTTCCTGGATCTAGTAAATTTTTTAGTCCAGCAGGGACCGGTAGTACAGGTTCTGGTGGTGGTCACTCTCATAATATGAGTGCAACTTTTAGTGGTGATGCAACATCAGTTCTTCAACCTTATTTAACAATAATTTATATTATTAAGACATAGGAGAAATTATGGCGACAAGCGCAAAATGGACAATAATATTTGAAGATAAAAAAATAATTAAAAATTATGATGAAGGTGCTTCAGAAGGCATTGCATATAATATATCTGACGATTCTTTTTGGAGTCAATCTAAATTTTCAAACATTTGGGCTGTTCAATATGGAACAGCTAATCCAACTGACACGGTAGAATATAGAGACGAAACCCCTCACTCCACTTGGGAAGATGCAAACTTAGGTGATATTTTAGACTTTACCACTAAATGGGACTCTTTGCATTTAGCATCTTTACAAAAACAGTGGGATGATGATGTCATAGAAGTCTGGTCAGGTGAAGGAACAGATGCTGTGTTAGAATCTACAGAAAGTGAAGCGGATCAAATTGCTAGAAAAGGTCCAAGACCTACCTCTTATTCTTCCTCTTAACTTCTTGGATGATGTTGAGGTAAGGTGGAAAACAAAGATTTAATAATACCATACTTATCAAAACCATTTGTAGATTGGTTGAGTACAAAAGATTTATCTTCAAAAACAATGGTTGAGTTTGGAGCAGGAAAATCTACAATTTATTTTAGTAAAAAATTTAAAAATGTTTTTTCTTTTGAACATGACCAAGAGTGGATAGATTTAATTAATTCTGAAAAATTAAAAAATGTTCATATGTTAAAAATGCGTGAAGATTTTTATATGTATGGAAACTACAGAAATTTTATAAAAAATAGTGACTACGTATTAATTGATAATAATCCTAACATTATATCAAGAGGTTTTATAGCATCTATGTGTTGTGAAGCATGTCTTACTAAAGCAAATATAATTTTAGATAATTCAGAAGATTATCAACCTGCTTATACATATCTTAAAGGCATGTATAAAAATGTAGAAGATTTCATTGGAGAAAATTTTATGAATGAATTAACAACTACAAGTTTATTTTACAATGAATTAACAATTTAACCAACCTGTCATAATATATTTTTCTCCTTCAAGAGGAGGATTGCCTCTGTGCACATAAGGGTAACCAGCAGGCCAAAAAACGATTCTACCACTTTTTGGTTTTACTCTAACTGATTGATGTAAAAATTCAGTCTCGCCACCCTCTTCAACATTATTTAAATATATTGTGTAAACTATTACTCTGTTTGCTGCGTCTCTTGATTCTCCGTGTTCTATATGCCAAGTGTGATAACCTTGTCCTGGAAGAGTTTGTTGTATTTTCATGGGAACAATTTTGAATGAACTATAAAAATTCTTTAAACCTGTGTTATCTACATACCTTCTCAAAGCCAAATCAAAGTTTACAAATAATTCTTTAAAATCATCCACCCAGGTGTCTACGGTTACTGATGTATCATTCTTTTCAAGAAGAGATACTTTTTCTGTTTGAAGTCTTTGATAAGCCTCTCCAAAGGCTGCTTTTTTCTTAAAATACTCAATTACTTTATTACACTTTGTTTTAGAAATATAATTATCACAAATTCCTATGTGATTTTGCATGGATATCGTTTTTTCACTCATATATTACCTTGAAGCTTGTTGTCGTAGTCAAATCCATTTTTTTCAACAATGTTGAATATAAGACTATATCTTTTTTCATCCTCTTCAACAGGATCAAAACCATGAAAAATATAAGGCGGGAACAAATAATAATCACCAGGCTCAGGAGTTATTTTTATATTTAATTCAGGTAAAATCAAATCACAACCTTTTGTTAAATATAGTATTCCATGCCAGCAATGATGATGATGAGGATTCAAACTGTCTCCTTTTTTTATTTCATTGCCCCAAGCATTGTGTACAGTTTTTCTTTCAAGAAAGTGACGAAACACATCTGGGTGATTGGCTTGATGTTTATTAATTAAATAGGTTATAAAATTTACAAAATTAGGTTTGTCTATAAAGTAATTCCAATCTGTCATACCACCCTTAACGTTTGTATAGTTTTTTAAATTAGGGTCTAAATTATTTTTAATATCTAAAATAAAATTATGCACCACATCAGGGTATGGGTAGTTTCCGAATATTATATCTATTGTTCTGGGGTAAGTAATTTTTAGGGAATTTTTTTGTTCACCTAACTGATTATTTTTATTTAGTATACTAATCATTGTTTCTTATCGTAAGCATAATTTTTGTAGGGTCCATATTTATTTACATAATGAAAAAAAACTTGTGCCATTCCATCACCTTTATAAACTCCTGGTCTTCCATGTTGTTGTTCACAACCAGCGTATAATAGACCATCCCCTTCTTGTAATTCAAAAATATTATTCTCTATTATAAAAGGCCACTTATCATATTTTTTTATACAAGCAGTTATGGATACTTCACAAGAAGGTCTATCCAAATGTTTTTTTAATGTTGCTCCAAAAATATAATATCTCCAATAAGCATAGGTTGGAAGTAGCTCTAAACCTGTTTCTTGTTGAATTAAGTTTAGCTTAAGATCTAAGAACGAAGTCATTAAAGAATCTTTGTACCATGCAGGAGAAAAAGATTGAGTATCCAATAGATACCCTTTATTAGAGTCTAATTTATTATAACAATAAGGTTGTAATATATTTAATTCTTCTTGTGAAAAAAAGTTTTTTATAATTTTAAAATTTACTGGAGCCATGACACTATACTATATCTAACTCCTTTTGTTATTGGTTCTATACTATGTGGGTACATAAAATTACTTGGAAAAAAAACTATAGATCCTTTTCCAAGTTTCATTCTTTTTACTTCTTTTTGTTGCTGATTAGTAAATACAAGATCACCACCCTCATATCCTTCATTCAAATTTATTATTACACTTAAATTTCTGACACTAGTGGTGAAGTGATCAGTATGAACTTCATACTTACCCCCGACTGAATATTTTAATAAATCTATTTGGTTTATTTTGTTACTTTTCATCATTGGAAATTTAGCTTTGTAAAAACTGTACAGTCTAGTTATTTCCTGTTTTACATAGTTCCAGTAAAACAAATTGGTGGGGCTGGTAAAATCTAATTGATAACCTTTTACATTTCTTGTTTCAGTATTCAATTTATCTTCTCCTATTAATAAATTTTTTGTAGCTCTTTTTTTAATTAAAGAAATAATTCTATTATTAAAATCATTTTCTATTACATTTTTAATTTCAACAATTGCTTCTAAATAATTCATTTATATTAATACAAAATTACTATTCTCAATGGGTTGTAAGGTTAAATCAAAAGCTACAGTAATTCGTCTTGAGGATGCAACATCAGTGTAATGCTCAATCCACGATGGAAATATTGTTATTCTACCCGGTTTGTTTTCTGATTTAAACGCTGTATCGTCAAAAGGATTTACGTAATAAGTACCAGTTTTATTTATTTCCACACAAAGATGTCCGCTTAGAAAAGAAGTATTTTCTACCGTATGTCTATGTCTTTTAATTTGTTCTTCTTCCCTCATTACATTGGCCCAACATTTACCGTAAATTTTTTTAGGCATTGGTATTTTTAATTCTTTAAAAAACAATTTTAAATTTTCTTTGATGTTGTCTTTTAAAAAAATAGTCTCATCTGAATCAAATAAATTAAACGACATATGTCGACTAGTAAGACTTTTTTTACCTAGCCCAGTTCGACCGTCTCCCTCTGCTGTTGTATTTTTTATAATGTCTTTTTCTATATTTAAAATATGACTTTTTAATTTTTCTATGTCTATATCAGACATGTTTTCATACATAAAATATTTATAAAAGGGACTAAAAAAATTAGTAGGAGCTAAACTTTCAAACACGTGTATCATCAGCATGTCTTACTATTATATTACAAGTTACCCTTTGCCAGTTATGAGTTTCTGACTCAACCGATTCACCTGTATGAAATTCTTGTGAGTCTAGTATCACTGCATTTCCTGGTTTAAATTTAAATTCTTCTCCGTCTACAAAAAATGAACCTCGCCAATCTGGTTGCCAAAGAGGAGTCATAAATAATAAAATTGTTTTTGAATGAGATGTGACCATATCATCTTGATGTAACCAGTGTTGAGTTTTTTTACCGTGGTATGTTGCATTAAACCACATTCTTTTTAATTCTGTCGGTATACCTATTTTTTTGTCCTCTAATATTTTTGCTATTCTATAAACCAAAGTTTGGCCCCAAAGACATAACGGATAATTGTTAACATAACCATTATTGTCTTTAACTATTAAAGCTGGCCCGGACATAAAACCCTCATGTGGTCCCGATGCGCAATTCATTACCCAGTTATGACTACTCGTGATTTGTTTGTACATATAAAACAATTCTTTTTGAGAAAGCACCTGATCTAGCATTATTGTTTTCATTTTGTATCTTTCATTAATTATTAAACTGCTATATAACATATTTATGGCCTTAAAAAAAGTAGATTTTGCAGCTGGATTCAACAAACAAGGTGTCCCTTCAGCCCTTCCTGGAAAATGGGTGGATGGAGATTTTGTGCGTTTTAGATATACAGCACCTGAAAAAATAGGAGGTTGGTCCCAACTTACAGCTTCATCAAAAACATTACCCGGAGCAGCTAGAGCTCAAGTAGCTTTTACTAGTTTAAAAGGTGAAAAATATGCAGCTATCGGAACTTCTCAAGGTTTGTTTTTGTATTACGGAAACGATTTTTATGATATCTCTCCTTTAGATACAGCTATTTCTGGATGCACTTTAACCACTGTTAATGGTTCCAATGTAATAACCATAGATAAATCATCTCATAATTTAAAAGTAGGAAGATATATTACTTTATCTGGAGTTACAGTAACAGGTGCTTCTGATTATACGCCCGCTGAATTACAAGTGGCTTATGAAATACTAACCGTTCCAACAGTAGATAAATTTACCATACAAGCTGTAAGGAACGAAGGTGGTTCTGGAATGACGGCTGCTGGAGCTGCAACTGTTAATCCTTATGTTGAGGTTGGACCCACTATACAAACAACAGGTTATGGTTGGAGCACATCGACTTGGGGAGCATCTACTTGGGGAACGGAAAGATCTACAAGTTCTGTGGTACTAGATCCAGGAAATTGGAGTCTTGATAATTTTGGTGAAGTGTTAGTAGCCACAGTATTTAATGGTGAAACTTTTACGTGGAATGCAGGAGCTACAAACGCTCGAACAATAAGAGCATCTAAATCAACTTCTGGTTTTTCTACTTCGGCTAACCCAACTGCAAGCAGATTTACGTTAGTGTCCGATAGAGACAGACATTTATTTCATTTTGGAACTGAAACAACTATTGGAGATTCGACCACTCAAGACCCAATGTTTGTAAGATTTTCAAACCAAGAAGATTTAAATACTTATACTCCAACGGCTACCAACACAGCCGGAACTTTTAGACTTGACACAGGAAATAAAATTACTGCCGCTATTCAAGGGAAAGACTATGTTTTTGTTTTAACGGATCAAGCTGCTTATGTTATTCAGTTTGTTGGTCCGCCATTTACATTTAGTGTTAGACAGGTAGGTACCAACTGTGGATGTTTAGCACAACACTCCGCCTCTTATGTAAATGGTGCTATCTATTGGATGTCTAATGAAGGTGGATTTTTTATGTATGATGGTACAGTAAAAGCCTTACCTTGTTTGGTAGAAGATTTTGTTTTTACAACACAGAATGGAAATCTTGGATTAAATTTTAATGCGTCAGATGTAATTTTTTCTTCACCAAATAGTTTATTTACAGAAGTAAATTGGTTTTATCCAAAAAGTGGATCTGATCAAATTGACAGATGTGTGACTTATAATTTTCAAGAAAATGCTTGGACTACTTCATCATTGGATAGAACAACTTATCAAGATCAAGGAGTATTTAATAAACCTTATGCAACAGACTATGAATCAACAACCTCTCCCGTATTTCCAGATATTTTAGGAATTACAAACAAATACGGTGCTAGTATCTATTATGCTCACGAAGTGGGTAATGACCAGGTCAATAGCACAGGGACAACTTCTATAAATGCTTTTATTAGATCTGGGGATTTTGATATTGATGACGGCGAATTTTTTATGTCTATGAAAAGATTTATGCCAGACTATAAATTTTTAGTTGGTAATTCTAAGGTAACACTATTTATATCTGATTTTCCTTCAGACACACAAGCAAGCTCGTCTTTAGGACCCTTTACAATAACAAAGACCACTGATAAAGTAGATACGAGAGCAAGAGCTAGACTGCTATCTATTAAAATAGAATGTGACGCTGTAGGAGAAACTTGGCGTTATGGTAGTTTTAGACTTGATGCTCAACCAGACGGAAGGAGATAGAATGCCATTAACTACAAAAGGTAAAAAAATAATGAAATCCATGAAAAAACAATATGGGAAGAAAAAAGGAGAAGCTGTTTTTTATGCTTCTAAAAATAAGAAAAAAATAAAAGGGGTAGATAAGAAAAGAGCGTAATGGCTAAATTAACTAATTATATACCAGAACCAAAACAAGAATATGACGTAGAAAATCAAAGACAAATAATTGAGTCCATGACCACTATGAAACAACAACTTAATTTTTCTTTTCAACAAGATTTAAAAAATGAACAGGACGCTTTTAATTACTTTTTATCATGACAATACAATATAAAAATGCAACTAAATCTTTAGGGGACACTAATCTTAATACCGTTTTAACTATTTCTACATCAGCCATAGCTATAGTTAAAAGTGTTTATTTTAGCAATTCTAGCTCAGGAAGTATTTTGTGTAATGCCTCTTTAAGAGATAGTTCTGCTTCTGCTGATACGGAATTTTTTAGAGATACAATCACATCCAGCACTCAAGTAAATGCTGCACCGCAGGGGTTGAATTTAGAAGCAGGAGATGCTATAAAAGCTCAGGCAGCTACCGCAAGTAAAGTAACAGTTGTTGTTAGTTATGCTTTAATAAACAGAGAGAATGAAAACGGATAACATACATAAAATAGATTGTACCACTATAACAATTTATAGAAATACAAAGACAGGCGAAACGTCTGAGAAAAAAATGGAAGGACCTAATATTGTAACCGACGTTACAGTTCAAGTATCTCCAAAAGGCTTAGATGTTTTTCAGAAAGTAATGAATGATAATAAAAAACCCAAGCCCTAAAGGTGGGACCGAGTTACAACTTGGTTTCTTGCATAAATACGTAGATAAAAAATTATTAGATCAAGTACAGATATGCACTAGTGTGCCTGGTAAAGTACCTATAGACCCTAATAAGCTTAACATACTTTGGCAAAAAAATTCTTACGACCAACCTAATCTTTATGGTTGGTTCAAGGACCGAGGAAATCACAAACAGTATGATTGGTATGTCTTCAACTCTCATTGGAACTATGAAAAATTTAGAATGATGTTTGGTATTCCTACAGAAAAATGCATCGTAATCAAGAATGGCGTAGAAAAAATAGAACAATCAAAGCATTACAGAAAAGGTGACCCAGTAAAAATTATTCATCAAAACACCCCTTGGCGTGGTTTATCTGTATTGTTAGGTGCGATGCAGTTGGTTAAAAATCCTTTAATTAGTTTAGATGTTTATTCTTCTTGTGAAGTTTACGGAAAAGATTTTATGGATAAAAATGACCATAACTATCAAGGACTCTACGATCAAGCTAGAGAACTTCCTAACGTAAACTACATTGGATATAGATCAAATGAATATATTAGAGAAAATATAAAAAATTATAATATGTATGTGTACCCAAGTATCTTCGAAGAGACTTCATGTATATCTTTATTAGAGTCTATGTCTGCAGGCCTATATTGCATCACCACTAATTATGGAGCTCTATTTGAAACAGGGGCCGAGTTTCCTATGTATATTCCGTACGATAATAATTATAAAGCTTTAGCAGAAAAATTTGCATATGGAATTTCTGCTGCTGTTGAAACTTTACATGAACCTCAAATTCATAGTCATTTAACAACTCAATCTAATTACGCGCAAATATATTATTCTTGGCCTAAACAGGCGTCGGTGTGGACTAGATTTTTACAAGGAGCACTTAATGCAAAAAGCAAATGAACCCATATGGTTTAATGTAGATAAAGAAGAAGCACCTAATAACGATACGTATCAAACAATTAAAACTAATAAAGTAGAAGATAAAGTAACTGAAATAAATGTGGGGGTTTCTCCTTACAAAGTCATGGTGTGTACACCGTGTCATAGCGATGTAAGCATGCACTATTGTCAAGCAGTTTTAAAGTTTCAACAGGCTTGTTGGAAAAAAGGAATTTTATGTAGTTTTACTTTATTAAAATCATCATTAGTCACACAAGGTAGAAATTTATGTGTAGCAGAATTTTTAAACCATGAAGATAAATATACTCATTTATTATTTATAGATTCGGACATTGATTTTAGAGCTAAAACTATTTTTAAAATGTTAGACTTTGATAAAGACATAATTAGTGTTCCATATCCAATGAAGACGATGAGTTGGGATAAGATATGGAGAAGATTAGATACTAAAGAAGGTGCAATTAATAACGCAGACGAGTTAGCTAGATCTGGTTTTACTTTTCCAGTTAAAGTAAAAGATCCTAATTCTATTACAGTAGAGAAAGGATTAGCTGAACTTACTCATGCTCCCACAGGATGCATGTTAATAAAAAGAAATGTTATTGAAAAAATGATTGAAGCTTATCCTCATTTAGAAATATACCAGCCAACAAATATTAATGGTAAAGAAGAAAAGAAAGATAACATGTATAATTTATTTGACACCTTACATGATACTAAGTCTAAGCGTTATTTTGGAGAGGACTTTGGTTTTTGTCAAAGATGGGCAGATATTGGAGGCAAAGTATATGGTTATATAGACGATCCTATCAGCCATATTGGAGAGTATTGTTACACTGGTCGATTTAAAGATGATTTGTGGCAGGCGACAAGGCCTGTCAAATCTGTTGACGACACTACAAAAATCAAATAAAGTAAACTATTACAGGATTTCTGCGCCTGCTCAACAATATAAATGTACTTAAATTATGGCGATATCACGATCTTTAATGAACAGACAATTACAAGCAAACGGTGGAATTATGAATGTTTCACCCAGAGAGAAGTTTGGCTTAGGTAGTTCTCTTAAAAAATTTGTTAGAAAAATCATACCTAATGAAATTTCTGAAATTGCTGTTAGAGCAGCACCTTTTGTAGCTCCTTTCAACCCGGCTCTTGCAGCAGCTATGGGCGGTATAGGTACATTTGATCAAACAGGTAGAATAGGAGAGTCTCTTAAACGAGGAGCCATAACATACGGATTAGGACAAGGAGCAAGACTTTTAGGTGGAGCAGAGCTTCAAGGTAATCCATTTGGCAAAGAAGGCGCATTTACACGTGGTAATTTTTTAGAAGGTTTTAGCTCACCCATAGGAGCTCCACAATCTACTTATTTTGACGATCTTACAGTAGAAGGTGTAGCAGGTGGCGATGTGGTTACAGCTATTGACAAAACTGCAGTCAGTAATGAACCGGGATTTTTAAAAAATTTATTTGATGGAATAAGCAATCAAGATTATCAAAAAATAGGTAAAACTATTACAGACGGTGCTAAAAAATTTGGTAAGGCTATGTTTACAAACAAGGATGGTTCTATTGATAAAGCAGCCGTTTTGGGAGCTGCAGCTTTTGCAACCTCATATGCAGAAGCAAGAGCTCTGGCTAACCAGGCAGGTGTTGATATCACAGAAGAAGAATACGATGAAGCTACAAAAGCTGAGAAACAAGCCGAGTATGCAAGTTACTTAACTAACTTTTTTGGTGGTAAAAAAGAA
>CETB01045253.1_pt1 | contig 28194 bp, 24 predicted proteins | sample 356381 | NCBI WGS metagenome assembly CETB01 (sample SAMEA2622545, study PRJEB7988) | marine metagenome | biome: marine biome (ENVO:00000447); feature: deep chlorophyll maximum layer (ENVO:xxxxxxxx); material: "saline water (ENVO:00002010), including plankton (ENVO:xxxxxxxx)" | depth 155 m | reverse complement strand
GAACGCTATAGACGCTCTAGACGCAGAGATAGCGGCTGTTAAAGAAAGTAATGAGGGTCTACTACTTTTTACTGGCGCGGTGAGTAGTGCAACTCAAATGCTCATGGCGATGTCTGCCCTTAATATGGTTACAGGAGGCTCATTGGGCAGAATGGGTAAAGGAATGGCAGGAATGATTGGGAATGTTGGAAAAGGTATGCCTAGCGCGATGGGGAGGCTTGGCGGCGGGTTAAATGCCTTAAGACAAACAGGCGCTAAAGGCTTGGCGGCTAGAGGTGGTCTTAGTAGGATGGCTTTTATGGGCGGTGGTATAAAAGCTTCGATGGCTGGAGCAGGAGGCTTAGGTGCTATGGGAGGAGCAGCAGCCGTAACTTCAGTAGTCGGGATTGCCGCTGGTCTAGGAGTAGCTCTTTTTGACTTAACTAAAGCAGTGTCGGGTGCTGCGGATGAGACATTAATATATGGAAAACTACTTGGAGGTAGCAAGGGAAAGTTTCAAGACTTCTTTAATAACCTATTTGGAGTAGGTTCAAAAAATAGAGAAAAAGAAGCACAAAAAGCTGCACGATTTTCTGGCAAAGTGGCTATCGATCAAATAAATCGACAAGTGATGGGCGGTGCGGAAGCGGAATTGCAGGTAGAGGTGTCTAAAGAGGAGATGAAACAGATGATTGCTCAATTCGCGAAGGCGGGGATGTTTGCAGATGCAAGCATTTTAAAAGACCGCATGGGAAGGGGGGACATGAGATTCACGGGCGACCTTGCGGAAGAGACAATAAGGAATCGGGCTGCTATCGCGGGTGGAAGTTTTGAGTCTGAGGGGGGTTTTATGAAGCGAACCAAACGAGTATTTAAGAAAAACGCTCTCGCTGGTGCAGACGCTGTAGCTGCCGCAAAACAACAGGCTAACCTAGATTTATTTCAAGATTTTGCAGCAGGGGGAGACCCAGAAAAGGCAAAGAAGTTGGCTCAAGCGCACGGCAGGGCTACGGCAGTTTTGCAGAATAGCTCCTCAACACAAGAACAACTAGACCAAGCTAGAATGGCCTACAAGCAAGCAATACTGGATATAACAGGTCAGCTTGTTTTAGATCAAGAGGAAAGTGCGAGATATCAGACTGCGCTAAAAAGATTAAATAAAATAATTACCAAAGAACAAGAGGCCCGAATAAGAGCGTTGTCCGCAATAGAAAAGGCGCGAAAAGGTAGAGATGAGGCTTTTCAGAAAGCAGATTTAAAAGGTCAACTTGTATCACAATTAGATGTTCCCGAAGGGCCAGTGGGAGATACCATGAGGTTTGTACAGGGAGTTGAGAGGTCTAAATTAGCGGGAGTTCAATCGCAAACTCAGCTTGCTGATCTAAACAAAGAACTTCGGATAGCACAGGCTGCGGCGGCGGCTGCTCAGGGAGTAGACATTGATAAAACTGGAAAAATTACATCGCTCGCTATGGAGAGCGGGGTTCGCAAGGAGGGTTCTCTTGACTTGAGGGGAATGCAAATAACCAGCGAGGACATTACAAGTTTAAAAGATAAGATTGAGAGCACACAGGCTACCTTAAATAAAAATCTTCTCAAAACACAGGCTGACCTGACCAATGCAGTCACACGCCTACCCAAGCAAATTGCAGAAGCTGAGAAAGCGGCGCAAGAAACCAGAGGCAGGGTGCTCTCAGAGTCAGTGGCGACTCTCGGTAATATAAAGGATGCTCGGCAAGTTGTCGGAGATTTTGAAGAGGCAAGGGCGCGATTTGAAAAAGCTCTAGCTGCCAACCCCGTGTCCCGTGGATTACAGCAAAGAGAAAAAGAGCAAAAAGTCATTGATCAGGAAAGAATCGATTCAGCTAAAGCTTTGAGTGAAGTGATGGAAAGGGGCAATAAGGCTGGCAACAATAAGTTCTTTAATGAGGAGTTTGGCAGAACCTTCAATAATGAACGGCTGCAAGGGGTGATTAATCAGATGAAGACCGCAGCGGGTCAAGGGCTTGGGGGCAGCGACGACCTACAGGCGAGGTTCTTGGAAGAAGCTTTTAAACCACAAAAAACCGCCCTTGAGAAAAATACAGAACAATTACAAGCACTAAACAATAGACTTGATTACGCCGCAGGAGAACTTGGATTGACGGTAGATCGAACCGACCCAGCAGCGCCTAAAGTTGAAGGCAAGATTCCCCAAGGCCCAACAGAAGGTACTTTCAATGCGCTATTTGGTGATACAAAGATGATGGTGGGTGTTACTCTGAATAACATAGCGGAGATGGCGGGAGAAGTGACCAAATTGCAGGATGGAGTGAAGACGGGTTCAGAGTCGTTCAATAACGTGGTTGGGAAAATTCAAGAATTAAATGTGGCAGCGGCAAACTTGTTTAAAGCCTCAGAAGGTAAATTAAAAGAATTGGCAGATTCAATTGTGGCAATAGAGGGTAGATTGACTCAGGCTGAACAGGACAAGCAGGGTGTCGAACAACAAGTTATTCAGGCGCGTCAAGACGAAGACTCACTACCCACAAATCCCGACAATAGTTAAAATAAAAAAATGGCCGCTGTTATAGTTAATAATGTAATTGATGCTTCTTTGCAGATAAATTATTCTTATCTAGAAGACGACGAGCTTTTTGGTTACGACATCACAGCAAACTACACGATTGATTTAGCTGATACAAATTTCCAAGAAGGAGATACTGTTTTATTGCAGGGTCGTGAGGCAATTCAGGAAGCTTACAGAAGACCAAATATTGTAGCCAGAATTGGCGCAGATGAATTTCTTAACGGAAGAATTACAGACGTTAGTTTCGGGGCTGGCGCACTGGTGGGTTCTGAAACTGTTTCTATAACTATAGAAGAGTCAAGGAGGCTTGATGACTATAACTCAACAAACTTTACTAAATATATACCTAACCCTCAATTAGTAAGCTCTTTTACTGAAAATTATAATTTTTCAAGATCAGGAAATAATTATTCTTACAATAGGTCAATTTCGCTCCAATATAAACAAGACGCAGGGAGTCAGTTTCTCCATAACGCAAAAGTCTTTTTAACAAATTACTATTTCGCCAACCGACCCAACTACGGATATCAAGAGGATGGCATCTCCGAAAATGCCACTGTGGATAAAAATTATCGCGGTGTTCTTTCAGAGACTTATGATTTATTAGGACTTTCTGTTTCTTTGGAGGAAAGTTTCAACTCTTCGTTTATAGACCCAAACAACAAGGTTTCAAGAGCAGAGACTCAACAAGAGACTATTGATGAAAGAGGATATTTAGATAAAACCTTTTCTTTCAAGTTAACCTCTCTTCGCTACGACTCCCAAAATGTTCTAAGCGAAGCTATAAAAAACATTATAAGTGAAGTTAAAACCGCTAATCAAGCTGCATTAGGAGTTCCTTATTCTATTGAAAAAGGGATAAATAAAGACGGTAACGAGGCTTCTTTGCAGATACGCTTTTCAACTGATCCTGCAAAGTCTCAAGAAAATGCTGTAGTCTATAGTGGTTCTTCAGCCAAGGTGGAGCGTTTTACTGAGTTCTCTCTGTCCGTAAATTATTCCTCTACTGGAAAAAATAACCTTCAAAAATTCAACAATTCAAAAGCCGCATGGGTGGCGGCACAACCGAAAAACGCCGCTAAGATTATTGCATTATTTCACCCCCTAGTGCCTATTTTTGAAAAAAGTCGAAATACAAATTTTCAGCGCAGCAGCGGGAAAATTTCCGAAACAATAGTATTCACCACAGACCCTGCTTATGCCTCAAGAGATGATGGTATATTAAAATTCAAAATAAATACATCAAAAACTCATCAAATAAGGAGAACGGAGAGGATATTGGATTTAGGTGATTTGCGCCAAAAATTAGCAGTAAACAGATTGAAGACGGTGGGGAGAGCTACCGTAACAGCTAATGCTTTAGCTAATCCCTCTTTAGGTATCTTTAAAGCAAAGAATTTTTTAGAAAGTCAGACCTCAGAATTGAATGCTAGGGTCGATGAAGATATAATTCATATTACATCAGATGTATCAAGCTTAAATCTGGGCGACGGAACCGCATCCCGTGTAATTAATTATATATTCATTTAAATGGCTGAAACAGTACAATACGGGTCTTACACTTTTCCCCCTCCTGCGCCTTTTGTCGGGCAGGGTGGGCAAATTATATCTGTAAAAGGTAGCGTTGACCATTTTTTAGATGAAATAAGCGTAGTAGGAAATTTGACAGGCTTGAACCTTAGTGGCATTCACTTGCAAAAAATGCAAATGATTAGCGGAATGCTATCCGAGTTTCAAACTCTAACTATAAGTAATGATACTAAAACAAAAGAATTTGCATCTGCTAGACCTGTAGATATTTCTTTTGATAACTCTGACCTGACAACTGTTTTACCTTATTCCGTTTCTTTTCAATGCTACTCTTCTGGCACATTTACAGAATTTTTGGGAGTTTCTGATCCAGTGGATAATTGGACTTTCGTGGAACAAGATGGCAGGATAACTAAGGCTACACATACGGTTTCGGCAAATGGAGTTAAGGTTAACTCGACATCCGCCTTGGTAAATGCTAGACATTTTGTTACGGGACGCACAACAGGTTTTGTTAATTTGAGTCTTTTTCAAACAGGTGTCGGTAACGTCCACCCGTTTCTAGTTTCCAGAACTGAGGATATAGATAAATTTGCAAGTTCCTATGGCTTGACTGAAGTATACGACTATTCAACCAGCCCAAACCCAATAAGCGACAGTGGAGTTGTTTCAACAAACACAGCTATTTCTTACGATAAGGAGGGTGGTTTAAATGTAAATGTGAGGGGTAGGATTTATGGTTCTATAGATGCAAATATCAAAGGAGGAGTGTTGGACTCAGGCCATTTTACTCCTACTCAAGCTCAAGATGTCGCTATAAACGCGGTGGTTTCATCACTTTCAGATTACGAAAGTGGAGTGTATTCCTTTATAGACAGAGGGCCGACGAATTACAGCTACACAATAAATACTGGAGAAAACAGCATTGATTTTTCTTTTGAGTTTAGAAACAACGACAATGTTGATCAAATAGGAGATGTGATGCATACGCGATCAGCTTCTGTTTCAGCCTCCAAAGATAAAGCCAATATAGGTATATCAGTTAATGGAGAACTAAAATATAACGCGCCGTTTGACATTTTAGGGACAGGTGACCCTGTTACTGGCGCTCGATTCCAAAAGGTTGATGAGGCATTTAGCGGAGTTGCAAGCGGGTCGGGATTCCTTAATTTAGCTGTAGAGGCTCTACAAGACTTTAGGGCAGATGCCACAGGATATCATATAAGTGGGGATTATGTAAATCCTATTCCTAATTCTAAAGAAATTACTAAAAACCCTTACGAAGCAGTTATTTCTTATTCATTAAGCTTTGACAACAGGGTGGACTTAAGTTCTGGTCAGTTGAGCGGGTTAAAGATAAACATTTCGGATAAAAGACCAATAGAATTAAGTGGCATTGTTCCCTCGATAGGTGGATTTGCTAAACAAAAAATTACGAATAGAACGCTGGGAGAATACAATGTAACCGCCAGTTGCGAAGAACCAACAGGACAAATGGATACTTTAGAACAAGTTGTGAGCGGATATTTAACTGGGGTTTTTGATATCTCAAAGTCGCAGTCAGACTCCGAATCACAAATTTCTTTTAACTGGGGGAGATTTTATTAAGATGAGTATAAGTGGTTTGGATTATAGTGTCAGAACTAGCCTTGGAAGTAATAGGAAACTTCTTGTGCATTACGATTTCACGGATGGAACGGGTACTCCATTAGTCGCCCTTGAAGAAGAGGGTGACGATACCACCATAAATCAGGATGCCGTTTTAAATCGAGAACCCGCCATCAACACAGGGGTGTTTAGCGGGGTAATTCATGATTCGTCCACAGACAACGCTCCTGCTTCAAGGAAATTTTCTACTGGAACATTTCTGGTAAACAATAACGCTGATTTGAGAAAGTCAAATTTAAAGATTGCTACACCAACATTAAAGTATTCTTCTTTGTCTGCTATTTTTGATATGCAGTTTGACTCCTCAATTGAAGATGGAATTTTGTTTGGTTCCTTGGAAAAAACATCAACTGCATTACCTGATGGTTCGTCTGTAGAAGGGGCAAAGGGTTTCAACTTTGGAGTAAATGGTCGAGGACAAATATTTTATCACGGCTTTGATAAAAGAGGGGATTTTATTTATACAGCAAGCTCTCTTGAACTTTCGCGAAGAAATATGGTTGGATTTTCCGTTGATTCTCAGAATGCCGAGATAACAAAGTTGGATTATTTAAATGGAACACATCAAACCGAATCATTTCCCATAAATACGACCTTTATGGCTAATAATGAAGAGTTTTATTTGGGGGGTTCTGAAACTTATTACCGAAGCCCTTCTGGAGAATTTAAAACATTTAGCGGTGCATTAAACCGATTTGCTTTATTTTCAGGTTATATTTCTCCTCCATTAATGCTAAGGCTTGGAAGTGGAATGCTTGGGGAGTATTTTCTGCAAACAGGAACGGAGCAGCCAAAAGGAATTGTGACGGGCTATGACCAATTAACAATTTACAAAACTGGTATTACAGGTTACGAATATCAAGTTACGGGAACCCTTGAAATTTCAACAGGACGGGAAATGCTTACAGGTTCCCTTGCTGCTGGAACGCCTCATGAAACGGGGGAGGGAGCTAGGTATTTTAAATACTACACCTTGAATAATGGAGATGTGAAGACGGCCTACAAAGAGGAATTAGGCTTTCTGCATCCAGATTCAGGTTATCAATATCTTCCCACTGGAGATGGGGCTTTTGCAACCTTGGGGTTACACAATGTAAGCGGCGACATTACGCCATACACTATACACGAAGGAATAAAAACAGGTGGTTCTGTTATTATCAATTTATACGGCTCTATAGCTCAGACAGGAGTGCTATCTCAAGTTAGCGGTGTTAAGCAAACACCAGTATCTCAAATTGTTCATAACTCTGTCGCTGATATTTCGGGAGTAAATTTATTAGGAAGCGCAGAATTATTTAAAAAGGATTTTTTATTCTTTATGGGAGAAAGGTTAGACGGGTAACATTATGATTTACGATTATATTTTATCAACTGGTGATACTACCATTTCTGGATGCCATTCCGCCGACTTGGGGACAGATAGGTTAAATCTTATAAATAAAAATACTGCAAAAAGCACTTCTACTTTTTATTTTGATTCTTCTTTGGTTGGAGGCGATTCATTTCTACAAAACGCTTTAAATGGCCAGACGCTATTTGGGGAAACCCCAATACAAACAAATACTCCCAGCGAGACGATCTTTCAGATAACTACTGGAGATTTTTTCCTTAAAACAGGGGTGGCTAATCCAGCCGAGAAAGCGAAAATATTTTTTGCTGAAGTTCCTGTAAAACCCGATTCTTCCGTCACTTATAATATCCTCACGGGTTCTTCTTTTGTTGGAACAGGCCAACTTGATGGTAGTGGCATTGGAAATAGCTTGGGATCAGGGATAAGCGGAGTCTTTCCAAACGCCTCTATGGATCAGTTTGATTTCTTTCTTAATGGATTAAAGGTTTATTCAGGCGCGGGGGTCTCTGGTTATATGGAGGGGGATATGACAACATTTGTTCCCAACTTCAGCACAGGGGCAGGGGGAGTGGTTTATTCAGGTAACCAAGACCATTGCAAGGCGACAGCTTATATTAAAAGAGACAGAATCAATGAAATTACGGGGGTCGTAGCAGATATTTATGGGTCAGGCTTTATAGAGGGGCAAACAAGATTTTATTTAAATGGCGTAGAAAACTATTTTCCTTCTTATCTGGAGCTTTATACAGGTGTAAATCTTATTGTAACTGGAGTAGATGCCGCTATCAATAGTCTGGGTCGCGATGCAGTTGTGGAATATTTAAAACTATGAGCATTACAGCAATAAACATTAACTACTCTAATGGTCAGGGAGGGCATACTGCGACGGTGACTGAGGTGCTTGGAGCGCAAGATGCAGATCAAACACAATCACTCGGAGAGGTCGTGGACGACGGGGGACAAAGGAATTCTTTTTCACATGATAAAATAGATGAGTTGATGAAGAGCTTTGTTCTAGAGGGTAGAAACACTAATGTTGATGCAGTGAAAACTACCGTCACCCGACAATATATAGATCGAACATCAGCTAAATTAAACAATTATATTCTTTTGGTTCGGGGTATTAATGCACCCCCTGTAGGGGGTTTAGAGTGGGAGGGTAATATTCCGTATTACGGGGAAGTTAAAGGTAGTTTAGCCCCCTCGTTTGGTCAGCCGCAAACAGTAAAGGAGGGTAATTCTATTATAGTAGGCTGGATTTACAATTTTAATACAAGAGCAGCAAAGGACGGTACTAAAATCTCTCTTGTTTATCAAAGCAAGGAATTGAGCACAGATTTATCCAAGGGGGAGAAGGTAGTCGCGGCGGGTTTTATGGAAGAACCCAATTTGGGAGAATTTAGTTTGAAATATGGCTATACTCTAGATCAATATTTTTCGGCTCTGGAGTTGGCGAACATAGAATATGAATTTCCCGAAGTAGAAGGCGGGGAGAGTATGCTTTTTGAAACAAGCGGGAGTTTAGCTAGTGTGACAGCCTCTATTGCAAGTCATTTCGGGCTTTATTTTTATGTAGACCCTACAAACCAAAAGTTAAAGTTTATTGATAGTGAAGAGGCTAGTGCATTAAGTATTGATGACCCCACGCAAACAGACGATCCAAATGTCATAAGCGCAACCTATAGTGAGAAAGTAATTCCCGAAGCAATTTTGAATACCTATGTGGGAACAGGAGAAAAACCAGAACCTCATAGCCCCACCAATAATCAAGACCCAACATTATTTGCAACTTTTTTCAAAAGAGTTTATATCGAAGAGTTTCAGGCTTTTAAAAATATGGACATGAGTTGGCGGACTATGGGGGCTTTTTTCTCCCTTTTTAATCAAGATCAACCCCCCGATATTTTTGATAAATTTACTCTTATTGCTCTGGTCTTGGCGGAAAGGAATTCTGACCGCCCTCAAAAGCCTGTAGACGCGCAAGGTAATCAATATGGCAGGGCGGACAGGATGGCTAAGTGGGCTATTGGGCCAAAAGGCCAAGTCGAACCCTTAGCTTTAAACGTTCAAGGGAATGTAATAAGAGGCGCAAATCAACAGCTTATAGATATTCTAAATCCTCTTTACCTGCCTATACCTTACAATACTGAGACTTGGAAGTGGGGGCCAGCAGAAAACCCAAAAGACACAGCGATATGGAAACAAACAGAAACCGATCAGGCACTTGCCGAAGATGTTCGTCTGGCTGGAGCCGCGCAAAACGATAAAAGTCATGAATTTAGAAGGACTAAAAAAGAGGGTGGAACGGATAAGGGGAGAGTTCAATCTGCCGCAAAATATTTTAATGTCTCTTATGAAAAAACTTTAGTGCAAAGGCAGTGGGAGGCAAATGGCAGGAATCGGATTACGGGGGGTAATGTAAAAAACATTGCTGGGGATGTAGAAGAGGCAAAAATAATGGCGATGCCCAAACCTAGCGAATCCCCCCTTTATGAATTTTTAAAGTGTTTTTTCCAGATAGGTGGGGGTGTATATGTTTCAAATGGATATGGAAAGATGAAATCGCTCACGATGTCGTTTGATAATGCGAATAATATTACCGTAAGCGGCCCTCATCATGGAAATACAAAACTCGTAGACATAACCGATATAGAACCATTGAATAATTTTTTTAGAATTCTTGGGATTGGAAGAGATGCTACAGTGAGGCAACTAGCTAACCTTACCAATGGTGAAGCGCGAGTTCTTGGAAACTTTTTCTTTATTGCCATAAGACAATTGGCGTTATTTGAAAAAATAAATGACAATGCCGCACGGGTTAATGCCGCCAATGCTAAGGCTGATTATGGCCCTCTGGGATCACTTATCGAATGGTATCACAAACCCAATGATGATACAGGCAAAATGCATTTTGTTGGTGGCAAGATAGAAAAGGAGCACAACTTTTATAGGTATATAAACGACTTAGCTTTAAAGTCTCAAATTGCGTTTCGCAAAGCTATCGGTGGAGTCGTCGATGGGGGTCGCGCATTCAGTAGATTGAAGTGCTACTACCAAAGGGTGGAAGCCCCAATTGAGGAGGAGGATGAAAATAAACTAGTGGACGACGATAACATTGTGGCAGGAGGCGGCGCAGAGGGTCAGAAAATGGATTTGCACGATAAATATGATTCAAGATTTTACTCTGTAGTCAATCCCGTGGATGAGGATGAACGCAATACGGGTTTTATGAAGCCAAGTTTATCTGCGGCTAGTGGGACAAGCGTAGAAATGAAAGCTTTAAAGGCTGCAAGGGGAACAGCAGGGGGTATGATCAACAACTTAAAAACCTCCTCTAAGACTATTTACGGTTTGTCTATTCCAGAGGAAATGCCTGAATTGGAAATATCAAAGGAAGAAGGAGTGCTCTATTTTAAACCCACTATGTCTTCCATAGCCATTACCGTGGGTCAAGGTGGTATCCAAACAACCATCGCTGAATCAACGTTGAAGCTTATACCGCCTGACCAGCAATTTATTATTGGGCAGGGAATAGAGGCAATGCTTAGTAATATCGTCTCTTCGCGCTTTACGGCTGGTCAGAAGAATTATCTGGGACTATGATTTTTTAACAATCGCAATGAGCTTGCGACACTCTTTTGCTGGAATATCAGAATAGTTTAGCCAATCAGCCGCCTCTTCATTACGGTAGGACTCTTCCTTCCATAAGGCTCTTAGAAGCTCTTTGAAACCTTTAAAGGACTCTATTTCATGTTTTTCCTTCAAAGCCTTCTCAAGCGTTCCTGAAGGTGTTATGGCCATGCTTCCAGAGTCCCCTCCTCCACCGTCATACTCCACAGAGGTGGCGTTATCTGCACCTCTAGATTTATCAATCTCATCTGCTCCAACAATGTGGATGTTGAGGTAATTTCTTACGCATCTTACAAATGCTCTATTGCAAGCTATAGTTTCTAGGAATTTGGCGCAAAAAGCATCTGTGTTAGCAAGAGTGGCGTTAGCCACATCTGAATAGGTAGTGTTATATTCTTGGGCGGTTTCATAATTATCTACCCAGTTGATAGTGCATTTAGCGGTTACATACCCATCTGAAACATTATTTACTTCAAAATCAATACTAGAATACCCTCTGAGCTTGGCTAATTCTTTGATGCCTCCGAGCATAATAAGAAGCTGTTTGTCGTCTAAACCCTCGCTTGTTTTGGGGGTTGGCTTGTTACGAGCGTCGAACCATCCTTTATTGGGATAAAGGAACTCAGCCTTAATCATAGCCCTCCAATCTATAGAGCCATCCTCATTAAAAACATAGTCCACGTTTTCAAGCAAACCATGCTCATTTCTCTTGTAAATATCAGGGCCGTAAATCTTTTTATCACTCATTACCGTCATAATAAATCATAAACCAATCTAGGTCAAGGAAAAAATCGTCTGAATTTCTCCTGTCCCTAAAATCATACAAGGTATCGTAAACATTGTCTCCACAGATTATTTTTTTACCGCTTTTGATTTTTATTCTATTTAAATAGCGATCTGAAAATCTACCCTTGTTTTGCTGTATAATTTGGTTATCTTGAATTTCATTTATTAGGCAGTCAATGAATTTTGACCTTTGAGAAGAGATGTTTTTTTCGGAGGTGCAAATAAGTGCGTTTTTTATTCCATATTTTTTTATTAAAGAAAGAAAATCTTCATCCAATTCGTCTGCCTTGTAGACTATTTTAGTAATGCGTCGAGAGGCAAGCAATTCCTCGCTTATAGGTTTGGATGTCGTAACCTCTACAGAGTTTCTTTCAAGTATGTCTCTTAAAACTTCTTCATTGTGACTTATATCCATCCTAACATCTATTCTTTCAGATACAATTTTTGTGTGTTTTGTGGGAATGACTTCTACGCACATTTCCTTGCAAAGCTCTCCTACAAAAAGAGTTTTGTGTTTTAATTTACTTTCTCCAAAAAGCTCCAAGGCTGCATTGGCGATTTGCTCGGGCTTTATTCTGTTTACTGTTTTTGGATTTTCGCTAAAAGAAAAAGAAGGTTTTTCACCATTAGGTCGTTCTGTTTCGATAATTTTTTGATTTTTTGGGTCGCCCCAATAGGGTCTCACACAAGCAGCAAAGGAATTGGAGTAAATAGAAACCATTTTTTTATTAAAAAATCCTGCTAGGTGAGCAGGAAACGAGTCCACCCCAATAAACAAATCGCTTTTTTTAACAACATAAGCCATTTGCCTCATAGTAGTCTTACCTCGTAAGTCTATATCGCAATTTAGGCTTGGGTCTTTTTCTACTCCTATTTGGACTGTTTTTAGTTTAAATTTTTTAACAAAAGGATTTAACAATGCTTTTACCTCATCCCAATAATCGTAGTCTCTGAGATTATCTTTAGAAGAAGCGTGGAAGCAAATATATTTATCACAAACAATTGGAAAAAATTGTTCTGATATTGTCGGGTTGTCTATTTGAAGCCCTGTTGACAGAGAATATCTTTCAATTAAGTGCATGTGTCTTATTGTAATTTGGGGAGTGTATGTCGAACATTATTTTATCCGCATCTCCTTGATGAAGGTAGTCTAGATGCCTCTGCGTTCCGATATGGGGAAGGAAGCATATTTCGAAATAACCCTTGTGACCTAACCTACCCTCCATCATGGGGAGGCTTTCCATTTCAGGTTGATATGATAATATTTTATATATGTAGGGGTTGCCTTCCAGTATAGGTGTGTATTCCTGTTTAGTTGCAAAATATAGGTCTTTAGTTGGGTATGTCTTTTTGATAGAGGGTAATAAAGATGTGCTCATAAAAACATCACCAGCAGATTCAGGAACGACTATCAGTATTCGATCCTCTGGGTTTTTATCCAAAAAGTCCTCAAAAGAGGGTGCTTGAGGCGCTTCGTCTTTGTCGGTTTCGGCGTTTTCTTCTATTTTGGGTTTTTTGAGATTTAACAGAATTTCTTTTAATTTTTTGGTAGTGTTTTTGATAGAAAACTCCTTCTTTACATAGTCGATTCCGTTTTTTATTATTTCTTCTCTTTTTTCTTGAGGCATTTCAGCGGCTATCTTGAGTTTCAGCGCGATGTCATTCGGGCAAGTCGAAGCTTTTATAAACTGAGTGCTTGGCTCGCGATATTCATTCCACTTTAAGGCAAGTCCACCTTGATGGGGGTAGCATGAGTCGGTTCCGCAGGAATATTCAGTAACTAAGGTTATTAACCCAGCAGCCTTGGCTTCTTGCACGGGCAACTCTTGACCCCCGCTTGTGAATGGGTGGCAGTATACATCCATGCAATTATAAATTTCATTGAGTTCTTTTTCCCCAACTCCTTTTGCGCTATTTTTTGTCTTGAATGTTTCCTTGGAGCCGCATGACGGACAATTTTTATCTTCACCTTGATAGGGCGCTATGCTATAAAAGTCGCAAGCGTGGCAAACATAAGTGGCTAGAACGTCGTTTTTATCAATCTCTTTTTCCTTTAGATACCTTGGAATATCCCAATTGTTTGCTCCTTTTTCTCCCCAATCGGTATGCAGCAGAAGTTTCGGGTGTTTTTCGGGGTTTTTTTCCTTAAAAATTTTAAACCCATCAAGTAGGTTGGGAACAGACTTTCTTAGCTGGTTTTTAAAAACAAAACCTATTGTGTAGAATCCATTTAGACCAAACCTTTCCTTTATTTCGTTTTTATTTTCTAGGGGCTTAAAGTGGTCATAGTTAACGGCTCCATGTAGAGTTTCGACCTCCTTGTGGCCGAGTCTTTTCATCTCTTCTTCTGCAAACGATGCCCAGACAAGCATTTTATCGCACTTCGGAGCCATGTCTATAGCCTGATCGAGAATCGGCAAGCTATCTAGAGTTGTCCATAAAACCTTGTTTATTTTATTCCACCAAGGTTTGGTTTCATAAGATTGGAATGCCCATATATCTTCAATACCTAAATAAACATCAGGCTTACAGTCGTTTATAATTTCGTCAATTGTGTAGCCTCCATAAGCTGCACACCTCTGTTTTAATGGGTCATTTTTAATTGCTTCAAGTTTATTTTGGTCAGCGAGACCTGTCCCATAGGATTTCCAAGGGGTTAGCAAGTTGGTTCCATAATTAACTCCATTAGCCGCTTCAATTACTTCTATATCAGGGTCTTCATGGAGCGCGAGTAGCACATTTTTAGCATTTTTCCCAAACCCTGTAACCATGCGGCTATGGTTGGAATGAACTAAAACCTTTAACTTAGAACGGAACGTCGTCGTCTTCGATTTCTTCTTTGATTTCTTCTTTTTTGGTATAAGGCGTTTTTGCTTCATAAGGTTGTTGAACGAATGATTCGCGGATATAAAGTTTTAAAAGCTCCGCTAAAGCTTCTGTTTCTCCTGCCTCCAAGGGCAGCTTAAATGTTTGGCTAGAATTGCGGCATACACTTAAACCAAAGGCTGGAGTGTCATAAAACTTGTCTCCATCTTGGATTTTGATTTTTCTTTTTTTATCCCACGGAGTAAACCTAATAATGGTTGTATCTTCTCCTTTTCGATGAAAAGCCACAAACGGGATTCTGGTCTTTAGGGACGAAAGAAGCTCCCCAGCTTCAGTGGCAGAAAATTTAATCGTTCCAGATTTTTCGGGATTTTTGGCATTTTCCTTGAAAGAGCCGTTTTTGGATTGATCATTCCAACTGTGCTGTTGGATCATTGAAACATAGAGAACTGCGTTTTCTTTTTTATCTTTGGTTAAATCAAAGCTAAATGCTGATCCTGTATTTTTTGAGTTGGGTTTATAAAGCGTAAATTTCATTGAATTTGTGTAATCTATTAAAGATAATCTATTATATCATGGCCTTTAACAAAATTCAACCAGAACAGCGCGAACCACGACTTACTCATAGCCCTTCTGGAGACATCAAAATTCATTCGACTGATACGGGGTTATCCCTTGATTTGTCTAGAGGTTTGACGGGGGACTTTAATTTTTCAGGGGGATTAACATTAAACGAACAGCCTGTTTTCCCTTTAGCAAAGAAATCGTCTAACACCTATGACGTATCTAGTGGTGCATTTGTAATAAATAATTCTCTTAATACTGTTATAGCTGACAACGCTTTGGTGGCAAATTGCAATGGCATTAGCATGAGTGGTGTTTCACATATCGCGTTCAACGGCACTAGCCTGAATTTTGCGCCGAAGAGTGTTAGTTGTATGAGTGTCGGAAATGCTGTGAATTTCCCTGATGCCACTACAGGTACGGTTGTTTTGACCGATAGTAAAGGTGCTATCACTACTGCTCTGAGAAATGACTATTTAGATATAAATTTTGAGGGAGGAACATTGTTTCAAGGGGGGCCAAATATCCTTGGATCAAATCTAGCTGTAGACTCAAGTTATAGTGGTTTATTTTCAGGTAATTTATCAATCTTAGGGCAGGGCTACGCAACTGGCTTCCCGTTAGCAACGATGCATGATGTTACAGGCTTATTAACTGGCGAGAATTATGTTAATGTGGGCGCGGTAGGGTCAGAACAAACCATAATAGGTAAAAAGACATTTACTACAGGGTTACATTTTCAACTACCCTATGCGCGAGATATTTTTAACCTTCCTGCCGCAGACGTACAAACTGGGCAGTTGGCGATGTCTGGAGATCAGTTGCTATTTAAAACCGAAAATGGCGATTGGACAGGAGTTGCCCTAACAGGCATAAGGTAAATCAACCATCGTAGTCCACCTCTACCCTGCTGTTTTCGAATTTCTTCATTGAGTCGGGGTGCTTCGCGCCTTTCCTTGCCTTTGAATATTCTTCGAAATACTTTTGCTTTACAGGGTCTTTGCCATCTTTAGAGTCAGCGGCCCTTTTTTCACTTAATTCAGCAGATAAGTCCATCATGTCTCCTACAGTACCTTTCATGTTCCCCGTTTTTTCTATAAAACTATTTGCATCAAACGGATCGACTGAAGTAGAAACAGAAGTGTTGGGAGGAAGAAAAACCCGCTCCCACTCAACTCCATCTTTGGAGTAAGTATGCTCTTCACTCATTCCTTGAAGAACCTCTTCGTATTCTTCTTTTTCGGGATGCTTATAAACGTAAAAGGGCATTATTTTAAATTTAAATTACTCTTTATCTGGATTCAATTTTATGAATTTAGTGAGAGCTTCCAATCTTTTTTGTGGAGCATCTAAACCTCCAATAAGAGTATAAACAACCAACTTGTCTCTAGAGGGGTCTTCGTAAATTCCTCTATGAACTAGTGCGTTTCCTGTAATGGCAGCTAAGGTGGAGAAGGCGTGTTCAAGATTGTCCATGAGACCTTCGGTATTTTCAAATATTGAAGTTCCACCCACAACTACTCCAGCAGCCGCAGTTGCTGTTTTGAGATCAAATCCTTCTGCCAGTAGAGTTTTCTCTAGGTTTGATTTGAGGGCTGTAGATATACCTGTTTCAGATTCAAAATCCTTAACTGTCGTTACCCCCATAATCATACATCCCGCAGATTTCATCACACTGTCATAATCCTGCGGATCAAACGAGGTGTAGTCAGAATTTTGTGTTGATAAAACATTAAAGGTGTGGAATAAGCCAGCAACCGTATTGTTGATAGTAGGCCAAAACGCCTTAACTGTAAGTTTTGGGTAGAGTTTTTTGATTTTTTGGTTATCAACAATAATGAGTGGAGAGAACTGTTTTTTATCAGCCATCTCGCAAAGTTGCTTCATTCGGTTGTATGCATTTTCTGCTACAACAGGCGATGCAGATTCACCAGCGGTTGGCAGAGACGCAATAACTCCAATTCTTTCAGATGCGTCATCTCGGCCCACATAGGTGAAATACTTTTTACATAATTTAATCAAAGGTGTGACTGAGCCTCCACCAGAACCTCCTGCAACACCCGCACATATGATGATACGGTCAACATTTTCCCCAACAATGCTTTTTAATTTATCAAAAACTTCCTGCTCCCGAGCTTCAAATGCAAGGCTGGCTTTAGTCTGATCCTTTCCCGCCCCCTGATCTCCATAGTGGTCGATATAGAATTTATGCTGGTCAGGTAAGTCTAATAGATTGAGATCATTTTTGGCTGTGTTGATCGCTAAGGTTTTTTTGTAGCCAAGGTCATAGAATGCTTTAGCCATTCTGCCTCCCCCTTGCCCTGCGCCGATGAAAGCGTAGCACAACGCGCCACCTGATTCGTCCTCGATTGTATCTTCATTTGCGTCTGAATCAATTTCAAAATCCTCCAATGGGAGGTCAGGAATTTGTGCTGCAAAAACAGGTTTCTCTTCTTGGGGTTCTTCTTGGGGTTCTTCTGATTCACTCATGGTATGTTTTGGGGGTATTCCTCGATAAGATATCGGGCCTTGATAAAGCGCATGTCCGCGCCTAAAATCTTTTCCCTCCCCCATTGGGTCATTTAATTTCTATGTCACGCCTCTCTGTTACACCTTTTTTTGGGAGAGTAAGGGTCAAGAGGCCGTTTTTCATTTTTGAAGTAATGTGATCCACAGAAACCACCCCATATAAATTGATTTTATATTCTTGGGAGCGTTCTTTATTTTTTGCTGCGATTTTTACTTCGTCATCATTGGCGGTAATTTTTACATCAGCCTTTGCGAATCCAGCTAAGTTGATCTCTGAAAGATATACATCGCCAGAATCTTTGATGTTAAGACCGTTACTGCGGTTACGGCTGTAGGTATTAGGGGAAGATAGCGTAAGATCGTCTAAAAAGCTGTAAAAAGGTGAATTTAGTGAGTATTTCATAGTTAAGTTAGGAATTATTATAAATTTTGTTTAAAATTGCGTCTACAGATTTAGAATATGTAAACTTATCTTGTAATTTTAAGCCTTGCGTATTGATTTGTCCAACTTTTTTTTCCGCTCTTTCAAAGCCTTCTATGATTGATTGTGCATCTAATCGGTAATATTGTCCTTGATTAAACTGCTCTCCCTCTCTGAAGAAGAAATTATCATAACACGGCTGTTTACCAGCGGCTTCCACCAAAATCGAATTTTCGTTAGTTGCCCAATCTTTATGAGAGGTGCAGTTGCTCACTATAGACCATTTGCCTAGCGCAGTAGAGTTAAAGGCAGGGAGATTCCAACCCTCTCCATTGGATAATCCAGATAGGTCAATATCGATAGAATTCATTAATTCATTTACTTCCGAGTTGGTCTTCAAATGAGGTAGAAAATTTACATTTGACCACCTCATTCCACCCAGTGCAGTGTGCACAGCCTGATTTGCTTGTTCTTCATTGAAAAATGGGTTATTAGTCAAGCAGGTTAGCTGGTATTTAGGATTATTTCCGTATTTCTTTAACCATAGTTGAATTAAAGCTTGGGTATTTTTTCTTCTTTCAAATTTTCCTATTAGTCCAAAATGTATGGTGTCTTTATTGAGGTAAGATTTGTTGGTCGCATAGAAATCTGAGTCAAATCCAAGAGGAACGCTTGAAACATTTTTGCAACCCTTCGATTTGAAGATTTCAGCACTCTCTGAGGAGGAAAAAAAGACATGCTCTTGGGCTTTGACAATATTAATTTCCTCCTGAGTAGGTGAATCCACCTCGTAAAAGGTGTATAGGTATTGCTTGTCTCCCACCTTTCTCTCCGAGCCGTTAATATGCCAAATTTTAAGCGTCGGCGTATTACGATCTAGGTTTCTTAGCCTATTAACAACAGATGTCTGAACCCAAGTTTGAAAGTCGGGACTTAGCTTGTCATAAGCAGAAAAATCTCCTTTGTCACCTACGGGATGTATGGAGATATCTATTTTTCTTTTTTTCAGTTCCCTTAAAAAGTTTATTGAAACGTTCCCCAAGCTGAGTCCGTTTAAAGGGGCATCAAAATTTAATCTTTTCATTTTTTATTTTATTTTTAAGCTCTTTGATGGCTCTATTGTGAATATTTATGCAACCTTGAGCGGACAGATTGACTTTTTCCGCAACTTGCTTCCAAGGCTTGAGCTTTCCTTGTTTACCACCGAAATATCTTTCGTGGAAGATCACCTTAAGCCTTTTGTCTTCGTGTTTCTCTATGAGATTTAAGATTCTAGCAAAAGAATCGGTAAAGGCATATTGGTCTCTAGGATTCAAGGAGTCGTCCTTTTGACAAAATTCCAAATCATCGAAGTTTGAGGTAAGATAATTTTTTTTATTCTTTGTTCTCTGCGTTAAACAGAGATATTTTGTTTTATTTGCTAAATGAGTAGAAAATTTTGCTTTTTCTGGGTTATATTCCAGTGCTGCTTTGTAAATTACATAATCCTTGTCCTCCATGATGTCGGAAATTTGGTTTTCCGTAAGAGATTTGTAACCAAACTTTTTCAACATATCCACATAAATACCAGAGTGTCTAGAAATAAGCTCATTTAAAGCTTCTCCGTCGTTGCTATCTCTTATTTTCTCGGCCAAAGCCGTATCTGTTAATTTTGTAATCAAAACCTTTACTTAGTATAGCGATCTCGGAAAGTTTTTCAACTATTTTTTTTTACTTGACAAGTTTTTTTTTCGCCATACAATCCATATGTAACGGAGCCTTCACTAAAGCGTAACGGTTACGAATTATATTAATATTCACTACGTTCATATTAATATAATGCTCCGCATAAATTTCTTGATAAAAGACATTGACTTAATTCTTCAAGGGCTTAAGATCGTGTAAAACTACCAGATGATTTTCGAAGAGCAGCTATCACGCAAACCCAACCATTACCCTTGGACTGAAGAATTTATAGAAGCTATGCATAATGGTTTTTGGACAGACAAAGAGTTCAGCTTTACTAGTGACATTCAAGACTTTAAGGTCAATTTAAACGAAACAGAAAGAGAGATAATTGTAAGAACCCTCTCTGCTATAGGTCAAATCGAAGTTGCGGTTAAGAAATTCTGGGCAAAGCTCGGAGATAATTTACCTCATCCTAGTTTGACCGATCTAGGTTATGTAATGGCTAATGTGGAGGTAATACACAATAATGCTTACGAGCGTTTGCTCAAAGTTTTGGGGTTAGAGGAGATTTTTGAGGAAAACCTAAAGTTAGATTTCATCGAAGGAAGGGTTAATTACCTAAGAAAGTATACCCATCGCTTCTACAAGGACTCAAAAAAACAATATGTTTACGCATTAATTCTTTTCACCCTGTTTGTGGAAAATGTCTCCCTGTTTAGTCAGTTTTATGTAATCAACTGGTTTAACAGATACAAAAATGTTCTAAAGGATACAGGTCAACAGGTCAAATACACAAGAAACGAGGAAAATATCCATGCTTTAGCGGGGATTAAAATCATCAACACCATAAGGGATGAGCATCCAGAATTATTTGACGAAGAACTTGAACAAAGAATTATTCAAGAGTCTCAAGCTGCGTTCACGGCAGAATCTAAACTTGTTGATTGGATGGTGAACGGCTATCAAGAGAAAGGCTTAAATGGCCCAATTTTGAAGGAGTTTATAAAAAACCGCATAAACGAGTCATTGACTCAAATTGGTTTTAGTGAAGCTTTTGATATTGACAAAGACTCACTTGAGGATACATTGTGGTTTGAGGAGGAGTTACTGGGAAATAATGCCACTGATTTCTTCCACTCTAGACCCGTAGAATATTCTAAAAATTCCCAAACGTTTGATGCAGACGATCTTTTCTAATGAGTAAATATAAATGGTTAAATAAGGACTCCCGCGCCTTCTTGAAGCGGGGGTATCTGAGAGATGGAGAAACAGCCGAAGAGCGGGGGGCTTCTATTGCCAAGGCCGCTGAAGATTATTTGGGTCTTGGAGGATTTGCTAAAAAATTCGAAGACTATTTAGCGAGAGGATTTTACTCTTTGGCTAGTCCAGTTTGGTCTAATTTTGGAAGAAAGCGCGGATTACCCATATCGTGCAATGGGGTATATATTGCTGACCGAATGGATTCTATTTTGGAAAAACAAGCAGAGGTTGGTATGCAGACAAAACATGGGTCTGGCACTTCTGGTTATTTTGGTGATTTGAGAGGTCGAGGTGAAACCATAAGCGTGGGAGGCTTGTCAGCAGGTTCTGTTCATTTTATGGAACTGTTCGATAAAGTCGCTTCTGTGGTCTCTCAAAGCAATGTCAGGAGAGGTTCTTTCGCTGCCTATCTCCCAATAAACCATCCTGACATTGCAGAATTTCTAAGTATAAAAAAGGAAGGCAACCCTATTCAGGATATGTCTTTTGCCGTCTGCATTGACGACGATTGGATGAAATCCATGATTGACGGAGATAAGGAGAAAAGAGGTGTATGGGCTTCGGTTATCCGAAAGAGGTTTGAGACAGGATACCCATACATTTTCTTTACGGATACAGCCAATGAAAATTGTCCGCAAGTATATAAGGATAAAGATTTAAAGATTTCAGCCTCTAATTTATGTAGCGAAATCTCCCTCTATTCTTCCGAGGAAGAATCCTTTGTATGTTGCTTATCATCACTTAATTTATTAAAATGGGATGAGATAGTCGAGACAGACGCTATCGAAACATTGGTATATTTCCTAGATGCAGTTATGGAGGAATATATACAAAAGACAAAAGGCATTCGCTTTATGGAAGCATCCCATAATTTTGCAAAACGTCAGAGAGCACTGGGCGTGGGTGTCTTAGGCTGGCACTCTTTACTACAATCAAAAATGGTTGCTTTTGAGAGCATGGAGGCTCAATTCTTGAATGTGGAAATACATAGGACAATGAGAAAGAGGTGTGATAAAGCAACTCAGGATTTAGCCGCCTTGTTTTCAGAGCCAGAGTATCTCAAGGGCTATGGGAGAAGAAATGTCACCACGATGGCAATTGCCCCAACAACCTCAAGTTCTTTTATTTTGGGTCAAGTTTCTCCATCTATCGAACCATTAAATAGTAATTATTTTACCAAAGATTTGGCAAAAGGTAAATTTACATATAAAAACCCCTTTTTAGAGCAACTGCTTGAGGAAAAAGGCAAAAACAATCAAACTACTTGGAAATCAATTTTAGTTAAAGCTGGCTCAGTGCAGCATCTTAATTTTCTAACCCAAGAAGAGAAGGATGTATTCAAGACATTTGGCGAAATATCTCAAAAAGATGTTGTTATTCAAGCTGCTCAACGGCAAAAGCACATAGATCAAGGTCAAAGTTTAAATTTAATGATTTCTCCCAAATGCCCACCAAAACAAGTTAGCGAATTGTTAATCTTTGGGTGGGAGCAAGGCGTAAAAAGCTTCTATTACCAACGTAGTGCCAACCCAAGCCAAGAGTTAGCTAGGTCTATTCTTTCCTGTGCGGCTTGCGAGGGTTAATTTTTTGGAAAAGCCTCGGGTATCTCATATAATAACGAGATGCACACGGGTCTATTTCACAAATATCTTAATTTATTTAGGGTTATTACTCCAGAATTTTGTGACGCGCTGATCAAAGAGGTTTCCAAGATTGATGGATGGCTTTGCAATAACCAGATTCCATTGATGTGGTTAATATTTTCCCAAACCGAGGGAAAGGCGGTAGAGGTGGGGTGTTGGAAAGGAAGGGCAACCTTTACTTTTTTGGCTAATATACCAAGGGATCAGTATTCCCTTTACTGTGTGGACACTTTTCTAGGGTCTGAGGAACACAAGGAGTCTCTGGGTGGCGGCTCTACTCGCAGTGACTTTGAGGAGACACTAAGAAGCAGGGATATTCTAGACCAAGTAAATATAATTGAGAAAGAATCGGCTGTTGCTGCCAAAGATTTTGACGACAACTCTATTGATTTAGTATTTATTGATGCAGCACATGACTACGAAAATGTAAAACTTGACATTTTATCATGGTTGCCAAAGTTAAAGGAAGGTGGTTTGATGATAGGACATGATTACCCCGACCCAAATGATCCAAATGGTGGATTTAAGGAGCTTGCCGCTGCTGTCAATGAGAACGTCCGTGATTCCGATTATTTCCACGACTTTGGTTATGTATGGGGATTATGGGGGGCAAAAAAATCAAATAAATAATGCAGACACTCCCGCTCAATTTAATAGTTTTCTCCACTACGATGGGACACGGAGGGAGACACACTTATGACAAAGTTATAGACGCTTTGTTCTCACAGGTTGACCCTCAATTATTTGCCAACAAAGTAATGCATTTAAAAATTAGAGAGGGAGAAGGTCATATAGCCGAAAAAATAGAAAAATTTTGCAAAACAAATGACATTAGAGTCATCGAAAGTTCTGAGGAGGTGGTTCATCATTCAGAAAATCATCTTTGCCACTCCGCTGGTTATTTTAAAGATATTTATAAGACATATTCGGATTTAGAACTTAGAAAGCAAAAGTATTCTCTTTGGTTGGAGGACGATTGGCTATTCAGGACAAATTCAATTGATTTAGAAGAGGCATTTGCCGATAGCTTAGATTTTTTGGATAACAATCCAAACCAATTATGCGTAAGATTTAATTCTGCTGAAAAATTTGATGAGCCTGAAGGCGAATGTATTAAGAAAACTGATAATATACTTACCCAAACAGAAAAATATGGGCCATACGCCCCTTGCTTTACCTTTCAACCTAATATAAACAGAACAGTAGAGTTTTTTCTTGCTTGGAAGACGCTACAACAACATCTGCACGAATTGGGTTCCTATCATTGTGAATTAATGGCGACTCATCTGTTGAGAGGCGGGTTTACTAATTCCAAAACCCCCTTTTCCTTCTTTAATCCTGAAAAAATTTACTCTAACCATATAGGATGAAACTTTGGCTTATAGGTATAACTACAGAGGGTCATAAGAAAGACTTGCAGGAATTAATTGAGCCGATAAAAGATCACTTTGATGGACTTATCTGGACATTTCACTACCCAAAAGATGACGGGGCGGATTATCTAGAATCAGTAAAGGGGCAAGGTGAAATTCTTTATACCAAATGGTGTAATAGGCTAGATTTTAGCCGTAATCACTCTCTTTACCAAGGGCCAATTAGAGTAGGGGATTGGTTTGTAACCTTGGATACGCTAGAGAGGCTATCTCCAGATTTTACAAAAAACTTAAAACCGCTTGCAAGGCAGTTTGAGCAACAAGGTATAGATGGAAGTTTTATTTTTAATAAAAGGTTCATGTTTAAGTTTAAAGAAAACACGACTTTTACAAACAACCCCCATGAAGGTATTTGCGGGGCTACCAAAACCATTGAGTTTACTAAAACCGATTTTTGGAAAGAGGGTTTCATAACAAACGTCAGAAGTCAAAGAAGGCAGAACGAATTTTATTTTGTGACTCACAATTTTAAGTATTATTTATTTCCAAATACCAACCATTTGCTATTGGGCTTTGAGAATGATTTAAATTTAGTAAGAGAAAGGTATGCCGTTAGAGATAAATTCTTTACCGAAATATTTCGACTAGGGTTTTACCCTTACGATATACAATCTGTTAAGGATTGTCTCAGCAAGCAATTAACGCCAATTTTGCAGGATTGTATTAATTTCGATAAGTTTTTGAATGATTGGTACAGATATGAGATATTAGGTTTGAGGGACATGGTGGACAAGCATGATTTTTCCTTTGTTAAAAAAATATGATTTCTGCATATACTACAGCTTTTAATTTGACAAATTTTCCCGTATCTTTTGGGGAGGTTTTTTCAAATTGGTTTTGTTATTTTGACGAGGTTGTGGTATCCACCACCAAAGAACACTTGGCCGAGGTGGAGTTAGCCCTCTCTGACTCTCCTTTTTTGAATAAAATCAAAATTGTTTCGCTTGACATTACCACAGACGATTTATATTGGGATGGTAAACTTAAAAACAACGGCTTGCAAAATTGTTCTAACGATATCGTTTTTCAGATTGATCTGGACGAAAGGATTTCTGGAGATAAAAAAAACCTCGATTCAATAGCAGAATATTTAAGAGAAAAAGACTCTGCGGGTAGCGTGATGATTAATGTCGTTAATCTTTTCGGGGATGAAGATCATTACAGCGATATTGGCAGAAAGTGGTATGTACACACCAAGAAGGGCTGCTATAGGGGTGCAGTTAATTTTTCGAAAAATTCTGAAAACATATTTAACCCAAAAAAATCCGACACTTGTGAATTGATCGACAGAAATGGAGATATAGTAAAATGCTGGGGGATTGTTGATCTTTCTATAGACTCTCTCAAGATATTTCATTTAGGTTATATAGACATTTCTAAAAAAATAGATTTAACAGAGAAATTTTGGGGAGAGATTTGGCAAAAAAGATTTATTCTTTTTGAAAAAGGAGAGATTGACGAAGAGAATTTAACTGTAGAGAGAGAAGATTACAGTAAAACAAAACCAATAAAACATAATTTCAGAAAACCATTATGGCCGACACTTTAAAATACGGGATAATTTATTGTGGCTACAATACCGAGGAGTATATTGTAGACTCAATTACGCCATTTTTAGATCGAGACAATTTCGTAGTGTCCGCTGTGTCAGTTCCCTTTGAGGAGTATAAAGATATTGACGATTTTAAAGATAATACGACGGATATTCTTAGGGAGCTAGTAGAGCAAGGCAAATTAAAATATCTGGTAGATGAACCCGCTTTTATTAAAGAGCATCATGCGCGGAGCCTTACTTTACACAGCCTTGCCAAATACAATATTGATTATATTTGGCTGGTGGACTCTGATGAAATGTATACAAAAAAGCAGATTGATGACATCTGCAAGTATGTAAAATCCAGTGGGGCTAACTTCTTCAGTTTATCTTTGAGGAATTTTGTTTTTGATAAAAAACACTATCTAGAGCAGCCATTTTGCCCTCCTAGAATCTTTAAAACAAAAGTTGCTGACTCACCTCTTACCGCTTTTTATTGGGATAACGATGTCTCTTATATGTGTGCAGGTCGAATGACGGCATGGGGGCAGGAGTTTATTTCCGCTGAACCATTTAGTTACGAACAACTAGGAGAACTTGAAGCTGTCCCCACAGATATAGCCCTTATTGACCACTATTCATGGCTCAATAATCAAATAGGCAAAAGAAAAGTGGCTTATCAACTAAAGCATTTTGGTCATTGTGGCTACAAGTGGAATGACGAGCAGAAATGTCTAGAATTTGACGAAGAATTCTACAAAAAAAATAATGAAAACATTCCAACTGTAAAAGCAATTTCTTAAAATGAAGATAGGCTTGCTGTGTAACTTTTACGGATTCCCTCAATACACCGATAAGGTGTTGGCGGCGTGGAAAAATATATCTGAAGTCTCTGTCGTGGCTGTTTCCAGCTTTAAGTATCAAGGCTATGCGGATTGCGGGTGGGATATTGATGACACAGAGACTCCTGTGCAGCTATTAACTGATCACCGCGATTTTGTTGATCATATGATCATAGGAAAAGATGGCAATGATTCCTTTGCTAGAAATCCTGCTCTTTTTAATATTTTAGACCACCATGATGTTGATTTTGTTTGGCTCTTAGATCAAGATGAAATTTATTCAGAAGAAGATATAAGAGGTGCTATAAAATATATATCTGAAAACAGATCGCCAGTTTCAACATTTAGAATAAACTTTAAAAATTTTGTTTTTTCAGAACATCAGTATGTCGAAGACTTTAAACCTCCTCGCATTTTTTCTGTTAATTTTATGGGTTCCAAAACCTTAAGTCACTTTTACTACGAGAACGACGTAAATTATGTTATCAATGGCAAGAAGTTGAGTTACAAAAGGTTGCCCATAAGCTGTATCCCAAAAGAGGTTTGTTTTCCCGATCACTATTCGTGGATTGGTAGCCCTGAATTTCTTAAGGCAAAAATAAAATACCAATTAAAAAGATACGCGGAAAAAGCCAAGGAAGAACTTGGGGTAATAATCGACATTGAAAACGATGACAGAGACTGCTCCTACAGATGGAATGAAAAAAAGGGGCGGCTTGAATTTAATAAGGATTTCTACAAATTAAATAACATAGAAATTCCCGATTTAAAATGTATAAAGTAAAAGTATACGGAGCTAAACAATATTGGACTCAAGTTCCTCGATTAATTCAGGGATTTATTGGAAACGGCTGCACTGTGTCGGCTAATAATGATTATGATTTTGTTTACAGCAATAATTTTGATTTTGCGGAAGTTGACGAAGAACACGGAGATTCGGCGTTGTCAAACTCGGGTTTTAAAATATTTAATGTTTTAGACATTCCAGAACATATACAGGATTTTCCGACTCAAAAACTAAAAGAGCAGCTTAACGAGGCCGACATTATAACTTGCATTAGCCCTCCCGTGAAGGAGCAATTAAAAAGAATATTAAATATTGACGCTACGGTTATTTGGAATCCAATTAAGGATGTTTTTTTTGACCCTTCACAAGAAAGAAAAATAAATTGTCTCTATGTAGGCAGGGCGGCTGATCCTGTCAAAAGAGCTTATCTGCTTTCAAAAATTCCAGATCAATGCTGTTCAATTGGCCCCATTGGTGGATTTGGAAATTATTTAGGGCTAGTTAATGACATATCTCTCAATCAAATTTATAATTCTAGCAAGATCGTGTTGCTTCCCTCTAAATTTGAGGGTCTTGGATTAACGGCGCTTGAGGCAATGGTATGCGGCGCGATACCCTTGGTTTGTGCGGACAATCCTAACTCTGCGCTTTGTCCCGATTTTTGCATTTGCGATCCTACACAAGAGGCGGTGGCTGAAAAATACCAAGAGCTTTTAAATAATTTCGTGGATTACCAGCAGATTATACTAAAGAAATATTCTTCTCAAGTCCAGCGTCAATTTTCTAAATTCTTTGTTGCGAAAAATATCTTAGACCTTTATAATGCCGAGCATGAAGGAGACATTCATAGGATTTAATCAAGGTCAATATGGGGATATCTTCATGAATCTTACTGCCTGTAGGGTTGTCAAACAAATAAAGCCAGATTGTCATCTCATCTTTAGTATTAACGAACGATACAAAGGCATTAAAGATATTTTAAAATTAAGCAAAGATATAGATGATTTTATAATATGGGAAAATTATGATGATTTCCCCTCAGAGGGGGATAGAAAGAAGGTGCAAAAGCTTGCAGATAAAGGTGTCAAAGGCCACATGTTTAATCCCATGCCCCAACATCCCGAGTGGGATTGGTATAATAGGCGGCATATAACAGATGAGGTTTGTTTTATGC
>CETB01122554.1_pt1 | contig 28479 bp, 36 predicted proteins | sample 356381 | NCBI WGS metagenome assembly CETB01 (sample SAMEA2622545, study PRJEB7988) | marine metagenome | biome: marine biome (ENVO:00000447); feature: deep chlorophyll maximum layer (ENVO:xxxxxxxx); material: "saline water (ENVO:00002010), including plankton (ENVO:xxxxxxxx)" | depth 155 m | reverse complement strand
TCCCCAGCAAAGACTTTAGATTATTCTTTTTCTGAATCAGAAAATAACTTTTCAGTCCCACAATTTCTTGATAGATCAAAAACTATAGTTGACGTTGTAAAAACTTTTAACAAAAAAGAACTTTCAAAATTAATGAATGTTAGCGACAAAATTTCTGAGCTTAACCATGAAAGATTTAAAAAATGGTCTAAAGCTAAAATACCTAATCAACAATCCAAACAAGCTGGCTTAGTATTTAAAGGAGATGTTTATCTTGGTCTTGAATTTAATAAATTAAGTAAGTCAGATATAGAGTTTGCCCAAAAGCATCTAAGAATTTTATCTGGACTATATGGCATGCTAAGACCACTTGATTTAATAGAGCCTTACAGGCTTGAGATGGGTACAAAGATATCCATAAAATCCTTCAACAATCTTCATCACTTTTGGCGCGAAGAAATAACCAATAGTTTAAATAAAGAACTTAGAAACCATAAAGCGTTAGTAAACTTAGCGTCAGTAGAATATTTTACTGCAGTAAATCACAAAGATTTAAATACTAATGTTGTTTCACCTGTGTTCAAAGATTATAAAAATGGTAAATACAAGGTCATAAGTTTTTTCGCAAAGAAAGCTAGAGGCCTCATGGCTAGATACATCATCCAAAATAAAATTAAATCTCCCGAAGAAATTCTAGAATTTAATTTGTCTGGATATAAATTTTGTAAAAAAGAATCTACGCCAGCTACCCCTGTCTATCTTAGGAAAGAAAGTTAGCCTTCATATCCTCCGTCTAGATATTTCTTTCTAGGTAAAAGATCGACAAATTCAGGATTCTTTTTTTCTGCTTTTGCTTTAAAAGCTGTTCCCATTTCATCACTGATTCCCATAGCAGCATTCCATAATGCAACATGGGTTAAAGACTCCTCAATCGTATGATCTCTTCCATAGTTTAGTATCACCTTAGTTCCATGCACTGCCAATGGACCTTTTGAGGCAATTTCTTTAGCTACTGATTCGACCTTAGTCATCATCTCTTCATGAGTATCAAAAACTTCGTTCACTAGACCATGATTTAAAGCTTCATCAGCTAAAAACCTTCTTCCTGTATATGCTAATTCTCTAACAACTCCTTCTGGAATTAGTCTGGGAATTCTTTGCAATGTACCAACATCAGCTGCCATTCCGATATTAATCTCTTGGATACAAAAGAATGCTTCTTTAGTACAGAATCTCATATCAGCAGCTGTTGCTAAATCCAGTCCACCACCTATACAACCACCTTGGATTGCTGCGATTACAGGAACCCTTGCTTGTTCTAGGCAAGTAATGGTGTACTGAAGATCTTGAGTAACTCTAAAGCCGGCTTCTTTTTTCATGCCCATGTGAGTCTTTTCTTCTGGTTCAGTAGGGTTCCCAGTAGCTGAAAAATTAGCTAAATCCATACCCGCACAGAAATGCTTTCCTTGACCTGATAGAACTATAACTCTGGCTGCAGAATTATCAGATAGTGTATCGACTAGATGAGGTAATTCAGACCAAAAAGCTTTATTCATTGAATTGAACTCTTCAGGTCTACACATATTTACGTATGCGACTTTATCTTTTATCTCCAAATCAAAACAAGTGTATTTATTCTTAGTCATATCTTCTCCTTTGTTTATTTTTTTAATTCATCAATCAAATTACTAGAAATCTTTTCTAGTTCTTCTATTAATTCAAATTCTTTATGATGAGGCATCACAACTTTTCGATCTTTTAAGCTTAATCTTTTCAGGCCTGAATTTATGCTTTCAGCTTTTTTTATTAATTCTTCCTTTTCAGTCATTAAACTATCCTTATCGGGATAACTATTGTAGTTTATAAATCTAATTTAGAAAAATGACTTTAAGATTGAATCAAATAAAGGATATTGAAAAAAAAGTCTTACATATTTTAGAAAATGTTAACTATTTATTTTCAAAAGAAAGAATTTCAAAAATTTCAGTAAAACAAAAAATAGATGGCTCGCCCTTATCTGAATTAGATGAAGAGGTAAATTTATTAATTACAAAAGAGCTTAAGGCATTTGAGGAGTTTCCTGTAGTTTCAGAAGAAAGTCCGCAAGAAGAAATATCAGCAGATACCTATTGGATTTTAGATCCTATTGACGGAACAAAAGCACTAATTTCTGGCAAAGATGATTTCACGGTAAACATAGCTTTAATTAATGCAGGAGAGCCTATATTTGGTGCGATACTTCAACCAATGGAAAAAAAAATCTACTTAGGTGGAAAAGATATAAAACCATATTTAATGAGAGGCAATAAGAGTAAATTTACGCTTAAGACAATTAAAAAAGAAGCTATTTGTAATATTGTATTAAGTGAGTCGCATGGTTCAGAGGATGAGAGGGAAATTTGTGAGAAATTGGCAAAAAAATATAAAGAAACCAATATTAGAAGGTTATCTAGCTCTTTGAAAATATGTAGGATTTGTGAGGGAAGATCTAATTTATATATAAGATTAGGCCCCATAAACAAATGGGATATTGCTGCAGGACACGCTATTCTGATTGCATGTGGAGGAAATATTGTTGATTCTTCATTTAAAAAAATAGACTACAAACCTCAGCAAAAATATCTAATTGAAGGGTTTTATGCTTTCTCACACGATTCTTTTTTAGAACATATTATTGATGACTGAAATATTTTTATAACTTTTTGAAAAAAAACTCGAAAAATACCTATTCTAGAGGGTAAAATCCGCATTTATGGCAAGAGAATTACAGCCTATGGACGTTTCAGCACCAGGTCAAAACTTGGAGGCCTACCTTAATTCTGTTCAAAATATTGCCATTTTATCTCCTGAAGAAGAAAAGAAACTTGCTGAAGCCCTTTATTACAATAACGATTTAGAAGCTGCTAGAAAGCTAGTTATGGCACATTTAAGATTTGTTGTACACGTGGCGAAAGGATATTCAGGATATGGTCTTCCTCAGGCTGACCTAATTCAAGAAGGAAATGTAGGGCTGATGAAAGCTGTTAGAAAATTCAATCCAGAAGTTGGAGTGAGGTTGATATCATTTGCTGTTCATTGGATCAGATCAGAAATGCATGAATATATTTTAAAGAATTGGAAGATAGTAAAAGTTGCTACTACAAAAGCTCAGAGAAAACTATTTTTTAATCTACGTAGCAAAAAAAAGGAGTTGAACTGGCTTTCTACAGATGAGATAAAAATGATTTCTTCAGAATTGGGGGTTGATGAAAAATCTGTGAAAGAAATGGAATCAAGAATGAGCTCAGCTGATATGTCATTTGATCCACCCTCAGATTCGGATGACGAATATGCTTCACATAGTCCGTCAAACTATATATCTGATCAAAATTCTGATCCCGCCGAGCTTATAGAAAAAGATGATTTTGATAGCCACAATAACTCTGAGTTGTTGGCGGCTATCTCTAATTTAGACCAAAGAAGTAGGGAAATACTTACCGATAGATGGTTGAGCGAAGTAAGACCCACCCTTCATGAATTATCTGACAAATATGGTGTTAGCGCTGAGAGAATCAGGCAGATAGAAAAGTCTGCAATGGATACTCTCAAAAATAAGCTAAGTTAATTCCGTAAATGTCTACTATCAAGATCTTTCTTAACGGAGATACGAAAGAAATTAAACAAAATTTAACTTTAACCGATTTATTAAAAGATCTAGAAATCACATCCAAACATATAGCTATAGAGCTAAATGATGAAGTGGTCTTTAAATCTGATTGGAATTCAAGAATATTAGTAAGCGAAGATAAACTCGAAGTTGTCAAGGCAATAGGCGGCGGATAGCTTGGACGAGGATAATTTAAAGATAGCGAAATCTACATTTTCATCAAGATTGCTTGTTGGAACTGGTAAATATAAGAATGAAGATGAAGCGAAAGAAGCAATCCAAGTTTCAGGAGCCGAGATAGTAACAGTTGCAATAAGAAGGGTAGATTTTTCTAACCTTAAAAACAGTTCAATTCTGGATTACCTTCCTCCTGAGGAATTTACAATATTGCCAAATACTGCTGGAAGCTATACTGCTGAGGAAGCTGTGAGAATGGCTAGATTAGGCAAAGAGATGTTGGAGGGAAATTCATTTGTAAAACTCGAGGTACTTAAAGATCCAGATACACTTCTACCTAATATGGATGCTACAGTCGAGGCAGCAAAAATTCTTACAAAAGAAGGCTTTGATGTAATGGTTTATTGTACCGATGAATATGAATATGCAATAAAACTCCAAGAGATAGGCTGTGCTTCTATTATGCCTCTTGCGTCTCCCATAGGTTCCGGCTTAGGGCTTGTCTCTCCAGATAAAATACAAAAAATAATTGAAGATATTTCTGTTCCGGTCATAGTTGATGCAGGAATAGGTACTGCCTCTGATGTTGTCATCGCAATGGAAATGGGCGCTGATGCTGTTCTGTTAAACTCTGCGATTGCCTATGCTGAAAATCCAATAAAAATGGCTAGAGCTATGAAATTAGCTACTATATCTGGAAGAGAATCATATCTATCTGGAAGAATGGAAAAATCTCAGGGAAAAGCTAGCTCTCCTAATGAAGGGATCATTGGGACTTAAAAAAAATATAAGGTCTTATGTTCTGCCTAGAAGTAGGACAAAGTTAAAAGATGATGAAACTCTTAGGAAATTTGAGAATGTCTTTTTCTTCTCATTAGCAAATATTGAATCAATTCCTAATTTAGTAAAAGAAAGAACATCAATTCTAGAGGTAGGGTTTGGAGATGGAGAAAACATAATTCATTTTGCAAAAAACAATTTGGACAAAAGGTTTTATGGTGTAGAAGTTTATAGATCGGGTTTGGCAACAGCTGCAAAAAAAATACATAAGCTTGGTTTAGAAAATATCACTTTAATAGAGGGTGACGTAAAAGAATTAGTAAGTAAAGTCAAAGAACCCTCTTTTGATTACATATTTTTTTTATTTCCTGATCCTTGGCCCAAAAAAAAGCATAAAAAAAGACGTCTATTAAAAAATATATTTATGGAAAATCTTGGGCAAATCATAAAGCCAGAAGGCAAGGTAATCATCAAGACAGATTGGGAGGATTATGCATATGAATTATCTGAAGAATTTAAAGTGAAAATAGAAAAAACAGATTTTGATAGTATTAAAGGATTAGTCCCCATTGAAACTAAATATGAGAGAAAGGGTCTAAAAGAGGGGCGTAAAATATTTACTTATATACTGAATCTAAATACTTAATCATCCTTCTTGTTGCTTTGGCTCTATGACTAAAGATCATTCTTTCCTGAAATGAAATTTCAGATAAGGTTTTTGATAAATTTTTTATTTTAAATAATGGGTCATATCCAAATCCATTCTCTCCAGACTCTTTAGTAGTAATTTCTCCTTCAAGTTCCCCAAAAGAAAATAATTCAATTTCCTTTTTTGTATCGACGAATGCTAAAGATGCTATAAATTTTGCCTTTCTATCAGATTTATTAAGAAGTTTTTTTAATAGTTTTTTATTATTACTTTCATCCGAAGATTTTTCTCCAGCAAACCTAGCTGAATAGAGACCAGGGTTACCATTTAGAGCTCTTACTTCTAAACCCGAATCATCTGCAAGAGCGGGTAGCTTTGTGATCTTGGAGGCTTCTTTTGCCTTTATTAAGGAATTTTCTTCGTAAGATAGACCTATTTCCTTTATATCTTTTTTTGAGAATTCTCCTAAAGATACTAACTCATAATTTGAATCTTTAAATAAATGGCGAAATTCTTTTATTTTTCCTTCATTGAAGGATGCAATAACAACTTTCAATTTTCTTTAACTATCTTATAAAGCGCAACTTCAGATAAAAAATTAGGAAATATTTCCATTAGTTTTCCTGTCTTACCACCCGTCTTAGAAAGTTTCCTTTCAAGAATTTTAATATTGAGTTTCTTACAAAGACCTTCAAAATCTTCTAAAGAACAAAGGTGTAAATTTGGAGTTGAGTACCAATCATGAGGTAAAGCCTTTGAGACAGGCATTCTTCCTTTTGTGAGTAATTGAATTCTGCATTTGTAGTTGGCAAAATTAGGGATAGACACAATCGACTCTTTGCCTATTCTTACGATTTCTTTCAAGGCTACTTCTGGTTTTTTTAGGGCCTGAATGGATTGACTCATAATTACGAAATCAAAGGAATAATCATTAAAGTTCTCTAAACCTGCATCTATATCCTGTTCAATAACCGAGATTCCTTTTTCTAAACATTTGTTAATCTTCTTCTCGTCAATCTCTATACCTAGTCCAGAAGTATTTTTTTTAGTCTTTAGCTCTTTTAGCAAAGTTCCATCCCCACATCCTAGGTCTAAAACCTTAGAGTTCTTTTTTATCCAATTTTTTATTTCAAACATTAATTTTCTAAATAGGTTTTCAAGGCATCTACATACCTCTCATTTTGCATTAAAAAACTATCATGACCTTGAATTGAGTCTATTTCTAAATAACTAACGGGCTTCTTCGCAGTGATGAGCGCATTGACTATTTCTTTCGACCTTTCAGGAGAAAACCTCCAATCAGATTTAAAGGAGATAACCAAAAAATCACATTCAGTAGAAGATACTACTTTCGATAAGTCTCCATCAGTTTTTTTTGAGGGATCAAAATAATCTAAGGCTTTTGTCATTAGTAGGTAAGTATGCGCATTAAATTGTTGAGAAAAGGTCTCGCCTTGATATCTAAGGTAGCTTTCAATTTGAAACTCGACATCATATCCATACTCAATTGTTTCGTTTTTTAGCTCTCTGCCAAATTTATTTTTCATAGACTCTTCAGAAAGATAAGTTATGTGCCCCAACATTCTAGCTAATCCCAAGCCTTTTTTTGGATGAGAGTCACCTCTATTAAAATCAGGGTCTGAAAGAATCGATTGTCTAGCAACCTCATTAAATGCAATGTTTTGGGTACTTAACTTAGGCGCAGCTGCAATGACTATAGATTTTGATAATTTGTCCGGAAAGTCTATTGACCATTGAAGTGCTTGCATTCCTCCCAAACTGCCTCCTGCAACAGCTAGCCATTTAGGTATCATGAGAAAATCTCTTAAAAGGTTTTGGCTTTTTACCCAGTCTTCAACCGTAACTATAGGAAAAGTTGACCCGTATTCCTCATTAGTAGTTTTATTAATGCTATTAGGGCCTGTGGAACCATGACATCCACCAAGATTATTCAAAGAGACAACAAAATATTTATTTGTATCAAAAGCTTTATTAGGCCCAATTAACTCATCCCACCAGCCGGGCTTTTTATCTTCTTTTGAATGATACCCCGCAGCGTGATGATTGCCACTTAAAGCATGACAAATGAGAATCGCATTTGATTTACTTTCATTTAGTTGCCCATAAGTTTCATAAACTATCTCAAAACCTTCAAGAGAATCTCCCGACTCTAAATCAAACTTTTTTTCATAGCTAAATTTTTGAGGCTCTACTAAAAGTTTATCTTTATTATTCATCGCTAAATTAGACTGGGTAAATCCAAATAAAATTTAAGATTAAAAATAATATTATCAAACTGAATAAGAAGAAAAAAAACAAGGATTGGTGAAAAGTCGATACCATTGAAAACGGTGAATCTTTGAAAAGGTTTCAACAAAACATTAGATATAGACCCACACATCATCAAAAAAGGGTTTCTTGATCCTGGAAAAGCCCAACTTCCTATTATCGAAACTAGCAGGCTATATCTAAAAATTAGACTAATTGTTAAAAGCAAGCTAAAGCAAGACCAAATCAAAATATCTATAAAGGAAGAATCTAAGTTATCCTCACTAAAATAAACAAAAAACGAAAAAACTTTGATGGCAATGATTACGAAAAGACAAGATAAGTCAATTCTGTAGAAAATAGGAAATACCAATCTAAAAGTTTTTAAAACAGGTTCGAGGTATTTGTATGAAGTGCTTACAATTTGATTTGCAAAGCTCACTGCAAAAAGTCTGAAAAGAAAGTAGATGCAAAAAGTTATGGAAAGTACATTTAGCCCTACGTAGGCTACAAATTCAGGATTCATCTTTTATTTTCCTAATTCTCTTGATCTTTGTATTGCTTCATTAATAGCATCAGAAATAATTTTTTCAAAGCCATCTGACTCCATTCTTTCTATCGCTTTTTCTGTAACTCCACCTTTAGATGCAACCATTTTCATGATTCTATCGAAATTATTTTTTTTATTTTCTTCATCAAACATTTTAGACGTTCCAATCAATAGATCATTTACCCACTCTTCTGAATCTGAAAAACCTTCTTTTTCTGCTATCTCTGATAACGACTTCGCTAGAAAACTAAAGTAAGCCGGACCCGCGCCCAATATTGCTGTGAAAGCATCAAATTTTTCTTCTTCAATTTCTATCGTACGACCCATCATATTCATCAAATTCGTAAGATCTTTACTTGTTTCTTTGATGTCAAAATTTGACGTTATAGCAATTGGACTATTTCCTGTGCCTATCCCAAGAGTAGGCATGCCTCGAATGATTTTTACTTCATTACCTAATATATTTTCAAGTTTCTCTAAAGTTGTCCCTGCCATAAAGGAAATGAAAATTTTACTATTTAAACTAGATTTTGTTTCTTTTAAAATCTCATCAATCTTGTTTGGCTTAACAGTTAGAAAAATTATATCGCTTTCATTCAATACCTCATCATAAGAAAAATACCCTAAAACTCTTTTTTCGACTGATGCTTTTTTTTCGGGATCTGCTACTCGTATTTCATATTGCTCAGCCAACCTTGTAATGGCTTGCTCTCCTAAATTTCCTGCGCCTATGAACCCTAACTTCATTTTTTTTCTCTTTTCCCAAAAATTGATTCTCCTAATCTTACTATAGTAGAACCCTCTTTTATTGCCATTTCATAATCCTGAGACATCCCCATTGAGAGTTCTTTTAAATTTGGGTTTTCTTCTTGAAGTTCAAGCAATAATTTTTTTATTCTTGCAAACGGACTAATAGCATCTTCATCTAACTCATTAATGGCTGGTATGATCATCAAGCCTATAATTTTTATTTTTTTTAAAGATTTTAATTCTTTGAGTAAAGTTTTAACTTCTTCAGGGGCTATTCCAGATTTTGTATCTTCATCGTCGATATTCACTTGAATTAATCCATAGATAATTTTATTTTTAGGACAGTACTTTTCTAATAAAGAAGCAACTTTGTATCTATCAATCGTATGCACCCAATTAAAGTTTTCAGCTATTTCTTTACACTTATTAGATTGGATTTTTCCAACAAAATGCCAACTTATTCCTAAATCCTTGAGTTCATTTATTTTACCTAAGGCTTCTTGAAGATAGTTTTCTCCAAAATTGGAAATTCCAGCCTCGAAAGCTTCTTTTATATCTTTTGAAGATTTTTTTTTACTGACCGCAATTATCTTAACGGAATTATCGGTTGATTTTAAATTAGATAATCCTCTTTCTATCAAATTGATTCTTTCTTTAATTTTGCTCATCACATTGTGTCAGGGCAATTAATTTTTAAAATTTCAAAACCATGTCTAATGATATTTTTAACAGCAAGAGAAAGAGTTAATCTTGAATTTCTGAGATTTTCATTATCATCTATGATTACTTCTGAATTATAGTAGGTATGAAATTTAGAACTTAAGTCTCTTAGATAAAAACATAAGGGATGTATTTCATTATTTCTATAGCATTGTAAGAGGATTTCGGGATAGGAATTTATAAAGGCAATAATTTCTTTTTCGCTCTTTGCAGTTAACTCTGTCAGATTGCTAGAGTCATTATCAATTTTAAAGCCTCTTTTCTCATTTTCTTTTAAGAGACTGCAAATTCTGGCATGAGCATATTGGATATAATAAACGTGATTGTCTTTATCTTTTTTCTTAGCTAAATCTATGTCAAATTCTAATGCCTGTTCAATTTTTCTTGCTAGAAAATAATATCTTGATGAATCAAGTCCAACTTTATCGACAAGTTCTGATAATTCCACGAACTCTCCTGATCTTGTAGACATTTGAACTTTTTTCCCATTTTCTATTAATGAAACAAATTGAATTAATAAAATTAAAAGTTTATTTTCATCATGGTCTAAAGAATTTATTGAGGCCTTTATTCGCGGAATGTATCCATGGTGATCAGCTCCCCAAATATTTATGTATTCATCAAATTTTCTATTAAATTTTTCATGATGATATGCAACATCAGATGCAAAATATGTTGGTTCAGAATTTTCCCTTATAAGCACTCTATCTTTTTCATCTCCATAAGAAGAGGACTTAAACCAAATAGCACCTTCAGATTCAAAAGTGTCTGACTTTCTAAGACTATTTATTGATTTTTTGACAAAACTACTTTTGTAAAGTGAAGATTCATAAAACCAGGCGTTGTAACTGATCTTGAATGTTTCTAAATCTTTTTTAATCTCATTGACTTGAGTTTTGATACAAAAGTCTGAAAGAGCATCAAATTCTTCGAATTTTGCTTTTATGTACTTTATCCAATCTTCAACATTTCTTAATTCTTTGATTTCGGAAATATCATCTATCCTGAATTTATCACCAAATTTCTTTTTTACCTTAGCTGCTAATTCTTTAATATAATCTCCTAGATAACTCCCTTCAGGCATATCTATCTCTATTCTAAATAATTCTTGATACCTTATTAAAATGCTAAGTCCTAAAGTTTCGGCTTGGAGACCTCTATCATTAACATAGTATTCTTCATAAATATCATTACCCGCAATTCTGTATAAGTTTGCCAAGGCAGAACCAAAAGCAGCAGCTCTTCCATGGCCAACATGAATCGGACCTGTTGGATTGCTAGAAACATATTCCAACAAGATTTTTTTTGGATTACTCTCCGTTAAAATTCCGTGCATATCTCCTTTAGAGAATTTCTTTGTGTAAGCATAAAAAGAGTTTTCATCTAAGTAAAAATTGATAAATCCTGCACCTGCTATTTCTATCTTTGAAACATTCTTTATTTTTAATGTTTTAATAATTTTTTTAGCTAAATCATGAGGACTCTTATTAATTTTTTTAGATAGAAGCAAAGCAATATTGGAACTCCAATCGCCATTTTGGGGGTTACTAGGTTTAGAGATTTGTATTTCTATTTCATTATCTGAAGCAAGATCATTTACAGCTTCTTTCAAAGCTAAATAGAGTACCTCCTTCATTTTCCAGACCTTCCTTGATACTCGATATTCCTTGTATCCACTGAGATGAGATCCCCAGGGGATATAAAAAGAGGAACTTTAATTTCAATACCGTTCTCTAAAGTTGCTGGTTTAAGAGTATTCGTTGCAGTATCTCCCTTTAATCCTGGATCTGTTTCTTTGACAGCTATTTCCACAAAATTATCTATTTCAATACAGATTAGAGAATCTTCCCAAAATACCACCTCGTAGTTTTCTCCTTCTTTCATCCAAAAAAGCTCTCTTTCAATCTTGAATAAATCACATTCAAATTGTTCATAGTTTTGATTATTCATTAAAACTACTTTTTCATTTTCTCTATAAAGAAATTGCATTTCTACGCTGGAGATTTCTGCTTTTTCTACAGATTCTCCTGTCTTAAAGGTTTTTTCTAAAACCTTGCTATTAATTAGGTTTCGGTACTTTACTCTCATAACGGCTTGTCCTTTGCCAGGCTTATGAAATTCATTTTCAATTATCTCGCAAGGCTCGTTTTCGATAATTATCTTCAAGCCTTGTTTAAACTCGTTAGTACTAATTTGTCCCATAATTCCTCTAACAGTTAATATTACACAATACAAGTTGCAAATATCTTGTTTTAACAATAAAGTTTCATCTTTGATGGTCCAAAACACTGATAGTTGGAGACCATTTTTTTTGCTTTAATTTTAAATTAATCAGGGGATTGGTAATGTTTAAAAATAATATTAATAAAGTAATTTTAACGATTTTTCTTACGTGTGTATCTATATATTCATATGCTCAACTTGAGCCTGTGTTGGATACAAATAAAGAAAGGGCTCAGCTTGCTCAAGCATCACAAATAAAAATCGATTCCTTTCAGGATAAGACTGACAAAGATTCAGCAGAGTATAAAAGCGTAAGCAAGCAAATTGAAGGCTTAAAGGTTTATAACGCTCAAAAAAGAAAACAAATCAAAAGACAAGTTGCTAGGATGAAAGAAATAGAAAAAACCATGAAAGACTCGACAATTCTTCAAAGACAAATCCCACCTTTAGCTAGGAGAATGTTTGAGGGCCTTAAACAATTTGTTGCACTTGATATCCCTTTTAGATCCGGAGAAAGAACAGAAAGATTATCTTTCATTCAGACAGCATTAGATAATCCAGTTGTCTCGCCAGCAGAAAAGCTGAGACAGGTATTAGACGGATACGCAGTGGAAGGGGAATATGGAAGAAAAATAGATACATATAAAGAAACAATTTTAATCGAAGGCCAAGAGAGAGATGTGAATATTCTTCGTATTGGTAGATTGGTTTTAGCTTATCAAACCTCAGATTTATCGGAAACAGGTATGTGGAATAAGACTACCCAATCATGGGAATCATTACCAGGAAGATATAGAAACACAATAAGAGATGGAATTGCCATGGCTAAAAAAATTAAAACCGTGGATATACTTGAGCTGCCAATCTCTGCAGCGGAGGTGGCTCAATGAAATTAAAGATACTACTTATTTCGATACTTACACTTTCTTCTTTTGTTTTTGCTCAGGAAGAAGAGAAGCCTAATACTGCTTTATCCCTAGACCAGTTATTAGAGCTTGTTCAAAAAGGTAAATTTGCTGAATCAGAAGAGGCTACAGAAAGAGAAAATAAATTTAGAACGGAAAGAAATAGACAAGCAACCCTACTCGCAAACGCTAAGGCTGAAAGAGCAAGATTAGAGGCTATTGCCACAGATCTTGAAGCTAAATTTGAGGCTAATGATGCAAAGTTAGTTGTTCTAGAAGAACAACTTAAAACAAGATTAGGGTCTTTGTACGAAACTTTTGGTCATCTACAAGGGGTAGCTTCTGATACTCAACAACAATTTGAGTCAGCAGTCACGTCTGGTCAATTTGGTCAAGATAGAGAAATCTTTTTAAAGGATTTATCTAAAAGAATGGGAGAAGGCATTAGCCTAGCTTCAGTTCAAGAACTTGAGAGATTATGGTTTGAACTGCAAAGAGAGTTAATAGCTTCTGGAACTGTGCAAAAGTTTAAGGCCACAGTTGTAGATAATGAAGGGCAAACGTCAGAACAAGATGTAGTAAGGATCGGAAACTTCAATGCAGTGACTGAAGGTGAATATTTATCTTATCTTCCTTCTAGAGGTGCTTATGAAACTCTTCCTCGTCAGCCCGGTAGATATCTCGGTGGCACATATGATATTCACGACGCAGCAGAAGGAGAGATAGTAGAGTTTGCTGTTGACCCTACTGGTCCGCAGGGTGGCGCCCTACTAACTAACTTAATTTCATTACCAAATTTCTTTGAGCAAATTCAATATGGAAGAATAACTGGGTATACGATAATTTTCTTATTTTTACTTGCTACAGGTATCTTCTTATGGAGAACTTACCTTTTATACAATCTAGATAGAAATGTTAAAAAAGAAGCTTCGGGTACAAAAATTGGAAATAATCCTCTTTCTAGGATCTTTAGAGTAGCAGAAGAAAATAAAGGTTCAGACGTTGAGACCTTAGAATTAAAAATTGCAGAGCAAATTCTTTCTGAAAGAGCATCAATTGACTCTGGAATCTGGTTAGTTAGGTTAATCTCCGTTGTTGCTCCGCTGTTAGGTCTCTTTGGAACAATTACTGGGATGATTAATACTTTCCAAGCAATAACACTCTTTGGAACCGGAGATCCAAAAACTATGGCTAATGGAATCTCTGAGGCACTAGTTACTACTATGCTAGGCCTAATGACAGCAATTCCGGCAACCTTTATGGCTGCAATAATGGCTAATTATGCAAAAAGTATACTTACTGTTTTAGAAGAGCAAAGTACTGGAATGATAGCTGCGGCATCAGAGGATAAAAGTAGCTAAATAGACTAGAATGGCTTTTTTATTTGGACTTCAAGATACCCTTCTAGATTTTTTTGAAAGGGGAGGAGGAGTTGTATTAGTTATAGGCTTCTTAATTGTTCTTATGTGGAGTTTTATAATTGAAAGGTTTTGGTACTTTAAATATATACATTCAGATATAGAAGAAGATATTCAAAATAAATGGTCTTCTACACCAGATCACAGTTCTTGGAGAGGTCACCAGATTAGAAATATGTTAATTTCAAAAGCAAACCTTAAAATTAATAGTAATTTAGAGTATATAAGAGTTGCTATAGTCCTAGCTCCTTTATTAGGATTGCTGGGAACTATTTTAGGAATGATAGAAGTATTTCATATTTTAGCAGTGACAGGCGGAGGAGATGCAAAAGCAATGGCAGGAGGAGTAGCAAAATCTACAATTCCAGCAATGGCTGGATTAATGGCCGCAATCCCTGCAACCTTTGCTTCAAGAATTTTAGAAGAAAAAGCTAAAAAACAATCAGATTTATTACAAGAACATTTAACATTTGAGTAAAAAAAATGAGAAGATCACTTATTAGTCAAGCAGTAGAGGAAAAAGACGAACCTAACATTACCCCAATGCTGGATGTAGTCTTTATTCTACTTATATTTTTTATCGTTACAGCAAATTTTATAAAAGAACCAGGTCTTGAGATAAATAGACCTGATTCAGAAACAGCTGAAGTTACAGAAAATGCAGCAATTCTTATAGCCATAGGAGCAGCTGGTGAAATCTATATGGACGGTAGAAGAATAGATGTTCGTCAGGTAAAAGCAAACGTCATAAGACTCATGGCAGAAAATCCCCAAGGAACAGTTGTTATTCAAGCTGATGAAAAGTCTACTGCAGATAATATTATTGATGTAATGGATGAGGTAAGGGAAGCCGGAGTAGTTGATATTTCAATTGCTTCAGAGCCTGATTTTTGATGCAAAAAAAAATTCATAAAATTTTATTATTATTGAATTCAAGAAAGATATTATCTTCTTCAGAAGAAAACTCTTTTTCTTTCAAGAAATACGTCTCAGATGAAAATCCTTATCAAAAATATGGATTAGCGGCAGCTGGAGGAACTGTAGTTTCTTTTTTATCAATTTTGCTTATGGCTTTACTAATTGCGACGGGAGAAATTAACCTTGATGAGAGTAATTTAAGAAAAATAGTAGACGTTGTAATGCCGGTTAGAGATCCTGAGTTAATAGACTCTGTAGAGAGACCCGAAGAAGCAGAACCAGAGCCTGATCAACTTCCTCCTGATGTGGAAATTGAAAATATTGAAGATCTTTTAGACCAAAGCGTAAATCCAAATTTAAACTTTAAGAAAAGAAGACAAGGAGTATTTATGGATGGGTCTTATGTTCCAATATTTCAAGTTCCTCCTACCTACCCTAGAAGAGCTGCAGAAAGAGGAATAGAAGGTTGTGTTGTTTTAAAGTATGTAGTAACCGAGGTTGGCTCTGTAAGAGATCCTGTTGTAGTGCAGTCAATTCCTCAGGGAGTGTTTGATAGGGCTGCAATTAGAGCAGCTTTAAGGTATAAATATAAGCCCCTTATAAGAGATGGAAATGCGGTAGAAGTGGAAGGTGTGACGCAAAGAATAACTTTTGTTTTAGAAGGTGAAGGTAAAGGTCCAGGCTACATTCCGCCTAATTGTGTAGGAGTTAGAGGTTAAATGAACATTAAATTTTTATTGATTATATTTTCGTTATTATTTTCTAGTCTTTCTTATGTTCAAGAAGCAAAAGAAGAAAATGTATTTGAATTTCCCGGATATACTCTAAAAGGTTGTTTGGGTTCTGATTTAAAAAAACCTGCAAGGCAGGTTGCTAAATTACCAAGTAAATTAGCTCAACAATACTTAAAAGCTTTATTTCCTTTATTACAAGCAGAAACAGAAGATTTCGAGAAGGCAAAAAAAGTCTTAGACAGCATGAAATCTGATAAAAATCTCACAGAACCTGATAAAGCCCAAATGTATTACTATTACGCTTACATTGACTCTGTTAAGGATAATTTAAAATCTGCTAAATCAAATTATTTAAAATTTTTATCAATAAATGAGGCTGATCCAAGGCTTAAATCAAACGTAATTTCTATGCTAGGACAACTTGAATATGCCGAAGAAAATTATAATAAAGCCATTGATTATATGAATCAGTGGATTGCGATGGAAGCAAATCCAAGTTCTTTAGGTTTTGATATCATTGCTGCTTCTTATTGGCAATTGAAGGATAAGAAAAAAGCTCTAAAGTTCTCTGAAAGAGCCTTGTGCGTTGCAAAAGCAAACAAATCTAAACCAAAGGAATCTACCTACAACTTGTTAGTGGCTCTTTATAATGAAAATGAAAGGATTAAAGATATGCTTCCTCTCTTTGAAGAATTGGTGAGGTTTTATCCTAAAAAAAGATACTGGACACAATTATCAGGTATTTATGGAGAACTTAAAACAGAAGATAAACAGCTCTCTGCCCTAGAAGCTGCTCATGATCAAAGACTTCTAGACAAAGATACAGAATATATTTCTCTATACCAACTATTAATGAGAGCTGAGGCTCCTTTGAAAGCTGCAAGAGTAATCAAATATGGTTTGGATAATGAGTTTGTTGAAGAAAATGAGAAACACTTAAAATATCTTGCCCAAGGCTGGCATATGGCTCAAGAATTAGCAAAGGCCGAGCCCGTTTATGAAAAAGCAGCGAAGAAATCTGAAGAGGGAGAATTATACGTATTTCTTGGTCAAATATATCTAGCAACTGATAGATATGAAAAAGCTCAACAGTCATTAAAGCTTGGTTTAAAAAAAGGAAAACTAAAAGATCCTGTCACGGTAAATATTTTACTAGGTCAAGTAGCTTATGAGCTTCAAAATTTTGAAGATGCAACAAAGTTCTTTAGAACAGCTATTGATAGACTCTCTGATTTAAAGATAAAAAACAAAGAGGCTAAAGAAAAGAAACAAGACAAGTTAAGAACTCAGGCTTTAAACTGGCTTACTTATACTGAAAAAGAAAAGAGAAGATTAGAAATGCTTGAATTAAGAATTAAAGATATTGAAGAGGGCTAGTTTTTTTTATAGTCTCTAAAATAAAAATTAGATTTTAAATTTTCATCATAAAACTTTTCCTCTGAAAACATTTTCCAATTATTCCAATCTATTTCTGGAAAAAAAGCATCCCCTTCAAAACTTTTATCAATATATGTAATCATAAGATTTTCACAATAAGGCTCAAAAAGCTTGTAAATATGTGACCCACCTATGACAAATAAATCTCTATCATTAGACTCTTTGTAAAAAGATAAGACGTTTTCAATACTAAAAACTACTTCTACTCCAGAGATTTTTAATTTTTTATCTCTACTCATTACGATATTTCTTCGATTAGGAAGAGGACGCCCTATAGATTCAAAAGTCTTTCTTCCCATAACAATTAAATTACCTTCTGTTAGATTCTTAAATCTTTTAAGATCCGCCGGCAAATTCCATGGAAGAGCATTACCATTTCCAATAACCATATCTTTTGAAAAAGCACAGATTAATTTAATTGCCATTAAACGGATATTGGCGCAGATATTGCAGGATGACTTTCATAGCCAATGATTTGGAAGTCTTCGTATTTGAATTTTGAAATATCTTTTATATCCCTGTTAATCTCTATAGTAGGAAGCTTCATGGGGCTTCTAGAGAGTTGAAGTTTTGCTTGTTCAATGTGATTTAAATATAAATGAGCATCGCCCAACGTATGTATAAATCTACCAGGCTTTAAATCACAAACTTGAGCAATCATAAAAGTTAATAGAGCATAAGATGCAATATTGAAAGGAACTCCCAAAAATACATCAGCACTGCGTTGGTAGAGTTGGCAGGATATTTTTGCATCTGCAATAAAAAATTGAAAAAGAGCATGACAAGGTGGAAGAGCCATTTCATCAACAAAACTAGGATTCCATGCACTTACTATATGTCTTGTTGAATTAGGATTATTTTTTATGTTTTTAATTAATCCTGAGATTTGATCTGTGGCTGAACCATCTGGATTAGGCCAAGACCTCCATTGAGCTCCATAAACTGGTCCTAAGTCTCCATTTTCATCGGCCCACTCATCCCAAATTGAAACTCCATTTTCTTTAAGATATTTTATGTTTGTTGATCCTTGAAGAAACCATATTAGTTCATGAATTATTGATTTAAGATGAACCTTCTTTGTTGTTACTAGAGGAAATCCATCCTCTAAATTAAAATCCATTTGATAGCCAAAGATGCTTTTTCTTCCCGTGCCAGTCCTATCTGATCGATCAACACCTTCGTCTAATATTTTTTGTACTAAATTAAGATATTGTTTCATTTCTATTTTTTTTATAACCAATATAAATTATAGCTAAACCACATAATATCATTGGAATGGAAAGTAATTGTCCTCTTGTGAAAAGATTAAATAAATCAAAGCCGATGTGTTGATCAGGAGTTCTGAAGTTTTCAGAGATAATCCTGAGAATTCCATAAAAAATTAAAAAATATCCTGAGATAAACATTTTGGGTAGTTTTTTCTTTGATATGAAATACAGGATAAAGAACAGAATTACTCCCTCAAGAAAAGCTTGATAAAGCTGAGATGGATGTCTGCTAAGTCCTAAAGGATCTGTAGTAAAGGTCATTCCCCAAGGCATATCTGTGGGTCTTCCTAAAAGTTCGCCGCCTAAAAAATTACCTATCCTCACTGAGCCTAGACCTAATGGAAAATAAACCGCCATATGATCTGTCATTTCAAAAAAGTTTACTTTTTTATTTAAAGTGAATAGATAAAACGATACGAGAACTCCAATCAGACCTCCATGGAAAGAAAGACCTCCTTCCCAGATTTTAAAGATAGATAAAAAATCATTTTGAATTTGATTGATTCCATAAAAGAGCATGTAACCTATCCTTCCTCCAAGAATTGCTCCTAATACTCCATAAAAAAGAAAATCTTCTATCAAGTTTTTATTAATTACTCCAACTTTAGGAGCTGATATTTTAGAAAAATAATTAATAGATAAAATTGCTACTAGCCAAGAAATTCCGTACCAATAAATTGGCCACCAACCATAGAAAGGAATAGGCAAATAAAAAGCTACTGGATTTACCTCTACTATCATATGTATGTTATGTAAAAGACTCTTAAAGCAGCAATGATTACCAGAATTGCAAATGCTTGTTTCAACATATTACTCTCTGTATTAGCAGAAATATTTGCACCCAATCTTGCAAAGTACATGCTTGTAAGCCCTGCAACTAATACGGCTGGAATATAAGCCGAGCCTATAACAAAACTCAATTCTTGAGCTTCAGCAGGATTGAAAAAAAAGGCTCCCGTAGCTCCTGCCACCGCGATTGAAAAGCCCATAATGGAAGAGGTGCCAATGGCTTCATGCATGCTTAAACCTTTATAGGTGAAATAAGGTACTAATAAAATACCTCCTCCTATGCCGACAAAAGAAGTTATCATTCCTATAATTCCCGAAACTAAAATCAATTCTAAAATGCCTGTAGATGAACTCTTTCTATTTGGCTTGAAATCAAAGGCTATTTGCACAGCCGCTAAAATCAGGGAAATGGCGATGATTTGTTGCAAAGTTTGGCTTTCCATAAATAATGCTAAGTACCTTCCGAAAAGAGTTGCCAGAAAAGCTACCAAGACCATCTTTTTTGCAAAGCTAAAATTTACTTTGCCGTTTTTGTAATGGGTATAAGATGCAACAGGAAGCGTTAATGCCATGGTTGTCATTGAGGTGCCAGTAGCTAACAACGGAATTACTTCAGCAGGAAAATTTAGATAGTTAAACAAGAACACATAAGCAGGAACTAATATCACTCCACTTCCAATCCCAAAAAACCCTGAAAGAAGCCCGGCAAAAACCCCTAAAAAAATCAAGCCAATAAAAATCTCAAACATGTCGAACTATGATTATCGCTTATTCCAGCAGTCTGATAAACTTTTTCATTTTTTATGTGCCTTATAGTTTTTTCCTTGAATCCTGACAAAGAGCATCAATTTATTTTGTCAGCCAATAGAGATGAGTTTTATGAGAGACCCACAAAAGAAATGCATTGGTGGGATACTTCGCCCAGAATATTGGCAGGAAAAGATAAAAGCTTTAATGGAGCTTGGATGGGCATAAACGACGAAGGGCGTTTTGCAGCTGTCACAAATGTTCGAGAATTTACCGATTTGAGTTTATCTAAATATAAACTTGAAGATCTCAACTCAAGGGGCGACCTTGTAAAAGACTTCTTAATGAGTTCTCTTTCAACAAAGGATTATATAAAGGGAACAAATGGTTTTAAGTATCAAGGATTCAATTTATTGCTTTATGATGGAACAGAGGCTTGTCTAAGCTCGAATAAAGGAATTGAACTAACTTTTCAGGAGAACAAGGTATATGCAATAGGCAATAAGCCTTTCAATCATAAATCTCAAAAAATCAAGAAAGTTGAAAAAGATTTCCAAAAGCTTATTTCTGAAAAATTTAGCAGCAAGGATTTAATAAATTTAATGAAATTTCCTCGAAGTGAACCTTTAAAATTCTCAAAAGAATATACAAGGGAAAATCATGGAAGGGAATTTCCCGACAGATTTATAGTCTCCGATATCTATGGAACTAGATCAACATCGTCTTTGATTATAGACAGATCAAAAGGCGTATTTTTAGAAGAACAATCTTTTTCAAATTTAGGGGAAGAAGCCGTTACAAATACTTTTGAGTTTAAATATTGAAGCCATGAAAATTATTGATGGATATAGATTGAATGTAGCTATGATTGTAAAAAATATGACTAATGAGGTTCTTTTTTGTCGAAGAAGAAATTCTGAAAACTGGCAATTTCCTCAGGGAGGCGTAGATAAAGGAGAGGATATATTAAAAGCTATGTATAGAGAATTAGAGGAAGAGGTTGGACTAAAAAAAGAATCCGTTCACTTGATTGGAGAGTCAAAAGAATTAATTTATTACGATATCCCAAGAAGCATAAGATCAAATGTTTTAGGAGGTAGATTTAAAGGGCAGGCACAGAGATATTTTTTATTGGAGACAGATTCTTTGGAAGTGAAACTTAATCAGCAAAACCCTCCAGAATTTGATTCCTTCGAATGGGTTCCTTACTGGTATCCTTTATTCAAAATAGTAGAATTTAAAAAGGAAGCCTATAGAAAGGCCTTATCAGAATTTAGGTATTATTTTCGATGAAAGAATTAGTTATATATGATCTTGACGATACGCTTCTTTCCGGAGATAGTGAATTCAATTGGTCTAAATTCCTAGTTAACAAAGGTTTATTAGATAAAAATACTTTTAAGAGAGAATTAAAGGCATTTGAAATCGACTATAGAAAAGGGGAGTTAAATTTTGAAGCATATTGTTGTTTTCTCCTCAATCCTTTGATAGGTAAATCATATCAAGCAGTATCAGACTTGGTGGATGAATTCATATCAGAATACAAAAAAAAATTAGTTGATGAACTTTCTTATAGACTTTTAAACGACCATAAGGAAAACCCAAAACTTATAGCGTCAGGTGCTTTAGACTTTATTGTTGAAGGCTTCGCAAAATTTTTCAATGTAAAAGACTTTTTAGGGACTAAATGCGAGTTAGTTGATAAAAAAATTACAGGCAATATAGAGGGAGAGCCAAATTTTGATCAAGGTAAGCTTCATAATGCGAGGAAGTGGTGCCAAGCAAAAGGTTATAATTTGAAAGATGTGATTTTTTATACTGACTCTATTCATGATTTACCAATGATAAAAGCATGTAGAAACTCCATTCTCATCTCGCCAGATGATAAGCTTAGAAATTATGGGGAAGAAAATAATTTAAACATAATAACGAGATAGAAGCTTATAAAGTTTTATGCTAATAGAAGATAAAGAACAACTTTCAAAAGAATATAAAAAACTCCTTAAGTTAAAATTGAAGTTGGACCTTACTCGAGGAAGACCCTCAGTAACACAACTCGATTTATCAAATAAATTAGAGGGTATTTTAAAAAGAAATTTCACTCAAGATAATATAGAAATCAGAAATTACGGTCATATTGATGGTCTACCTTCCGCTAAAAAACTTGCGGGCTATATATTAGGTTCTGATCCTAAAAATATTTTAGTAAACGGAACAAGCAGCCTTACTTTGTTAGGTCATTACATCCAGAGTCTTATTTTTAAAGGTAGTGGTTCTTCACCTTGGAAAGATCTCAATAAGGTGACAATTTTATGTCCGGTACCAGGCTATGATAGGCATTTTTCTTTATTGGAACAATTAGGCATAAGAATGATTCCTCTTCCTTTAACTGGGAAAGGACCTGATTTAAATATCGTTGAAGATCTCATTAATAGTGATGATTCAGTAAGGGGAATTTTATGTGTTCCAAAGAACTCAAATCCTACTGGAGAGACTTACACAAAAGAAGTCTTAGAAAGCCTTGCCAAATTGGCTAAATCTTCAAATGAAGATTTCAAGGTAATATTTGACAACGCATACGCGGTTCATGATTTTGATAAATCAAAAAAATTACCAAACATAGAAAAAATATTTATAGATGCAGAAGCTCATGATCACTTAGTGATGTTTGGGAGCACCAGCAAAATTACGTTAGCAGGCTCTGGTCTTGGTTTTCTTTCCCTATCTCCTAATAATATGAAGCACTTTCAAAGCTATTTTAGTAAATTGACATTAGGGGCTGATAAAGTGAATCAAGCAAGACACGCAAGGCTATTTAAAAATAAAAAAGACCTTCAATTACACATGCAAAAATTAGCTAAATTAATTAAACCTAAATTTGATTTAGTACAAAAGTATCTAGAAAATCTTCCGGAAGGGCTTGGGGAATGGACTGTTCCAACGGGTGGATATTTTGTGTCGTTTAACTCAAAACCTGGAAGGGCCTCTAGAATTTATAGTTTATGTGAGAATGCAGGATTAAAACTTACTCCTTTGGGCTCAACTTTTCCTTATGGAAAAGATTTGGATGATAAGAATATTAGAATTGCTCCAACACAAATCGACGATCAATCTTTAAAGAAAGCAATGGAACTTTTTTGTCTTTGCGTGAAACTTGCAGAAACAGATTATTCTTAGTTTTTTGTAGATTCTAAAATTTCGTACTTTTTCCCATCAAATGGTCCAAAATTTTCATGTACGTCAGGATGAGCAATTGGCTCCAAAGAATTATCTGCCAATAAATTCTGTTGCGAAACATAAGCTGTGTAGAAGACTTCTTCATTTTCCGCATACACATGATAGAAGGGTTGATCTTTTTTTGGTCTTATCTGGGCAGGTATGCTTTGATACCACTCTTCTGTATTGTTGAATTCAGGGTCAACATCAAAAATAACTCCTCTAAAATCTAGATGTTTGTGCCTAACAACTTGTCCAATAGAGAAATTAGTTTCAACAATGTCTTTCATAATTTTTTCCATTTTATCACTTATAAAATTTATATGGAGGCTAGAAGAATAAATTTCAAGGTAAATGAGCTAAAGCTATATATTCTTTTGATTGCATTTCTACTAATCTGCTGATTGTTCTTTGAAACTTATCTTTTAACATTGTTTTGACATATAGTGCTTCAGGAAGTTCTTTTGCTGAGATTATAAGTTTTACTTTTCGGTCATAACATTCGTCAATCAATGCAATAAACCTTCTTGTTTCATCATCAGCTGATAACACAGGCACATCTGAGAGAATTAGGGTATGAAACTCTTTTGAAATTTCAACATAGTCAGATGAACTTCGTGGTGATGAGCATATTTGATCAAAAGAAACCCATAAAACTCCATTATCTTTAGAGATAACATCTATTTCTCGATTTAAGATAGATATAGAACTGCTTTCAAGATCTTTATTTTTAGATAGTTCTAAATATAGTTTTTTCAAGTCTTCAAAAAAATCTTCTGCTGGACAAAAGTAACTGCCAGATTTTTCTAGAGCACGAAATCTAAAATCCGTTTGTGAATCAAGTAAAATAATCTCGCAAAACTCTTCCAAAGCATTTATAGCAGGAAGAAATAGTTTTCTTTGTAGCCCACCTTCATAAAGACCTGAAGGGGCAATATTAGATGTTGCTATAAAGGAGATATTTGACTTGAAAAGTTCTTTCATGAATTTACTTAGTAACATAGCATCAGCTATGTCTTCTACATAAAACTCATCGAAACAAAGCAAGTCAAATTTTTTAACCAAATCCCTGACAATTTTTTGAACAGGATTAATTTGTCCACCTTTTTCTTTTAGCTGGCCATGTAAGCTTTTCATGAACCTATGAAAATGCAGACGAGTTTTTTTCTTAGTTTTAGCTTCTTGGAAGAACATATCCATTAAAAAAGTTTTTCCTCTCCCCACTTCTCCATGAATATAAAATCTTTGAGGTTTAATTTTTCTAAAAATCCTTTTTTTATTAATCTCTTTCAATGACAAATCCATACGCTCAGCTAAAGCTAGCTGAGCGGGATCTAAAGAAATTGTTTGGTTAGAAACAGCTTTTAAATAATTTTCTTTTAAGGCTATTTTATTTCCTCATGTACAGTTATTTCTGGAGCACCAGCTAAGAAGGGACCTAATGCGCCCCCAAGCTTTTTAAAGTGTTCTGTTTGAGAATGATTTGCATGACTTTCTGCATCCCTGTAGATTTCTATCATTTGGTATGTTTGCGGGTTATCTGTTTTTAACAAACCATAGTAAAAGACTCCCGGTTCATTTTGATTTGTAGCTTCCACTAATTTAAGCATGTTTTCCTCAAATTCTTTTTCGCTTCCTTCTTTAATATTTAATTTAACAAGTACTCCAATCATGTTTTCTCCTATGTGATAATGATTAATTAAAGTGTTTAGTATATAAGGCTAAATCATTCTAGGAGAAAAGAAAATGATAAAGATTTGGGGAACAGAGGCATCAAGAGCTATGCGACCAATTTGGACTGCTGAAGAAATGGGGTTGGATTATGAATTGGTAATGATGCCTTTTCCACCAAGAGTGTTTATGAAGGAGTATTTAGATGTGAATATGCTTGGCACAATACCTTACTTAACGGATGGCAATGTTAAAATGACAGAATCTGTGGCGATGTCACAATATATGGTAGAAAAGTATGGCCCCACAAAATTAAGGGTGACTCCTGATGAAGAAGACTATCCGTCTTATTTGAATTGGTTATTTCATTCAGATGCAACTTTGACTTTTCCTCAGACAGTAGTACTGAGGTATAAGCTTCAAGAGCCAGGAGTAGCAGATGCTGCCGTTGAAGGTTATAGCAGATGGTTTGTCTCTAGGTGTAAATTACTTGAAACTGCTTTAGAAGACAGAGAATACTTGTGTTCAAACAGATTTACGATTGCAGATATTTGCGTTAGCTATGCCTTTGTTGTTGCTGAGTCTTTAGGAATTAACCAAGCATTTAAGCCAAACATTAAAAGATATACAGACATGCTTTTTGAAAGAGAGGCTTTTAAAAGATCTAAGAGCTATAAATTTGAGGAATGACAAATACCAGTAAAAGCAAGGTAATTGAATTAATTCTTCTTTGGAGGGAAGGGTATTAAAACCGAAGTTTGTTTTAGATAACTATTATATTCTTCATCATTTCCCCATTTCTTTTTTCCCCTTAATTCTAAAAGCCTTACGCCAGAGATTTGTGTAAGTAATAAGATTACAAATAAAGGGGAAATTAAAGTTACGTACTGCCAGCCGCTAAGAACTGGGAAAGCTATTACTGATATGCCAAACCAAAGAAATATTTCTCCAAAGTAGTTTGGATGTCTTGACCAAGACCAAATTCCAGAGGAAATGAATTTATCTTTATTTTCTGGGTATGATCTAAATTTTGTTTTCTGACTATCTGCAATGACCTCTATGACAAACCCTATTGCCCAAATTATGCTACCAATGAGTAGGTATAAGTCAGCTTCAACTTTTTCTTGCGAGCTTATTGCAGCAAGGGCAGCTGATAAGGTTATAAACACCCAAGCTCCCTGAATAGTCCAAGTCATTAAAAACCAAAAAAACTGAGTTTTCATTACAGTGAAACGTCCATCGCCACCATCTTTGTTAACTCTTTTGAAAAGAAAAGTTCCTAGCCTTGAAGCCCAAATAATAACGAATAATGCAATAACCAAATCTCTAAAATACAACTCAGTTGTTAGCAACAAACTCATAATTACTAAAGATAAAAAAGTTAAGGAGCCGGTTAAATCAAAAAAATGTTCAGTTTTGAAAATGTAAGAAGGAATAAAAATAATCCATTGGATTATAAATGCCAGTATGAAACATATTCCAAATAAAGGTAAATTTGAAATACTCACACTTCCTTGATTGCCTGCTAGGGCAATTCCCAAACAAATTGATATAAAGAGGAAGATGGCAGGAATTGTAATTTTATTCGGCATATTCAAATTTTAATACAAATATCTTTATTTGCATTATTATTTAGTCGATATTAAATTAACAAGACTAAATTATGAGGTATACAAATGATGAAATCACCAATATGTGAATTATTAGATATAGAATTTCCCCTAGTTGCTTTCACGCATTGCAGAGATGTAGTAGTAGCAGTTTCTAAGGCTGGAGGATGTGGGGTTTTGGGTGCTGTAGGCATGAGCCCAGAACAATTAGAAAAAGAACTTAAATGGATTGATGAGCACATTGATGGTAAGCCTTATGGTGTTGATGTTTTGATACCCAATAAGATGGTTGGAAAAGATGAAAAATTTGATGCTGAAAAATTAGCTCAAATGATCCCGCAAGAATATGCAGATTTTAGGACCGATGTCTTAGAAAATCATGGCATCGAAGCACCAGAGCTAAGACAAATAGATACGGCAGGTTCTGGATTTGCTGCAAACACTCAGTCTGATGGTGCCAAAGCACTTCTTGAGGTAGCTTTCAATCATCCTATAAAAATCATTGCAAATGCCTTAGGCGTTCCTCCAGATTGGATGATTCAAATGGGGAAAGATAATGATTGTAAAGTTGCAGCACTCCTCGGCACAGCACAACATGCGATAAATCAAGTTAAAGCAGGGGTAGATATATTAGTAGTGTCTGGAACTGAAGCTGGAGGTCATTGTGGAAGTGTCTCTACAATGGTTCTAATCCCAGAAGTTCATGAGGCTATTCAACCTTATGGAGACGTGCCAATTTTGGCTGCCGGGGGAATTGTGACAGGCAAACAAATGGCAGCAGCTATGGCCATGGGAGCTTCTGGAGCTTGGTGTGGTTCTGTGTGGCTCACAACCATTGAATCTGAAGTTGATCCTATTATCAAAGAAAAGATGGTAGCGGCTAACTCTAGTCAAACTGTCAGATCAAGAAGTAGAACAGGAAAACATTCAAGGCAATTAGTGACTCCTTGGACTGAAGCTTGGGAATCTGAGAGTGCACCTGAACCTTTACCTATGCCACTGCAACCTATGGTTGCAGAGCCAGCCCTTCAAAAGGTTAACAAACTTGCTGCAGGAGGACATGAAGGAGCTCAAGATCTTGCTACCTACTGGGTAGGTCAAGGAGTAGGGCTAATGAATCAAAGTATTTCTGCAAGTGATGTTGTTCAAGAATTTAAAGAGGATTTCATAAACGCTTATGAAAGACTTAATAACTTCTTAGACAGTTAGCTTACAGATATTATTTAGAATTAATCAAGACTGATTTTATTAGTCTTGATTTTTTCTTTGATTTTATGGAATCCTGCCTCCATTTTTCTAAAATCAGTTGTATAGTCTTTCAATATCTTTTTTAGTGGCGGCTTGCTATTTCCAAGTACGGTAAAGTTTTTTAGTTCAAAGTAAGAAAAGAACTCTTCCTCCCATTTACTTCCTTGAAATTCTCTTACATGAAATTCAGCTGCCTTATTATTTTTATAGATTTCAAAAAGGAACATTTTTTTTCCATCTTTAGAGAAATAGTACTCGTAAGCTAAGGTACCTGGCTCAGTTCTTCTTACCTTTTGCGCAATCTTATAAGTGAAATTTTTTGCCGCCTCTTCTTTGCCTTCAATCACGCCAAAATCTATTGCAAATATTATTGGATTAAAGTTTTTATGGTGCATTGACCAACTAAATGAGCTAAAAACTAAGACTGTAAAAATAATATATTTCATAGTATCTCCGAATATTTCTAATTAATGATTCCACCAAGCTTGATCAGAGAAAGCTCTGATATCTATTTCATGTGTCCAAGTTGATTTACTTTGTTGAGCCAAAAATAGATAAGTGTCTGCAACACTTTCTGGCAAAATCATCCCGTCTGTTCCTTTTTGTTCCTTAAACTTTTCAAATAGATCAGGTCCTAACATCTTTCCAAGAGTATCAGGAGCATCCACAGCTCCATCAATAATTACATGGGCTACATGAATACCATCTTTTGAAAACTCAGCATTTAAGGACTGGCATAACATTCTTCTTCCACCCATTGCGGCGGCATGTGAATG
>CETB01056118.1_pt1 | contig 28505 bp, 25 predicted proteins | sample 356381 | NCBI WGS metagenome assembly CETB01 (sample SAMEA2622545, study PRJEB7988) | marine metagenome | biome: marine biome (ENVO:00000447); feature: deep chlorophyll maximum layer (ENVO:xxxxxxxx); material: "saline water (ENVO:00002010), including plankton (ENVO:xxxxxxxx)" | depth 155 m | reverse complement strand
GTCAAATACGCTATACGACCAATCCAGAGAATCGCACACCCTTGCAATGGATAGCCCAACATGGCCCCCTCCCGCAATAAGGATGTGAGGGCGGGGATCCATTACTTCCATCGCTACTGTCACCTGCCCTCCGCATAGGCTGTCAAGGGCAGACACCTCTTTTCCTTTCCCGTCTCTGTTTAGCAGAAATACCTCAACCCCCCCTCCTCTTTTTCTTATGTAAGAAATATCTCGAGCAAGAATTTCTTGGAGTGCTTTCTCCACCCTTAGCTCCAGCCCGGCACCACCAACTGTCCCAAACTTTGCTCCCGATGATCCTATTGCCAGCCTAGCACCTGGCTTTCCCGGGACGCTCCCTTTGGCCTCTACAACGGAAGCAATAGCTACCCTCTCCCCCCTCTTTACTCTCTCAAGAGCCCAAGACAGAACAGCAATTGTCACGACCCCCTGAGAGGGCACCCATCCTTTGGAGTTGCGATACCTAGCCTAGGGCCACATCAAGCATCATCATTATCGTAAAACCAACCATTACGCCCATTGTAGCTATGTCCCCATTCTTCCCTCTATGTGCCTCAGGCACCAGTTCTTCAACCACAACGAAGATCATTGCACCGGCAGCGAATGCAAGCGCATAGGGCAGGATGGGGGTCATGTAAACTATGGCTGCAGCACCTAATACTGCAGAGAGAGGCTCAACCATAGCAGATAGTTGGCCCCACCAGAAACTCTCCTTCTTGGTAAGGCCCTCTCTTCTTAGTGGCACTGAAACGGCCGCTCCTTCGGGGAAGTTCTGTATCCCAATTCCAATCGTAAGGGCAATAGCGGCTCCCAATCCATCCCCTGATGCAGCTGCTCCGAATGCCACCCCTACTGCCAATCCCTCAGGGATGTTGTGCAAGGTAATCGCAGAAATCAGCAGTTTACTTCTGTGCCAACTAGTTTTCACCCCCTCGACTTCTTCCGGTGGAGCACCGGGATGTAGGTGAGGGAGGTATGCGTCAACTAATCTCATGCAGACTCCTCCGAAAATGAACCCTATTGCTGCTGGGAGGACTTTCGCCAGACCCTCCCCGTCTGTTTGATCAATTGCAGGCCCTAGAAGGCCGAAACAACTCGCTGCAATCATCACTCCCGCTGCGAAACCTAGCATTCCATCCAGGGCCTTTCTGTGTATTTCTTTGAAGAAAAACACCAGCCCCGCTCCTGCTGCAGTCATGAACCAAGTGAACAGTCCCGCCAAAAGTGCCTGCTCAATTGGACCAAAGCCCTCAACCAGATCCTCTAGATTCACGATTACCGCCTCAAATTAGTGCATTTCAATTTTCTTCATTGACAGAATCCAATTTCTCAGATAAATTTCTTACATCTTCCGGTGTGTCTATGTTGAGATCTAGAAACCTGTCAAAAACCTCGAACCTACTAGCTTCGATTATTTCCTTCAATGGTAAATGAGCAGAACTGACTCTGACCTTTTTGACATCGTCATTAGAGATCATTAGGGGATGCCCCCCTCTCCCTTTCTTCATTGGACAGCAGGTCTCCTCTGAACTCAATAGTCGTTCTAGTGTGGAATCCGAGAATCCCGGCCTGTCCACTGGAACAACTAGCAATCTGTACTCCGTTCCTCTCGAGGAATCAATACTGCTAATTCCCACCTTCAGCGACCCCGTCCTTCCTTTGTCTGGCTCTGGATTCAAGATAACATTCGCATTAGGCAACAATCTCGAAATTTCTCCAAAGTTTCCCTGGTTTACAACTACGGTTAAATCGGCAAATCTACTACTCAATCTTCCCGAAATCCAACCGATTAGTGTCTGCGAACCTATTTCGATCAGAGCCTTATCTCTGCCAAGCCTTCTGCTCGAACCGGCTGCTAGAATTATGCACTCCAATCTATCGCCCCGCATGCGTAACTAATTCATTCTTGCTAAATTAATCCGTCCAGAAATCCACCAAGGTAGGTCATGTATGAGATGTAAGTAAGAATCATCATGGTTCCCATTTTTTTTGTGAACTCCCTTTCTGTAACGAGCATCCAGACGATGAATCCCGATGTTGCCGCAACTACGACGATGTCCCTTTGGAATTCTGCAACAACGGGAATCCCATTTCCGATAATACTGGCTATCCCAATTATTCCCATGATGTTCATTACATTTGATCCTAATACATTGCCAACAGCCACCCCACCTTGGCCTCGAAGTCCAGCCACTAAGGTCACAGCCAGTTCAGGCAACGAAGTCCCAAGCGCTACCATTGTCAAACCAATCACTGCCTCCGAGACTCCGAAAGTCTCAGCAATATTTGTCGAACCAGTGACAAGCAATTCTGCTCCAAACCAGATCATAACCCCTCCCAAGAGACAAGCTGGAATCGCAACAGATATTTTGTTAGGTAGCCACGAGTCCTCGAAATCATACTCATCCTCCCCAGATATTGCCACTGAGTAGGTGTAGTAATAGTAACCAATTAGGCATGCGAGCATCACGACTCCCCCTACAAGAGGTACTTCTCCAAGATAAACGAATGTTGCCATGAATAGAGTTGCTACGACCACGGCAAAAGCATCTCTCCTTACGCCTTCTTCTGATTTAGATTGAGCGCCTAAGACGGCAGCCGCTCCTAAGACTAGCATTACGTTTGCAACGTTAGAACCCAGCACCCCTCCTACGGCAATATCGGGCACCTCGCTCTCAATCGCTTCAATTGCAACAGCCAGTTCAGGAAGCGAAGTGCCAATAGCCACAACAGTGAAGCCAACTACTAGAGGGGATACGCTAAGATTCTGCGAAATTCTTGTGGCTCCTTGAACCAGCGCCTCTCCTCCGAACATTAGCAGAGCAAACCCGCAAATGACGAAAGCAACATCAATCAGAGTCCCATCCATATTTTGTTCCCAAACCCGTTCACAAATTACTCTTTGCCAGCATTTTTCGAATTATATTATTTGCAAGCCCTCTCGATATGCCTAGTTACCACTTCTACATTTGGTATAGTATGGTCCTCAAGTGTGGGGGAGAACGGAACGGGGGTATCCAACGCTCCAATAACTACGGGAGGAGTTTCCATCCTCCAAAACGACTCTTCGACAATTCTGCTAGAAACTGTGTGACCAAAACCCCCCGTCCACTGAGACTCCTGTAAGACGATTAGCCTACCAGTCCTGAGTACCGAATTAATGCACGTTTCAGAGTCAAAGGGGACCAGCGTTCTAAGATCCAATATTTCGACTTCAATACCCTTCTTCGATGCCTCTTCTGCTGCATCCAGAGCAACGTGAACCATAGCACCCCAGGTTACAATGGTGATATCTTTCCCACCTCTGATTACTCCTGCCTTGCCAATGGAACTCTCCCTTCTCTCCAGCCTATTCATCACTGACTCTGTATTGACTATTTGATTGATTGATTTGCCCCAACCGGTTATTCCCCCTCTCAGCCCGTATAGGCCAATATGCTCCAGGTATACTACAGGATCAGGAAGGTGGTGAGACTCAATTAGCAAATCATACGCGTCTTGTGGAGTACTAGGGGCCACAATGATCAATCCAGGGTCGTTTGTTAGCCATGACTCAATCATATTTGCATGGAAAGGGCCACTCCTAGTCTTCGCGCCTAGAGGGATTCTTACCGTCATCGGTACCTCTGCCCCCCATCTCCACCTCAATTGAGCCGCATTGTTAACTAGTGGATTCATTGCAAGTGCTGCAAATCCTCCGAACTGAATCTCGGCCAGAGGCCTCATTCCTCCCAAAGCTGCTCCTGTCGCTGAATGGATGATTATAGCCTCAGATAACGGCATATCAAGTAGTTTTGATCGGTGCCCCTTCGCCTTCAGGCCGAGATTCATTCCGAACGCCCCTGCCACTTCCATATCCTCTCCCATGAATACCATTTGATCTCCGAATTGGTCTGCCAAGGACGCCATAGCATTCTGGATTGCCCTGCTGTAAGTCCAAGAATTCGGTGCGTCCGAGAACTCTACAGAGAGCTCGCCGGAATCAAGGACTGGGGAATAATTTGCATCACCCCCATCAATCCTGAGTAACTGCTTCTCATGACTTGGAGCGTCAGAGATCGAAGTTACTCCCTTACATACCGAATTTCCCTCTGGCCACTCCATACTTTCCAACTCCTTCCTCGCTAATTCCACCTTCTCCTCTTCTTCATTCTGTATTCGGTTGAGCCTCTGTTCGCCCACTCCAAGTTTTATTAGCAACTCTCTATGGTTCGGCAAGGGGTCTTTCTCAGACCAATATCGTAACAACTCCCGATCAACATAACCAGGCGGGTTTCCGCTTGCTGCTCCCAAATATAGGTCATCATGGTGGTGAGCATGTCCACAACCCCTCATCGTCTCCACGTGAATCAGTGTGGAACCGCAACCATCTGTTGCGAACTCCCTAGCTACAGCAGTAGATGCATAGAATATCGCTGGATCCGAACCATCGATGGTCCACGATGGGATTCCCATTGCATACCCCTTATCGCCATATGTCTCTGCTCCAGATTGAGCAGAGTTGAAAGTGTCCAGCGCAATCTGATTGTTTTGTATCATGAAGCAAATTGGCAGCCCACGGACTCCTGCGAAATTCATGGCTTCCCAGAACTCTCCGCTACTGCTGCAACCCTCGCCAACAGGGGCTAGGTGGAACCTACTCACCCCAAGGCGACTTGCAGCTAGAGCTACACCAGTTGTGGTTGCACTAGCAATCGGCAATGGAGCAGTGGGTGGAAGCACCCCCTTCTCCCAATTTCCGATATGGAGATCTCTACCCCCACTCCCCTCTATCCCCCCGTCCATGTAGGAATCCGCCTTCCCCATTTGTGCTGAAAACACCTCAATTGGAGTCTGTCCCATTGCAAGAGCAAGCCCCATGTCCCTAATCATTGGAGCTACAATGTCGGCATTCTGACGCTGTTCTTCCGGCAAATCAACGGCCCGCTTCATCGCTGAAGCACAAGCTACAATCCCTTCCTGCCAAGTTGACCTGAATCCCTTTCCACCGAAACTGCCCCCATCTGGAGTCGGTAAACCGGTCGTAAAGAGGTCCTTCAATTCCTCATCAACTAATCTAGTTCGTACCATTCTTCTTTGCCACTCTAATCTATTTTCCACTGTTACAGAAGCATAGTGCGCAATCCTCCTCATGCATAGTGTCACATCGATTAGGAACCTTGCCAATCTTCTTCTTAGGAAGACTTCCCCAGATCTCATGGGCATTATTTCTGACCTAGCCAGTTCCGAAAGATTGGGCTCCAGGACCCTTTCTTGGCCTCTTTCCTCGATTTTCCCAATCAATTCTTGAGAGAAATAATGAAACTCTTCTCCTGTCATTTTTTCTTTACATTTCAGAGAATCCCAACACTCAGAAACAGAATTTAGGCGACCGTCATGTCTTTCTGCAACGAATTCTAGCAAAATCTTCCTGGCTATATTGGACTCTATTTTGGATGGAAAAATCAACGGAAATTCAGGTCTCCACTCCTTACCCCAAATTTTCGGCATTGAGGACTGCGCCCCTTCGTCTTGAGTATTCTCACTTGATGGGGGACCATCTTCCCCATCGACACTCCCGTTCCTTCTCCTTGCTTCTTCTTCGAGGCTGCTCCGCCCCTCCTTGGGGTCCCTTTCCCAAATCTCGACATTCCTCGCCCTACCCTTTCCAGAGGAGGATCTATTGAGTGTCGTTCGCACTCTTTTTCCGCATCCTGAACACTTTCTGTCTAATTTGTTTGACTTATCTGATCTAGTTTTCCAGATCTGGTGGAGGGAGCACTCTGGACACTTCCATATACCAACTCTGGGCATAGTGTTTAGAATTACGAAAAGGGGTAGTACAACAATATTGGTATAGATTTAGTCTATTTTACCACAATTAGTAGACTTATGTGGTATTTTGGAGGTGAAAATATACTATATTTTCATATTTAACCACAATAAAAGAACCTATTGAAGAATATAATACCACATTAGATAGATATTTTATCCATATCTAGAATAAAATATGCTAATTACCACAATAAAATAGATAACTAGGAAATATAATACCACATTAATACTTAGTAATATTAGGATCTACCTCATCTGACCAGGAATTTATGCCCCCCGATAGATTGTAGACTCGTCCAGTATTCAACTTCGAATCTACCAAGAATCTCGCCACTGCAGCCGATCGTTGTCCACTCCTGCAATAAATCACAATGTCACTTTCTGTTGGTAATTCGCTCAATCTGGATGGGATCTCTAAATGCATAATTCTCGAATCCGTGCCCTCAATCGATGAAACCTGCTCTTCATGAGCCCTTCTGACATCCAGTAAGAATGGAGTCCAACCCTCTTTCCTTCTTTCGAAGAAATCCTTCGCTCCGATTTCGGAAAAATTGTCCGTTTCCCCTATTTCCAGAGATGTGACCCTTTCTCTGTCTGGGTTTTTTGAAAACTCAAGCTTCCTAAAGTCCATGGTCAAGGCATCGATTGCTAGCAATTCCCCGCTCAGGCAATCTCCAATTCCCAGAATTACCTTAATCGCCTCAGTAGCTTGGATGGTCCCTACAATTCCTGGAAGTACTCCAAGAACTCCAGCCTCCGAACAATTTGGTGCCAATTCTGGAGGGGGCGGCGATGGAAACAGGTCTCTGTAGTTCGGCCCTCCGTTGAAATTGAATGTCGATACCTGCCCCTCGAACCTGTGTATGCTCCCAAATATCCAAGTTTTATCTAGAATTTCGCATGTATCGCCAATTAGATATCTAGACTCAAAATTATCTGTGCCGTCTATTACAACGTCATATCTGGAAATTATCTCCATTGAATTATCTCGAGTAAGTTTTTCCTCAATTACATCTACTAAGACGTCGGGATTTAGTCTGGAGACCCACCTAGATGCAGACTCAACCTTAGACTCCCCAATGGAGGAACTGTTGTGAATTATTTGCCTCTGTAAATTTGAAGCACTTATTCGATCATCATCCATGATTGCAATCCTACCTACTCCTGCAGCTGCTAGGTACATCAAAGCCGGAGACCCCAGACCTCCTGCCCCAATCACGAGAACAGATGCCCGAAGCAAAACAGCCTGTCCCTCACTACCCACTCCGGGGAGTACAAGATGCCTAGCATAGCGTTCCCTCTGTTTTGGACTAAGATGGTCCGACATTGAGGTCTGAGAAAGGGGATTCAATCAAGGCTCCTTCGGTCATCAGTTCTGGTCTTCCAACCACCTTTCGGCATCTATTGCTGCTTGGCAACCCATCCCAGCAGCAGTTATCGCCTGTCTATACCTCTTGTCAACTACATCTCCTGCAGCGAAAACCCCAGGAACTGCAGTCATAGTATTCTCTTTATGTAAAATGTAACCCTCAGAGTCGGTCTCTAACTGTCCGCCAAGGAAGTCTGTAATCGGCTTGTGCCCGATTGCAATGAAAGCCCCGGAGCAACTGATTTCCTCAACAGACCCATCTCTTGGATCCTCGAGTATGGCACCAGTTAGTCCTTTATCTCCCGCAATCCAACTCTTTACCTGCCTAAACGCCCTGATTTCGATCTTAGGATGGGACCTAGCTCTCTCCAACATGACCTTTGACGCCTTGAAAACGTCTCTTCTGTGGATAATCGTAACCTTGCTGGCAAATCTTGTTAGGAAGGTAGCCTCCTCCATTGCCGAGTCCCCACCTCCAACAACGATTATCTCCTCGTCCCTGAAGAATGCTCCATCACATGTTGCGCATGTTGAAATCCCTCGGCCCTTCTGTTCCTCTTCACCCTCAGCCCCTAACCAGATGGCTTCGGCACCAGTACAGATGATCAATGTCTCAGCTCTGAACTCCTCTCCTTCTACCCAAACTCCGAATGGGCGACTAGACAGATCTACCCTTTCCACATTCTTGTCCTGAACTTCCAAACCAAATCTCTCAGCTTGCCCCCTCATGTCAATCATCATCTCAGGACCCCCAATTCCCTTGGGATAGCCGGGAAAGTTTTCCACATCCGAAGTTAGCATCAGTTGCCCACCCGACATGTATCCTGCGAACATCAACGGGTTCAGAAGAGCTCTCGCAGCGTAAAGGCCCGCAGTGTATCCTGCAGGACCCGAACCTACGATAATGACGCTCCTAACTTCTTCGCCCATGGCATACCCAGGCAATAGGCATCCCTTGAATCTTGACAGTCGGAAAACATGGAAAATTTTTCTAGATTCAGCATGATAATCGTAATATATCAATCTCCTAAGCGGGAATTATGCCAAAATACATGTATTCTGGAAGCTACACTAAGGAAGGTGCTGCTGGCCTGCTCAGGGAAGGCGGAAAGGCAAGAAAGGAGGAGGCAGAGAGGATCGCTGAAGCCATGGGGGGATCAATGGAAGCCTACTACTGGTCATACGGTGAGATGGATTTCTTCATGATCGTCGACGTCCCTCAAGCTATGGCCATCAAGTTCTCTCTACACGTTGGAGCATCAGGGGTCTTCAATGGTAAGCTAACCCCCATCATCACTGTTGAAGATATGGAGGAAGCCACCTCAACAGAGCTCCCTTCGATGAGGCTACCAGGAGAATAGGAACCTCTAGTAGGACATTGACGCCACAGCTCCAACCGCCGATCTAGCGTGTGGCTCCAGCCTAGGCTCAATGTGCTCAGGGTCAGCCCCGGGTCCGATAATGCCCAACCCTATGGGTTTGTTATACTTGATTTGCAATTCAATGACCGATTTTGTTACGGATTGTCCCATAACTAGGCCGTGATCTGTCTCTCCCCTCTCGATTATCCCCAATACCACGGCCCCTTGTATTCCTTCCTTCTGGAGCATCCTATCTAGTGCCAAAGGCGCTTCCATCGATCCGGGAACCCATACGACATCACATACTTCCCAATTGTTTGAACTAGCTTCATCAATCGCAAATTGTAGCATTCTCTCAACGTGTTCTCTATGGAAAGAACCGCAGACAATGCCCAGATTCACGACTCACCACCCATCCGAATCATCGTCTCCACAACTGCTTGAGTTCTGGAGTCTATCTCTATGTTCACCATATCTCCCGGCGCCTTGCTTCCTATGCTTGTAATTCTGAGGGTCTCCGGGATGATGTGTAGGTAGAAACTGTCTTCATTGCATTTTCCCACCGTCAGAGACATCCCATCAATTGCGATGTAACCCTTCTCCAGAACGAATTGACTGAAGTCATCCGGGATGGAGATTAGCAAATCCAAACCATCTCCGACCGCCTCTCTATTGAGAATCTTGGAAGTCCCAATAATGTGGCCAGAGAGGATATGCCCCCCTAACTCATCTCCAACACGCAGCGATCTCTCCACATTTAGGAGATCTCCAACCCGTCTTTCCGAAAGTGTAGTTCTCTCCAGTGTTTCCGAAATCGCATCAAAGGCAACAATTCCGTTTTCCTTACTTACGACTGTCATGCACACCCCGTCTAACGATACACTTGCCCCTATCTTCAAATCCTCATCAAACCCACTCATATCTACAGCAAACGTCCTCATCGAATCGCCCTCCAATATCTCCACAATTGGAGCCGTCCCCGCAACAATTCCAGTATACATGCTAATCTTCCTCGTAGGGCCCTCCTTCAGTTCCAGGCCAAAGGTCAAGGATCCTTGCGATAATCTTTCTAGTCCCGTCTAGGTCATCCGAAAGACCTTCCACCCGTGTCACCTCTACGTGTTCGAAACCATGTTGATCCAACCCTTTCCTAATTGCATCTATGGAGTGCTTCTGGTCATATCCTAGTGCAATTACATCAGGCTTCACATTCTTCAGAATCTCGAAAATAGGCACTCCAGGAGGATTTCCAATTATTGCTTGATCCACTGGCTTCAGCCCCTCTACCATCCTCCTCCTGAGCTCTTGGCCAGTTACTGGCTCGTGCTTTTGCCTCCTCACGGTCTCATCATGAGCAATTACCACAACTAACTCTTCTCCAAGTGACTTTGCTTGCTCAACATAGTGGAGATGACCAGCATGCAGCAGGTCGAATATCCCAACTGCCATCACCCTAGTCATCATTCAACCTCCTGAGATGCCTCGCCTAATCCTTTTCATTGAATATTTCAGAAATCTGCTCACCGGTAATCATTGGAATTCCGTTGTTGGAAGCATAGTTCCTAGCCTCTTCCAGTGACAAAGCACCGTCTCCCTCTGGATCAAGCATCTCTGCACCTATCGTGCAAGGGACTAGACCCGCCAACCTTGCAATTGAAACTGCAAGCTCAGTATGGCCCTGACGTGTCTTTAGACCACCTGGAGACTCCCTGCACACGGGGATATGTCCAGGAGTTCTGAACTCTTTTCCTAGCATCTTCTGCGCGACCACACCTTCTTCCTCTCTTTCGATTAATTCTCTAGACAACTCCCCAAATCTTCTAGTCGTCAGAGCCCTGTCTCTATCCGTAATTCCTGTATATGTCTCTCTGTGGTTCAGGGAAACAGTGAAGGCCGATCTAGAGTCATACTGGAGGTCATTTGTTACTAGATGGCCCAGGACCGGATTCTCAGCAACTAAAGACTCATGTGCATGAATGTCTTGTAGCCAAGGAAGGCCAAACATGTCTCCTATTTCGTTACCAATAGCAAGGAAAAGAAGACCACCGCAATCGTTTCTCAACCTTCTTATTACTTCGGGAGTTGCTGATGCTGCATGCCAAAGAAGATCCGTTTCCATTTCTCTGTAATCTGAATCGTAAATCATCACAGGTTTTCCAGATTTGAAAGCAGATATTGCTCCCGCAACCAAGTTGTCCATGCCACGCGGAGGGGCCATTGATACCCGATATTTTCGGTCTAGAAAAAATGATGTCTCTAATCCTCTGGCAATGTTTTGTGAGTGCCCCCACAGAGTCTTCAGCCCCATTGCGAGTCGATCTAGCAGGAGGATGGACGGATGTACTCCCTTATCCTACTGATTTTGGAGGAGAAGTGGTGAACTTCGCGATCAAACACAGAGTAACTGCAAGAAGACAAAAGGATGGAGAAACTAGTGAGGTAGAATTCGAGTTTCCAGTCCCTCGCGGTTCCGGTTTGGGCACCAGTTCAGCAATGAATGTGGCACTGATGGCGCTAAAATTCCCTAATCAATTAGAAAATCCGGAGGAAATTGCAGAGAAGGCATTTCTCGTTGAATCAATAGGAAATAGATGCGGAAGGCAAGACCAGTGGGCATCTGCCATCGGCGGCTTCAATCATCTGCTTTTTATCGGGGACACGGTGGAGAGGATGCCATTCGAGCCAATGAAATCATCATTGAATTGGCTGAAGAAGCACCTCATAATTTCCTACTCTGGCATTAGCAGGAATTCTGGTGACATTCAGGAATCTGTATGGACTCGCTACTCAAGTGGGGACGAGGGAGTAATACAAGGGCTACACAAAATCAGAAGTTCTGCAAGAGAAATGGCAAATGGATTGCAGCAGGATAGAAGGGATATGGTGGTATCTTCCTTGAGGGGGTTTTGCTCTGGTGTAGAAATGATTGACTCAACAATACATGATCCATTCAGAAGCGTCGTAAAACCTTTGATTGACACCGGTTCTGTTGTAGCTTGGAAGGCACTAGGTGCCGGAGGAGGGGGGTGTTCGGCAATGCTTTGCTCTCCTTCGGGCAAAGAAAATACGGAAAAGAGCATCAAGGATGCAGGTTGGACAATTCTGGATTGGGATTACGATAACCAAGGAGTTCTTGTAAATTGACGAACATCATAGTCCCAAATCTCAAACTTAACAGTCCTAAATCTCAAACATGACCATTTGTCCGAGCGTACATGGCCGACCGCCGCTCAATGTTCGCATCGCTCGCTATTTTGGCCCTAATTGCCCCTCTGGCATCTTCTTCTATTTCTCCCGAAGAAGTCCCCAATGGCGGTTTCGATGCAGAAGGAAAATGGGTTCCAACTGCAGAGTCGGACATTCATTGGAACTGGTGGACTCATTGGAGCAGAGACAAGGATTCCAACTCCATTGATGACAGACTAGAATGGCTAATCGAACAACCAGAGCAAGTCAAGAGAGATTGGTGGAAACGTGCTCCAGAAGGGCAAGCTAGGATTTTCGTAGATTACGACCACCATCCAACAGATGCCGACATCTCGGCCTTGGAGTCGCTTGGTGTGGAAGTGACCTTCAGATTCAGATATCTGAATACGGTTTCAGCCACCTCTCCTATATCCCCAATATTAGACGAATCTGGTATCAGATCTCTTAGCGGGGTAGTGATGATCGAGGATCTCGGACTCGCAGAGCCGAACATGCACGAAGCAGTCCCGAACATGGGGGTAGACGCAGTTTGGCAGGACTTAGGATTAGACGGAACAGGATCTGTAATCGCAATACTCGATACAGGAGTTCGTGGGGACCATGAGGGGCTTAACGACATGGACGATGACCCATTCACTTGTATTGACGATCCCCCGGAACCCGACCCACTAGATCCAGAACCTCAGCCTATTCCTTCAGACTGTGATCCCAAGATTATTGCATTCTACGACGCAGTGTTCACGGATGAGGAACAAGACCCGTCAACTTCCTATGACTCTGGCACCCACGGGACCCACGTCGCAGGAATCGCAGCTGGTTCGGGAGGGGGGCAGACAGATCCTACAACAGGACTGAGGTATGTCGGAGCTGCACCTGGGGCTTACCTAATCAACATCCTCGGCTGTTGCGATGGGGATATTGAGGACGTAATGCAAGGAGCCCAATGGGCGATAGACAACAGGGACAAGTATGGGATAGACGTAGTAACCTCCTCTTTGGGAGAGCAACAGTTCGAGGTTCACATAGACAATGACGGGAGCTCCGCTTGGAGCCGTCAGATGGATATGGTTGTAGAGGCAGGAATCATCACTACTCTGTCAGCAGGCAATGAATTCGGAGGTGCAACCCTTGCTGGATGCAACACGATCGATAGCCCGGGAGACGCGGAGCTCCCAGTGACAGTAGCCAGTCTGGACAAGGATCTCGGCCTTGCAATATACAGCAGTCGTGGATATACCTCTGACTTCAGAGTTAAGCCAGACGTAGCTACAATTGGCTCTAGTATAATGGCTCCAGATGCAGCAACCCAAGACGGCTATACCAGTAAGTCTGGAACTAGCATGGCAACTCCTCTGATGGCAGGAATCGCTGCTCTGATGGTCCAGGCAAACCCCGACATAACCCCTTCCGAGTTCAAATCAATAATCGCAGCACACTCTATAGAGAGGGACATTCAACTCCTAGATGACCCTGGATTCAACGACTGCAGCGTTCTGGAGACAAGGCCAGATAATGAGTTCGGATTCGGTCAGGCAGACCCAACCGCCTTCGTAGAGGCCGCAGGGAGCATAGATAGGACCCTCAACGTCTCAATGGAAGTCTTAACCCTGCAAGAAATAGGGAACGAGAGTTATGTCACTGGCACATCCAATGGAGCAGCTCCAGGAACTGGCATTGTGGAAGTAAAGGTCGGTGGAGGAGGCTGGTCTGGTGCAGCCGACCTATCCAAGGATGGAGATTGGTCATCATGGAGCATAAAACTAGACCCGCATGAAAAGGCAGGGAACTCGACAATCTATGCCAGGCTAGTAGTTTCTGAGGACAGCATCTCTCCAGTAGATGCTAGGAGGGTGGTTTTGGTCGACGCCCAATCATCAGGCCCGTCATCATCAATGGGATTGGCTAACTTCGGCCCAATCGTCTTCTTCGTCCCCTTCTTGATTGCAATAGTTCTCGTATTCTTCACGGGAAGGAGGGAGGATTGGTCCCTGACTCCCGTACCATCTCAAGAGGGCCAATCTCCCGAAAATGACGATTACTCTGTAATCGGGGAAAAACCGCCCTGGACAGAGAGATTCTCAAGAGGCTTAGCTGAACTAGGAAAGGGAGGGGCGATTACGGAGAATCCGATTAAGAGGGTACTCACTCTTTGCCTTCTATACTTCGCCCAGGGTTTGCCTTATGGGTTCGCGAGTGTCACCTTCGCAGCCTACCTCGTAGCAAATGGAGTATCTGTGGCCGATCTCGCGATTCTGTTTGCTACAGTCGCACTTCCATGGACTTTCAAGTGGATATGGGGGCCGCTAGTAGACTCATTGTACATCGAGAAATACGGGCCAAGAAGGCAGTGGATTCTGTTCGCTCAAACTGGAATGGCACTCACTCTCGGGTCCTTACTCCTAGTTAGAGATTTGAATGGGCAGATTGATCTCGTCGCAAGGATACTGTTTATCCACAACATTTTCGCATCTCTGCAGGATGTGGCAACTGACGCACTTGCAGTAGAGGTACTCGAGCCCGATGAAGTTGCCAGGGTTAACGGGCTAATGTTCGCGTCAAAGAGAGTAGGAATCATATTCGGCGGGGCCGCTCTTGGAGTATTAATCACCAAGATAGGAATATCCGGAGTCATAGCGGCCCAATTAGGAATGCTTGCATTAATCATAGTGGTTCCCCTTCTAATGGTTGAGAAGCCAGGTGTCAAACTGTTCCCATGGTCAAGCAGCACTGAACCGGAGGCATCCGCTTCAGAGGGGGTCACCGAATCTGGAGCATTGGTAGCAGAGATGGTCGAGGACTCAGAAACGACTCCTTGGGAGGACGAGGAAGAATTCCGAGTAGCCAGAATAGTTGGCTTCAGCATTGCAGAAAACAAGGTATCATTCGCTTCCTTCTTCGCAATTCTGGGCATCTCCATTTGGCTATTCGGCTTCGTGATTGACGTTTTCACAGTAGACTGGAGTTTCGGAAAGAATGTCAGAGAAGGATTCCCTACGCTTGAAGGCAAACAGATTCTCGGATTCGAACTCATGCCATGGTCGGGGACGAATAGAGTCAGTCTCGCTCTAATCCTCCTATCGATAATTTCGAAGGTGAGTCCGAGAATCATTGGCTCGAAACCAAATGAATCATTGCCCAACCCCTTCTTGCTGATTCCAGAGTCTACTAGGAATACAGTTGCAAGAACCTCCTTCTATCTGACAAAGGCATTCTCAGTCAGATCCGCATTCCTGCTGATAATAGCAGGCCTTCTCGGAGAGTTGTATTACTTCACGAGTCCTATTTACGTTGATATCTTCATCAATGAGGCAGGATGGTCGCAAGAGAAGTACAACGGGATAGTAGGGGGAATTGCCTTGCTAGGGTCCGTTTCGGGACAGATAATTGGAGGCGTTCTCGGGGACAAGTATGGGATTCGCAGGGTAGCCATGGTCTCCTTCTTGGCACTAGCCCTGGCGAACGCTACTTTCGCATTCCTGGAGCCGATGTGGGGCAATACCCTGGTGATGACGATATACCTGATAGGCCAGTACTTCGTTGCTGGAATAGCTGTTATTTGCCTCATCTCAATGTGCATGAGGCTAACTTGGAGCAAGGTGGGAGGAACACAATTCACCGCATACATGTCCATTCTGAACACCTCGGCTGTTTTCGCATACACCCTGACTGAGAGGATGATCTCAATCTTCAACTACACAACTGCCATCTACATAGGTGCCGCTCTGACCCTTGTCACCACCTTCTTCTTAGCCTTCATAGATGAGAATGAGACAGACAGGGTCCTCGAGGGGAGATGGGACGGGGATGATGAATTCGAGGATTTGGGGGAATCTCTCTGGTTAGACAATGATGAAGGGGGCCAGAAGCCTGTCGCAGCTACATGACATCATCGGAGATGTAGAGAAAGACTTCCTCGTCTTCACACAGACTGTGTGCCCATACTGCACTCGTGCATTCAGAACTCTTGACTCCAAGGGACTGACCTACAAAGAAGTGAATCTGGATCACATAGAAGGCCTTAGGGAAGAGGTGGTAGCCGAGACAGGACATCGCACGGTTCCAGTTGTGTTCGATTTACGAGGGAAAGGCCCATCCTTCATAGGTGGGTCTGATCACTTGATAGACTACCTCAGAGAGTCCACGATTGGGTAATTCCACCTGCAATCCTAACTCCTAGGAAGGTAGTTCCACCAGTGAAGGTGGCAGTGAGGGTATACTCTCCCGAAGGATACGGAATCGTGCCCAGAGTCCCCATCTCACTTGCACCGGGCCCCCAAATCCTCTCAAGAGCTGAAATCGACATGTGATCTCTCAGTGTAAAGGAAATGGATGAGCCTGAACCACATTCTGCGTCGATGAAGTAGATCATCTCATCCCACTCCCCATCACTAGGGTGGTCGTTAACTAGGAAAGTATCCCTAAACTCAATGTCATTACCCTGGTCTTCCCATGTTTCGCTGAAAAGATCCCCTCCCCTTACGAAGTACACGTCACCAGTATGGCCTGAACCCGAATCTGATAGCATCATCCTTAGGTTTGAGACTCCCGCAGAATCCTTCCATGTGAATGACTGGAAGAAACCAATTTCACTGTCAAAAACGTAATCCAACCTAGAACCGTCTTCGGAGTTTGCTATTACTACTGCAACACTTCCGGAAACATCGGAGACGAAAGCACTCCATTCCATCGAGAATAGTGTGAAGGACCACGAACCCCCCTCTTCCAGGGGGAAACTCAACACTGGTTGGGGTGCTCCGTTCTCGAACGCAGCTAGATCAGAGTGAGTAATTCTTCCCAGGAAAGGGTTGTGGTTTAGGACAGCATGTCTTCTTGCTTCCGTAATGCTAGAGATTGCGAGCATGTACGCAGTACCGTCTTCCTCGTCCGTGCTTGCTACGACTAGCTTTGCAGTGTCATCGCTGTAGTCCGGGGTGGAGAATGTGTACAACCACCAGTCCCCGACCTCCCATGTAGGTCGCTCAATCGAATTAGATCCAACACCCCCTCCCCCGGAGGATCCTCCAGTGCAACCGGCAAGAGATGAAGAGATCAGTATGGTGATGATTGCTAACGCGCGATGCGACCCCATGACTCCCGCTAGGGCCAACCTATGAAGAGCCTGACGCTCCCAAGATTATCCTCAAAGAGCCCCTAACTCACCGGTCTTGGTTAGCATTCCAGCAATTACTACGCTGACGATGCTCATCAGCTTGATGAGTATATTCAGAGATGGTCCGCTAGTGTCCTTGAACGGATCTCCTATGGTGTCTCCAACAACAGCAGCTCCATGGGCGTCGTCTCCCTTGGCAGCCCCTTCGATATGCCCTTGCTCTATTGCCTTCTTCGCGTTGTCCCAGGCACCCCCTGCATTAGCCATGAAGAGGGCCATGAGAACCCCTGTGGCAGTTGCACCAGCCAGGGTGCCTCCCAGGGCAGCACTCCCTAGTAGAACTCCTATTGCAACTGGACTTGCTACAGCAACCACTCCAGGCATCACCATCTCCCGGAGAGCAGCCTTGGTTGAGATGTCCACGCAGGTCGCACTGTCAGGCTCTACTCCTTCTCTGCCCTCAAGTAGTCCGTCAATCTCCTTGAACTGCCTTCTAATTTCCGTAATCATATCCTCGGCAGCGCGACCTACTGACTTCATCGTCATAGCTGCTACCACGAATGGTAGTGCTGCTCCAATTAGTAGGCCAATCACCACCATTGGTTCTGTCAGGCTCAGATCAGCTGCCTCAAGCTCTGCACTCGTCTTGAACGCTGCAAAAAGCGCCAGTGCAGTCAGTGCCGCACTGCCAATAGCGAAACCCTTCCCAATAGCAGCGGTAGTGTTCCCAATAGAGTCCAAGCCATCAGTTATCTCCCTGACATCGTCACCGAGTCCAGACATCTCTGCAATTCCACCAGCGTTGTCTGCAACCGGCCCGTAAGCATCGACTGTCATCGTGACTCCGACGGTTCCTAACATCCCCATTGCAGCCATTGCTATGCCATAGAGTCCTGCATCTCCGCCCCCCATAACCTCGTTGGCTCCGTATATCCCTGCTGCCATCAGTAATACTGGGATGAATACTGACTGCATTCCCACTGCAAGTCCTGCGATAGCGTTGGTAGCGCTCCCTGTCTTGCTTGCTTCTCCTATGTACGGGATCGCCTTCACCTTGAAGAAGAACACATCCTCGATGCCCGTATAGTACTCAGTAACTAGCCCAATAAGGATTCCAACCAGTGAGCCTATAGCGACGGCTTGTATTACCGATGTGTCCAGACCTAGATGGTCTAGTGCAAAGAAACCACCTGCAATGAATAGCGCTGCTCCGATGAACGTAGTGTTTCTCAGTGCAGCCCCAGCATCCATGTTCTGCATTGCAGTAATTGAGAAAACTCCGATAATCGAAGCTATGTAACCCACGACTGCTAGTACTATTGGGATCATCACATAATCTGGCCCTAGCAGATCCTCGTTTGCCGCCGCAATTACCATTGCTGCAATGATGCTTCCCACGAATGACTCGAAGATATCCGCGCCCATTCCTGCAACGTCTCCCACGTTATCTCCCACGTTGTCCGCAATTACGCCTGGGTTCCGGGGATCGTCTTCCGGAATGCCAGCTTCGACCTTTCCAACCAGATCTGCACCCACATCTGCAGCCTTAGTGTATATTCCTCCGCCAACACGTGCGAATAGTGCAATGGATGAGGCACCCATTCCGAATCCTGCTATGTTTTCCACATCTAGGAAATCAGTCTCAGCAAGGTAGAACATCAGAGAAATTCCTGCTAGCCCCAGGCCGCCAACTGCGAGGCCCATCACCGCTCCTCCATTGTAAGAGGTAGTTAGAGCAGCGGATTGTCCTCCATCAGCAGCTGCCTGGGCCGTTCTGCCGTTTGCACTCGTAGCAGAACGCATTCCTGAGAAACCCGCAGCCACACTGCACAACGCTCCAATAATGAAAGCAACCATTGTTTCGAACCCTAGTCCGTTTTCCTCTCCTCCAACGAATAGTGCCGCGGCAACAACTACAATGAAAATGGATAGGAGTCTGTACTCGGCGTACAAGAACGCCATTGCCCCATCCTGGATTCTTCCAGTTATCTTTGCCACAGTCTCGTTTTCAATCTTAATCGAATTTACCTTGTTGTATAGGAAGAAAGCTACTGCGAGTCCAAAAAGACCTGCTGCAACTCCTATTGTTCCTAGTTGTTCTCCGTCCATGTCCATAGTTTCACCATCAGTTCGGCTCGCCGAATAGAGTGCTCTATTTAATCCAAATCCAATAGGAAAACTTCCTCCATGGATTAACAAAGATGAGCATGTACTACCGAGGCAAATGACTTCAGTATGCCAGCACCGTCGTGTTCACGTTGGAAAGCCTCCATTTCCTCCTTGGAAATGTGCCCCCATTCGAACGCTCTTTCCACCCTTGCCTTCGCAGCCTCTGGGTGAAATTGCACCCCCCATGCTGGGAGCATTTCCCCTTTATTTCCAATCACTCTGACTGCAGTAACTCTGTTGTGTTCTGCAGAACCTAGAAGCTCGCAACTATCCGGGACCGTGATTACGTGATCCTGATGGGAGTAGAGTGCTACAGGAGAACCATTCTCCCCGCTACCTCTGGATGCAAACAAGGCATCAGATCTGCCTTTTCGATTCAAATCTAACTCCCAGACTCCACTCGACATCGAATCGGCCCTCTTGACCTCTGCCCCAAGTGCCTTGCATAGAAGTTGGTGGCCGAAACAAATTCCTAGTGTCGGGACTCCCATCATTGCTGAGGATCTAAGGAGGGAGGCACCCGCATCCATCCAGTCCTCCCACATAGTTACGTTTCTCCTTGAACCACTGCAGACTACTGCATCCGGTTCGATTGATTGTATCCAAGTACGCATCATTTCGTCTATCCCATTTAGCGGCATAGACACCCTTCTGTAAGTCACTGAATTTCCGTTTTGCACAACTTCGCACTCATTCCAGAAGGGGAATTCATAATCCCAATGAGGAACGTCTTCTTCGGTCAATCGTATCAAACCCTCGTTCTGTGCCCGAATGCCCACCTCATCCGATTGCATCTGAGGGGTAAGAAGTAGGACTTCCACCTCGCCTCCTTCCGAAATTGGATGTATCACCTCTTGATTCCCTCCGTGTCCGAACTCAGATCTTTCAACCAAGAGATCAATCAGTATCACCCTAGTAACGCCGCTCACATCCCGCCGAAGAGGCAATTCTTTGAAAGACCCCCGCCTCTCAAGGATGGTTGGAAGCATGGTGGACAAGCAACTAATCCTCGACTCAGTAGGCCCTGTACAGGCAGTTTTGGATGCTCATGATGGTGTGGTCAATGTGGTGGATACCACTGATGGAGTGATAATGATATCATTGGAGGGCGGATGCACGGGATGCAGCGCCACTCCCATGACTGCCATGCAGATTTACTACTCACTGATGAAACTCGATGTGGTCCACGACGTAGTTTTCGTCAATGGCGAGCTACCAGCATACATGCGATCTTTCATAGACGACAAACTCAACTCCGAGTAACTACTCTTCTTCTCTTCTAGCCTTCATTATGTTGTGAGGATTCGCCTCTCCTTGGACGTCCTTCCCCTTTATGTTCATCACAGATGCGAATGCCATCATCACCGCAATTACTGCAAAGGGTCTTGCTATGTTCTTTGATCCCCATATCTCCCCTCCTGAATAGTGGAGTGAGAATAGAAGTGCGGCGGAAGTGAGGCAAATCGCAGCTATCAGCCTCTGTGCTAAAATCTCGCTACGAGTTGTCTTTGACAGAGATCCTATAGCCATCCATAGGAAAGTGGCTAGGCTACAAAGGCTCAGAGAAGCAGCCTCAACCAACTCCAGGTATTCCACACAATGCGCTGCGAGGGGTGGTTTGAGTAACTTATGATTAATCAACAAACCAATATATCTCACTATTATGGGATTTCGTGGGAACCTCGCCGCGATCTAGGTGGTCAAATCGTGACGAATTATCATATAGAGAGAAGAGAACCCAGAAAAAGTCTGTAATCAGGACCCAGCTGAGTAAATGGGTAAAGCCTTCAGCAGACTCATCTGGATCAATACTAATAGTCGGACAGCTGACAAGCCTAGTCACATTGGTGATGCTCTATGCGGGCAAATCCTCTGGAACCGAATCCTTGGAGCAAACCTCCGCATGGGTTCTCGGAGAATCCGCATTACTAGTAACTGGCGTCTTCGGCATCACGTCCTTCCTTTGCTTGTTCCGAGTCTCGATTTCTAGAAAAGCCCCGAAGAGGAGGAAAAGGATGGCTAGGCTTTGGCTCCTCGCATCCCTCCTTGCGACGCAACTGACTTGAGTGCCTAGGTACTCCGAAGACTGGCAATTCCCATGCACCCGGCGACCAGTGCAACTTTCGCAATCTCCGGATCACTCCTGTTCATTGGCGTTCTTTTCCTTGGTACTGGGACCCCAATTCCCCTTTTCGACCCGGCAGAGTCCGAGGAGGTGGAGTTCTCTTTCTCCGGAAAAACAACTACTCTGTACTTCGAGCAAACTGATTCGAAATCCAACAATGGATGGGCCGTCTACATCTATGGATCATACAATGACTCGGACGGTGATGGTTTGTGGGACGATTGTATTGCAGTAGACATTTCCCTCCTGAATGAATCCGGTGAAGACTTCCATTACCCCATATGTGAAGTCACTAACCAGAGAGACGATGTCATTGATATGATTTACATCGGTCAGTTGTGCTTTGACCCAAACAACTTATCCTCGCTTCGCTGCAGTGATGGCAATTACTCAATGGAGGCTCAGTCATTTGTCAGGATTGCTCCAGAGTACGATAAAAAAGACGACTCCTTATTTGTCATAATTGGTAATTGGCTAAGAGAAGGGCTAGTTTCTGGTAGCTCCCTAATTTGTGGCGGGCTCTTTCTATTATTATTGGCATTATTTCTTTCACTCGCACTCCCCGACAAGGAGGAGGAAGAGCAGACAAAGAAGAGGAGCGGGCCAACTGCCGAATGGCGCGCATACTCTCTTTCCGGCCAAGAGAGAGGTGCAGACGGTATGCCCAAAGCATTCAGCAGGCATTCCGAGAAGAAGGACCTATTCAGAAAGCCCAGGAAGGGAAATGTGATTGGAGGGGTTCACAAGTCAGGAGGACTCTACTTGGAGGGGTGGAAATCAGAAGATTCCGATGCTGCGTACAAGAAAAAGGTCAAAGATCGACGAAATGAATGAGTCACAGTAAAAACGGGACGAACATCAGGAGAATCCCTACTATAACAATCACAGATATGGATCTAATTAGCAATCTGAATATCGAATCCAGAACCATCCCACTGTAAGGCTCTCTGCCCTTTCTAACATAGATAGGTCGACTCTCATCCTCATCCATTACCTACCCTCAATCATCCGAATAAAACTTGAATATCGGTATTGGCCTCATTTTGTGTGAATTTGCTTGGTTCAGACTTTGATAAATTTCCATGACCACCTTCTCCCGATCGGATAGGTCTTTCCTACTAGGGCTTCCAGACTCTTTCATTGCCCATTCTATCTCCTCGTAAGTCGCTCCTATCTGTTCCTCGTCTGTCCTTCCATCGTTCCATAGGCCATCTGTGGGCTCGGCTTCCAGGATCTCTCTGTTTACTCCCATTTCCTCGCCCATTGCGTATACATCCGATTTGTACAAATCAGCTATCGGGGAGATATCCACCCCTCCGTCTCCGTATTTGGTGAAGAAGCCGATTCCGAAGTCTTCCACCTTGTTTCCAGTCCCTACTACGATGCCCTGGTTCGAGCCTGCAATTGCATACAAGGCAGCCATACGTAATCTAGCTCTAGAGTTGGCCAGGGACAATTCGGACAAATCCTGCCCATCTAACTCCGAACAGAATTCGTCATATGTGGACGATAGGTCGAAATTCACCTTCTCCACATTTGCCCAGTTTGATAGTAACCACTCAATGTGGAGGTTCGAAAGTCCAAACTGCGACTCATCCTGATGAATTGGCATATTCACAACAATTGTCCTCATCCCCGTCATTGCGGAGAGAGTAGAAGTAACCGCGGAATCCACTCCTCCAGAGACACCGACTACTAGCGCAACCAATCCATTGTCATTGGCGTAGACAGAGATCCACTCTGAAATGTCCTTGGCCACATCCCCCCAGTCCCCCATAGTCAAACCTCAGTGACAAGCCACTCCGAATTTCTTCAGTCTCCAGTAATTGTAAGGCCAAGGAGTTAGAAACCCTGCGATAAGCATCGGCAAGATGACCCACCATGTCAACTTCGCCCCCCCAGTAAGTACTAGATCTACCAAGTTCATGGCTCCCTCCATAGAAAGCATCGAAATCAATGACATACCGATTGCGACACGAAATGCCTCGTTAAGCGGCATCTGACCTAGAAGGATGAAAGTCTCTAGAGCTATTGAAGTCATAATCCCATTGAACATGGCCAGTGCCATAATCATCATTGCACTCCATCCAGAATCAGTAAAAATAAACTGGAAAGCCGCTATTGTTCCGAAGTCCCCTATGCTACATCCAACCAAGCACCACTTTGTGTTGTTCGCTGACTGCCTCCAAACTGCCGAGTCCCCCCAGTGGAACTCTTCTCCCTGGCCATCGACAGTGTACCCCAATGATCTAACAGCCCCATCGAGATCGTCCTTGGTAGCTCCTGAATGACTTATCTCCGCCGTGCCGTTCTCGTGGCTTACGGAAGCGGAGACAACTCCTGATACCGCTTCGAGCGACCCTTTGACCCTGTTGGAGCAACCTTCACAGGTCATCCCTCCGACATCTAGCCGAATAGTCTCGGTCATGATTACAACTAGCGGATAGGGCATTTGAAGTCTTGCAATTTACGCCCATTTTCCTCCGGCAAGACCCCCTCAAGTTCAAGACGAACTCATAGGTCCGTTGGCCGATGACGGTGCCATCATCCCCGGGTGAACTCGATCCAGTTTCACTTGAGAGTTCCCTGATGAAGACATGGGAGGAGGAGTCAACATTCTCCGAATCTATTGAATCCAGGAGGGAAAAGGACTCCCCATTCACATTTCTAGAAGGTCCCCCGACCGCCAATGGCAGGCCTGGAATCCATCACGTCCTTTCTCGTCTGTTCAAGGATATGGTATGTCGATGGAAGTCCATGGAGGGGCACGTAGTTGAGCGAAAGGGAGGTTGGGACACGCACGGCCTACCTGTTGAGATAGAGGTGCAGAAGCAGCTAGACCTGATGTCGAACGAGGCTATCGAGGAATATGGCATGGAGGCCTTCAACAAGAAGTGCAAGGAGAGTGTATGGACCTACGAGGAGGCTTGGAGGGAGATGACGGAGAGAATGGGCTTCTGGGTGGATATGGAGGACCCCTACGTAACATTGCATGACGAGTACATCGAATCTGCTTGGTGGTCACTGAAGAAGATGTTCGAAAAGGGGCTACTGTTCCGAGGTCACAAGGTCCTGCCTTATTGCCCCCAGACTGGAACTAGCTACTCCACTCACGAGGTTTCACAGGGATACAAGGAAGTCACTGAGCCCGCGGTCTTCGTCAAGTTCAACCTAGACAATGACAAGGCTTCAGTTCTTGCATGGACCACAACTCCATGGACTCTGCCTGGAAACGTGGGTTTGGCAGTGGGCCCAGATGTAACATACTGCAGAGTCAGAATTACGGAGCCTCCCTCTGAGTCATGGGAAGGACGAGGAGGGGCAGAAGTAGGCGAGGAACTGATACTGGCCAAGGATCTAATTGGGAACGTTCTGAGGAATCATGCTGATGTGATAGAGGAGTTCCCCGGCTCGGATTTGGTCGGAAAGTCATACTCCCCCCTATTTCCCGATGCAATTGACAGGGGAGACTCAGAGTCGGCTTGGACGATCGTAGCTGCAGATTTTGTGACGACAACAGACGGAACAGGAGTGGTGCATACTGCAGTAATGTATGGGGAGGACGACTACAGACTAGGAATGGAGGTCGGATTCCCCGCTCAGCACACAGTAGGAATTGATGGCTCCTTCGTTTCGGGAGTTCACGAGAAGCTAGACGGCCGTTATGTGAAGGATTGCGATGATGAGATCATCAATCTACTTGAATCCCGAGGACTACTGTACAGGGAGCACGATTACACTCACGACTACCCCCATTGCTGGAGAACCGACCACCCTCTCCTGTACTACGCAATGGACAGCTGGTTCGTCAGGATGACAGCCGTGAGAGACCAGATACTATCTCACAATTCCAGCGTCGAATGGGCCCCTGAGTGGACGGGGACAAAAAGGATGGGGGAGTGGTTGTCGAACATCAAGGACTGGGCAATCAGTAGAGAGAGGTACTGGGGAACTCCCATCCCTGTCTGGATTTGCCCCAATTGTGGAATCGAGCACTGTGTCGGGAGCATCGAGGAGATGACGATGATGAAGACCGAAGACTCCCCTGTTCCACGGGAACTCCACAGGCCATACGTCGACGATGTTAGGTTGGTATGCCCAACGAAGGATTGCTCCGGTGAGATGGTAAGAGAACCATATGTGATGGATTGCTGGTTCGACTCTGGATGTGCTTCTTTCGCTCAGTGGCACTACCCATTCGAGAACGAGGACATGTTCGAAGGGTCATTCCCCGTCGACTACATCTGCGAGGCCGTTGATCAGACTCGTGGGTGGTTCTACTCACTTCTGGCCGTTGCAACCACTGTGTTCGACGAGCCCTGCTTCCGCAGATGCCTGTCACTGGGGCACATTCTGGACAAGGACGGAAAGAAGATGAGCAAGTCTAGGGGCAACGTGGTCGACCCTTGGGACCACTTCAACAAGGAGGGCGCAGACTCCATCAGATGGTACATGACGACACAAAGCGCACCCTGGTCCCCTACCAATTTCGATCCAAACGGAGTCAGGGAGTCCTATGCCAAGATGTTCCTAACCCTATGGAACGTATACAGGTTCCATGCCGATTACGCTGCCCTGGACGGATTTGATCCTGATCAAGAGTCAGGATTCGTTCCAGTCAGTGAAAGGAGCCCCTTGGACCGTTGGATCCTCTCAAAGGCTACTGAGATGGCCGACCATTACCACTCTAACTTCGTCTCATGGGACTTCCACAAGGCTGGAAGGGGATTGGAGGATTTCGTAGTGAACGACCTCTCGAATTGGTACGTCAGGAGATCTAGAAGGAGGCTTTGGGACGAGGCCGATAGCAACGACAAGAGGGCATGCCAGCATACATTGCACGAGACTCTACTGATCGTTTGCAGACTCATGGCCCCAATATCCCCATTCACTCCAGACCACATTCACAGGGGTCTGACTGGCTCCTCAGTCCATCTAGCAGACTGGCCAGTTGGTTCGGAGATAGTGGATAGGTCCCTGCCACCTAGGGAATTCGAACTCGAGCAGGAGATGACTCTAGTCCGCTCACTCGCCGAGGCTGGTAGGCGCATCAGGGTCGATTCGAACAGGAGGCAGAGGCTTCCATGCAGGACAGGATGGATTGTTGGAGGGCCGGACATATCACGCTTCAGTGAGATTCTCGCAGAAGAGCTCAATGTAGAGGTATTGTCCACAGAGGAAGATCTCGATGCCTTCCAGAGAATCGTCCTTGAACCTAATAGGAAGGTGCTTGGATCGAAGTGCCGCTCCGATCTACCATCGGTTCTGGCTCAGTTGGACACTGCTGACCCAGAATCACTGCTCCTCGAGATCGAGGCTGGGATAGCTGCACTAGCAGGATACGAGATCACCATGTCTGACATCGAGATAAGAAGGGTGGAGAAGGATGGATTCGCTGCACAGACACTCTCCTTCGAGGAGGGGGACGTGTCTATTGTTCTAGACATGCACACTGACTCAGAGCTTCTCTCGAAGGGTCTCGCTAGGGACATTACTAGGCGTATTCAAGCAAAAAGGAAGGAGCTCGACTTGCAGGTCGAGTCAACAATCTCTCTATCTGTATGGATCGACGGTATGGGCATAGAGAATAGGGATTGGGAGCACATTACAACTGAGACCAGGGCAGGAGAATCTTCACTGAACGAAGGCAAACCTCCCGGTGATTCCGAAACCTTCCAGGTTGACGGGACCACTGTGCACTTCCAGATCCAGTGAGTTTCACTATTCGAAGAGATAGCGCTCTGGTATCAACATCTCTAATCCGAAGAGCGGGTCCGGGTCTGTAGAGTCGTGGTAAGCAATGAATGAACCTCCATCGGGAAGAATGCCCATGCTGGCGAAGTCAAATCTGATGTCGTTGCCAGCTCCAGAAGTTGAGTCCAGATCACCTTGTCCGAGGTAGGTCAGTATGTCCGGCTCCATGCTCTGGGAGAATTCACGTACGTGGTAGGCCACATCAACGTCTGGCCCTTCGGCGCTTTGAAATCTCACATTAAGCACAAACAGATCGTGAACCCCGCTTGAGTGGAACTCCCATTCCTCGATCTCTGTCGCTCTCTCTGAGAGGTTGTATGTCCTGTTCTCCCATGTCTCCCCTCCGTCCCAAGAAAGCATGTGCATGAGCGACGTCTGCCCTGCAGTGACGCAGTGGAGAGCAGTAGAAGAGTCAAAGGCGCAATACTGAGATGGAAGCGAGGAACCGTTCATAGTAACCCCAGTCCACCAGTTCAGAGATGTGTCCAGGTAGGCGTCACTACCATCTATGAAGTAACTCGGAAAGTAAAGGCCACCTGAGGGCACTGGGAAAGCCCTCATCTCCTTGTGGGGCTTGGTGAAGTCCCACTCCTCACCCAGGCTTTCTGGGTTCAGGTCTACCTCCATCACGTCGAGGCTCTCATCCCTGTCGGGGAACCCGAAATAGTCGTAATTCAGACCATCCGTTGATAGCTGTCCGCCTACGTTTTGGACTTGGTGCCAGAAGTTGGAAATCACAAGACTGGCCCAAGGTCCGTTTCCATATAGGCCTCCGTTGATGGGGCCTACTACCTCAACTTGCCAAGACCGATCGTAGAAGGGCTCAGGAGTCCGATTGAAGCACCAGCTCCACTCTCCGTCCTCGGCATCGTAGAAGAAAGCGTAGAATTGGTCGGCCCCGCTGGTACTGGGGTAGGGAAACCATCCCATCGAGATAAGGTCGCCATTGGTGGCCTGAACTATGCTTCCTTCTCCTAGCCCTTCCTGTCCAGGAACCGTAGGTTTAGGCTCCAGACATCCCAGCTGAGAGAAAATTGTTGGCCTGTATTCTTGCCATGTGAGGCCCCTATCCTCTGACCATGTGGGATATTCCCCTCCGAAGTTTAGAATCCACCCTTCCTTGGTAGCTGCTAGGTAGTGCTCGCAGCAGTTTCCGCCGTGCTCGTTGCCAAAGACAGTCCATGTGGCGTTCCCCCAAGTCTCATTGTCTGTAGGATTCGCTACAACGAAGAAGCGGGGATCCTCGTGTCCGCTGGGATCAATCAGCACATAGTCCCGATCCCAGTCTGCATCTTGCTCTTTGGAAGATACCTGTTCGAGGCAGCCTGGTAAAAGCATCATCAGTGCTAATGCCAGAGATGTGATGATACGACCCGATCTCGTCGAGAACACAGACTGCGGTGATGACGGTAATATATCGCACTTTCATAGAATTGATGACTATTCAACTCTCCAAGTTGCTCCATCGGGTCCATCCTCGACCACAACTCCCATTTCTGACAATCTGTCACGAATTTTGTCGGCCTTAGCCCAGTCCTCGGACTTCCTAGCTGCATCTCTCTCCGATAGAAGAATCTC
>CETB01171985.1_pt1 | contig 28644 bp, 25 predicted proteins | sample 356381 | NCBI WGS metagenome assembly CETB01 (sample SAMEA2622545, study PRJEB7988) | marine metagenome | biome: marine biome (ENVO:00000447); feature: deep chlorophyll maximum layer (ENVO:xxxxxxxx); material: "saline water (ENVO:00002010), including plankton (ENVO:xxxxxxxx)" | depth 155 m | reverse complement strand
TCCATTCCTTCTACTGTCGTAGTTACCGCATAGTACAGAGTGGTCGCGACTGGGGCTGTCTCGCTCCACTGGGTTCCCGATGTGACACCTACTGGGTCCATGTTCAGAGGTACGGGATCGCCCCATGCTGGGACGGAGTCAAGGGATGTGAGGCCGACCACAGTAGTAATCGGACTAGAAGAGCGATACACTCGATATTCAGATGAGGAACCTGACCAAGATAGGCTGATCTTTGTCCCATCTAGGATTGCGGTCAGATCTGAAACCATACTAACTGGACCTAGTACGAGTTCGCTCTCATGAGTATCCGATGCGCCCATATTGTCCACCACAGTAAGCACGACAGTATGGACTCCTCCGGGTAGAATCACATCGATTGATTCGCCAGAGAGGCTTACTCCATTAACAGTCCAGAACCAAGCCACAATGTGACCGTCTGGATCTTGTGCGCCGCTAGCATCCAAAGAGAACTCAGATCCTGAAACCGCAGGGTCAGGCAGGGTAGACCATTTCGCATCAGGAGGGAGATTAGCAATAACGACTGTTTTCGATGCTGAAGACGAAAGCCCCCATGGATCGTTAGCGAAGACGGTTACTTCCCATGTCTGACCGGGTTCGAGTCTATCAGAAGTAACCGATGAGTATCCGTCTAGGTCTGGAACATGGAATCCATTTCTAGACCACTGGTAGTCGAACAATACTGTCTCTTGGTCAGGATCTATTGATGTCGCTTGAACGATAAGATCGTGCAATGCGTCAGGAATTCCGAGTTCGATTGTTCCGAAGTCACCACCCAGAGTAATCTCTGGAAGGCTCGGAGGGGCATTGAGAATCGTCCTCGATGTAGTCTTCATCGAAGATCCTAGACTCTCGCCATCGCCTGGTAAGACTTGAACTGACCAATGCTGATCTCTGACGGTCTCAGTGCTTGGAATCGTAACCATGTCATCGTAATCTTGTACCCAATTACCGTTTACCCACCAGCGAATCTGACTCGCCGATTCTAAGTCTCCGTCTATATCGGACTGTTCCCAAACTACAGTTAGGTTTGCAGATGTGTAGAGGTCTCCTTCGGGGAGCATTGTTATCGAAATAACAACTGGAGGTGTATTTTGGATTGTCACAGCACTAGTAGTAACCCAATCAGACCACATCAAGCCATCAAACACTCTGACTTCAGCAACCCACTGCTGATTCTTTGATGTGGCTTCTGGAGGCACAATAGTCATGTCATTGTATGATGAAATCTGAGTGCCATCACGTAGCCATCTGATTTCAGTAGATACCTTTGGATCGCCATCAGGGTCACTGTATCCTACGATTACCTGCAAGGAGTTGCTAGTAAACGCGTTGCCCGAGGGAGTGATGTAAGCGGTTGCAGAAGGTTGCGTGTTTGAAGAGCCGATGACGATAGTGGCGGTCCAAGCGGTGTCGCCGTAATCAGTTCCGTCATGAGGCCTGACTGAAGCTTGCCATGCGTCTCCGGATCGAGTCCATAGGCTGGAGACACTGGTTTGGCCATCCAACTCTGCAATTCTTCCTCCGTCTAGATACCAGTATATCTCGGTGTTCTGCTGTGGATTCCCATCGAGGTCATAGTACTCGTAATCGAGGTTTAAGTTGTCATTCTCAAGAGGGTCAGTAGGACTCAGTAAGAGATCTCTGGCCACGGGAATGGTGTTTCCTATTGTTACTGGCGTGAGAAGGACCGGGTCGCCATCCTCATTGACATCGGAAGGAGTGACTTCGACCTGCCACTCCTGCCCTCTAGCTATCCAACTGTTTGGGACATTGGTCATGTCATCAATGGAACTGATTCTCAGCCCATCTCTCCACCACTTGATCTGTGTCCCTTGCTCGGAGTCGCCATCGGCGTCACTGTAGTCATACGAGACACCCAAACCAGTCGCCTTGGTAGGATTGGTTGGGACATATGTGACATTGGAAGCAACTGGGGGAGATCCACCCGAGCTGCTTGACTCAGGAAGAGTCCAAGTTCCCGTACCCCAAGAGTCACCTGAGTTCTGACCATTTCCATTGGCATAGAGTACTGCCAGATTGAATGTGACATCTCCAGTTCCTGATGCTGGAGCAGTCCAATCTGCCGACCATGAACGTAGAGAGTCGCTACTATGCGTCAACTCGCCCTGTAACAACTGGACTTGTGATCCGAGGTTGGACCATGAACCTGTACTGGCATCGAGATTGAAGCCACCATCTCCGGAGATGTGTGGACCGCCGTCCCAGATTAGAGAGTAGGTCGATCCGGGTGTGTATCCTCCTGCTCCCCAGGGAAGCCCGCTGAGTGTTGGAGAGATTGCCTGTGTGTTGGAATGACAGGTGCAACCCGATACCGAGTTACCTATCTTTCCCGATGAGTTTGAATGCACCGTGTATGGTACCGATAATAGTAGTAGTATGACAACTAGAGCTGTGACACGATTACCGGCTCGCATGCGCGTGCGTAGGTGTGTAGGCTGAATAAGTTCGCGGCGACCAAAACGCCGGAGAAGATACATCCGCTGCATTGATGGATTGCTTGCAGGTCGGCGGGTTATGCGCACCATCGATAGAATAGCCATCATCGGAGCAGGGAACATGGGTTCCGGAATAGCTCAGAAGAGTGCTCAGGAGCACTTCGAGGTCCAGATGGTAGACCGTGAGCAGCAGTGGGTAGACAAAGGAAAACAAACAATTTCCGATTTTCTAGAGGAAGCTGTTGGACGCAGGATTTTCTCTCCTACTCAAGTTGAGGAAATCAGGAATCGAGTAACTGGAGTTGTGGGCACCGAGAATGTCGCTTCAGACACCGATTTGATTATTGAAGCGGTTTTCGAAGACTTTGAAGTAAAGACCGAAGTGTTTGAGATTCTCGATGAGGTCTGCGATGAGCATACTATTCTAGCAAGCAACACCTCCTCACTATCTGTGAATGATTTAGCAGGAGCAGTGGGCAGGCCGGATCGTTTTGTTGGCTTACATTTCTTCTATCATCCAGCCAAGAATAGACTAGTCGAGATAATCCCTGCAGAAACCACCACTGCCGAGACTCTGGCTGCTGTTGAGCAGTATTGTAAGACAATGGGAAAGGTCGTCATAGTCTGCAAAGATAGGCCTGGTTTTGTTGTCAATCGATTCTTCGTACCGTGGTTGAACGAGGCGTGTAAGTTGCTAGAAGAGGGTGTGGCGACAACTGCTCAAATTGATGCTGTAGCTCGTAAAGCGTTCAGAATCGGTCTCGGCCCATTCGCTCTGATGAACCTAACTGGTTCCCCAATAGCAATGCATTCCACCGATTATCTCGCTGCACAGCTGGATACTCCTAGATACTCGGCAACTCAGACTCTGCGAGATCTAGTCGCAGATGGAAGGACATGGGACATAGACGGAGATGAGGAATGTAGCGAAGATACTGCAACAGAGATTCGAGAACGTCTGTTGGGGCAGGTATTCGCTGTCTCAGCTCAGATTGTGGCTGAGGAAATATGTTCCATGGAGGATGTCGATAGAGGGGCCAAGGTCGGTCTGCGCTGGGCGCTTGGGCCATTTGAGATTGCAAACCGTATCGGGGTCAAAGAGGCAGTTAGGATGGCTGTAGTCTACGCCCAGAAAGCTGACTTGGAATTACCCGACTGGTTTACTGAGAGAGAGGAGTCCTTCGATTTCTCTTACATTGATGTCGTGGAAGAAGGTAGTATAGCGACAGTTCGCATTAACCGGCCGGAAGCGATGAATGCACTGAATGTTACTGTGGTTTCTCAGCTTGGAGATGTTTTAGATAATCTGAATGCTCGAGATGATGTGACAACAATTGCTCTTGAGGGAGCTGGAAAAGCATTCGTTGCTGGAGCAGATGTCAAGTTCTTCGTAGACAAAATAAGGGCCAATGCTATTCCGGATATCTACGACTTCACAGCCAACGGGCACGCTGTGTTGGACAAGCTCGAGAACAGTCCCAAGACCACCATCGCACTAACTACTGGTTTAGCATTGGGTGGTGGGCTTGAGCTGGCGCTAGCCTGTGACTACAGAGTTGGAACCAGAAGAACTCAATTCAGATTCCCTGAGACGAGTATCGGAATATATCCGGGACTAGGAGGAACTCAAAGGACTCCTCGAATCTGCGGCATCGAGTGTGCACGCTTCGCAGTACTACCTGGGAACTTTCTAGATGCTGCCTCTGCAAAGGCTCTGGGGTTACTGACTCATCTCGTCGAACCTTCTGCTGTCGAATCAACAGTATCTGCGATTTCTTCGCAGGGAAAACCCGGAGAGAAGTATCCCTTTGCACCCGCAGATCCAGAACATTCAGTAGTTTCATTCGCAACCTCATTCTACTCTGACAACAACATTGTATCTCTGCTTTCGGGAAGAATACCCGAAGGTTACGATACTGAAGATAAGATGGTGTCGAGGCAATTCAAATCTCTGTCTCGAACCGCTCCCGTGGCTCTCTCAATGGCCAGTGATTTACTCAATACTGCAACTCATTCAGATCTTAATTCGGGCCTAGAAAGTGAGCTTCGTGGGCTCAATACGATTTTCAGTACAGAAGACGCTCTAGAGGGCCTCAGTGCGTTGATTGAGGGGCGCAGACCCGAATACTCGGGTGCTTGATTAAGCTCTTAGTGGCGACTGGATCCAAGCTGGGGCTCGGTAGTTGGCAATAGCCGCGAACAGTATGCTCCTAAGGCTAATCTTTGAGACCTCTATCACAGTTGCCTCTTCGTCAATAGTCTTGTCCAACCAGTTCTGCATCATTCTCTCCATTAGTTTCCTCCTGTAACCAAGTGTAGATTACACACCGCCCTGCTAGAACCTGTATATGAAGCGGCCAGTAAGCACGATTACACCGAAGTGCATTTTATACACCAGATACCCCCTCGACAACCTGTTACCATGGTCTCCGACGCGATGCGAATTACCTCTCGCGACATGAAGAAAATCAAGGATGCGTTGGAAGAAGTCGAGGAAAATGGCGCGATGATTCGGAGAATCTTCGGAGAGTACAATGATGATGAATTCGATGTCTCTTGGGAAGTTGATTCTGCTGTAGATGCATTCTCGATATTTAGTTCTAGATGGGCCATTGAAATCTTAGCTACATTGTACATAGCGGGTGACCGTAGATTCAACGAGATGAGGAGGTTGTTGCGGGGTATCAGCAGTAGGACATTGTCTGACAAGTTGACGACTTGTGTGGAGAATGGACTTGTCGACAGAATTGTCGAAGACGGGCCTCCAATCCGAGTCATCTACAGATTGACTGAGCATGGGCGCGAGGCCGGTCGGCTGCTCAGTCCTCTAGTCGCTTACATGAAGCTTCATCAGGGCAGAGTTGTCGGAACTAAGTAAGTCCTCAACTAAGAGCATCGGTGATACACCGAACCGTATGCTTCAAAGGTCGTATGCCAAGGAAGAGAGTTATGGCTCTGCTTGAACAGTGGCGCAGTAAGCGTTCTTGGTTCTTCGACGGGTTAGTTGCTATCGCTGGTGGTGTAATTGGCTTTGGAGGCCTATTGCCTGCACTAGTTCCAGTTTCCGAAGGAACATTAGCCGCACCTCGAGATCATTCATGGGAGCACCCTCTGAGAAGGAGTATACTGTCTACCCTAGAGCGCTCTCCTGGCATCCATTACAGAGAGTTGCAAAGGCAACTAGATGCGGCCAATGGGACTCTCAGACATCATCTGGATGTTCTAATTAGTGAGCGTTCAGTGACCACGATGTCCGTAAATGGTAGAACCTGCTACTACGCTGGAGCGCCCAGCCAAGTTGAAATTTTGTCAGGAACTGGAGTTACAGATCAGGCGAGGGCTGCAGAGATGCTACCTGTAGGACTCTCTACTGTACAAAGGAAGGTTGTAGCTAGACTTTCCAGAACACCCGAACCGTCTTCTCAGGCTGAGTTAGCACGCGACCTCGGTCGCTCGAGAGCCTCGGTTCACTCCGCAATTGGTGTCCTTCGCCAGCGTGGAATACTCAATCCCTCTGGATTGTCCTTAGCACCTCATCTGTCCGGCCTACAGACCTCAGAAGTCGACTATCCGTGGCTCGATATCCGTGTCGAATATGCCTGAGTTAGTCTCACAGCGTGGCTAATCCTCTTGAGCCTAGGGATGCGCGCGTAGCGCGCATGTTCAGAGTTAGACTGGTCGAAGCACCAATGCCTACTGGCAGCCGAGATCCTGACATTCTTCTTGCCTGGCTGCTTGATTCGATGGGTCTTGTTCGACGCAAGAGTGATGGTTTTAGCGTCGATGATGATCAAGGGGCCTTGCATCGCATGATGAGTCAGACATTCATGGCTGAACCTCTCAAAGGATGGGATGCAAAGTCGATTAGTGATGTAAGCGGACTCTCACAAACCGGGGTTCACCACCAGATGGTCAAACTGCGAGAATCTGGTCTAATATCTACTCAAACCGATGATCGTTGGCATGTATATGTACTCAGAGGAGGGTCAATGTCTGCATCGATGGAATTGATTTCTGCACAAGCCAAGGTGATTCTAGATCAGCGTCTTGGTGCATTATCTAGATATGTCTCTGAATCGGAAGAGAGGATGATTGTTTCTTGCGAGGAAGAAGAATATGGATTTCGAATCGAGGTCGCAGAGCCTCGTGCTCTAGTCGAGGGAGAGGATTTGCTCGATGCTCTGGTTCGCGAACTAGGGTTGAATGGAGAGCGGGCGAAACATGGAGATGAATTGTCGAGGAAACTGTTAGAGGAATTATCTGGAAGTGGTAATGCAGTCAGTCTATTGGCCCTCTCTGAGAAGTTTGGAGAGTCTCGCTCCAGAGTACAGCGCTCGATAGAGAGAATGAGGGCAGCTGGGATTGTAGAGCGGGTTCCGATGTTAGAGCGTCTGGCTCAGGACATATATGCCGGTCTGATGCGTCAGAGTGATGCACGCGGTGAGGACTGGTTGATGACTAGAGGAGGACTTGGCAGGCTGGATGAGTCTGTGTCAAATTCATTGATTGGAGGGGTGCGTAAGAAATCACTTGATTCCGACAAAGTGCAAGAGATTCTCAAGCCCGTTGACATGAATACTCAAAGAATCCTACTCAATACCCTAGGAGGTAGGATGCCCTATGGAATCAGGATTGGTGGAAAGGACGGAGTTGCTGTCAGAGAAGCAGTGATGAGGAAGGTTGAGAGAACCCTCAGACGAATGAGGACAGTTGCTCAGAGATTGGATGAGGTCCTCGCTAGCAACGAGGATTAGATTGCGTGGGTTTCCAACATCCCTAGATCGCAGACCGCAAGAGCCTCTTCGTGTGTAGCCTCAAGAACCACCGGACAAGCAGATCCGACTTCGGCTGCATCCTGCCATGTTCTTGCGCAAACACACCATCTGTCTCCAGAGCTCAGTCCAGGGAAGCCGAATTGAGGAGCCGGTGTAATCAAGTCATTACCTTGAGAAAGAGCGAACTGGAGAAACTCATCGGTAACAATTGCACATACTGTATGCGAGCCTCGATCGTTGCCGTCTGTATTGCAACATCCATCACGGAACCATCCTGTCAAAGGCTCAATCGAACATTCTTGCAGTTCTGTTCCCTTGACATTGATTGAGTCATGCATCATGCCACCGCCTCTGGAGAAGCGAGTTCTTCCAAATATTCAGAGACTCTGTGCCCCAGTTTTTTCTGGTCTTGGATGGAGTGTAACTCCACTCTCATCGCAGAAGCTCCTGGGAGTCCTTTTGTGAATGAAACAGCATGTCGCTTGAGATTCTTGTTGTGATGATCATGATATAACTCCGAGCTCAACTCAACATATCTCTCCCAACACCAGTGTCTAGCTACGGCTGGGTCATCGATTCCCCAGAGTGGCTTGTCATCAGACCATCCGAGGTCGCGCTTTATCTCATGGAATAGAGTAGGTCTTCCTATGGCCCCGCGACCAATCATCAAACCGGCAGCACCTGTCTGCTCCAAGCATGCAGCCGCTGTCTTCGCATTGACTACATCCCCGTTAGCAATCACGGGAATTTCAACTGCACGCACTATATTCCTGATTTGAGACCAGTCGGACTCACCTGAATAGCGCTGTTTGAGGGTTCGTCCGTGAACACAGATGCGTTCCACCCCCTCGGCCTCGAGTCTCTGACAAATTTCCAGAGCCGTGTTCGGTCCACTTCCTGTTCCTAGTCTCATCTTCACCGTGATGGGTACATCAGCAGCCTCGATGCATGCTCGAACCATTTTCACGACTCTGTCAGGATTGCGTAGCAGAGCCGCGCCAGCGTCATTGCGACATACCTTAGGCGCAGGGCAACCGAAGTTGAGATCGATGATGTCAGCACGGTCTTGTAGCAACTTGACTGTAGTGACCATCTCTTCGATATCGCCTCCGAAAATCTGTGGAATGAATGGTTTCTCCCTAGGGTCACTTTCGACTTTGAGCCATGAGTTTGTATTCCTGCGAGTTAGTCCTGATGCTGCTGTAAACTCTGTGACTGTGAAATCGGCCCCACATTCACTAGCTAGTAGCCGGTAGGCTAGATCAGTTACACCTGCCATCGGGGCTAGGAAGAGCGGTGGTTTAGCGGCCGGCATAGTCATCGGTCCAGTACGAGACCTATGAGTCCGTCGCGACTCAGAAGGTGGATTCCCAGTCATCGACGCTTTGCGAGCGCTCCCAATCTGCGTCTGTTAGTACGCCTCTGTTCTTGAGCATCTCACGGGCTAGCAACCAGTAAACTAGTGCAAGTGAGCGTCGGCCCTTGTTATTGGCTGGGAGAACCAGATCAACATTACGAAGGCGGTTGTTGGCATCACAGATGCCGACTACTGGGAGGCCTGAGCTAACAGCCTCTGAAAGAGCCTGGGAGTCTGCTGCGGGGTCAGTTACCAAGATGACCTCGGGCTCGATGTAGGTTCTGAGACTAGGATTGGTGAGAGTTCCGGGGATGAAGCGACCTACGATGCGCATTGCACCGATGCTCTCTGCAAACATACGGGCAGGGCGCTGGCCGTACTGACGAGCACTGACTACGAGGATCCTTTTCGGGTCGTAGTTTGACAGAAACTTAGCTACAGTCCTGATGCGTGAATCGGTCTGGTGTACATCGATTAAATGTAGTCCGCCACCATCTTGACGCATGGTGTCGAGGAACTTGCGCATATCTGCTGACTTCTGATTGGTTCCAATGTGAACAGCATGCTGCTCATACACATCGAGCGGAACTAGAGGGGCTAGACTCTCATCCATGTTGAATCCTCAGCGTCGCGGCGACCTGCCATTGACTCATAAGCGCTACGCATCGCCCTGCATGGCGAGGCTTACTCCAAATCACTCAGAAACGTGCATTCGCCCTCTCCATGGACTTCTGCGAATTGCACGCAGGGACGCGTTATTGTGAGATATACATCGAAGCTATCGTGGAAAGAAAGTTGTTCGATAGGTGCCGTAATGCCGTACCCTCTAGCTTCCACTTCGAATAACCAATTTCCTTGCATTAATTGACCATCACCGAGTACAAAGGGAGTTTGTGGATAGTCCTTAGTGGCTCTTACTTCCCAATACGGATCGCCGCCTGACTCCTTGACACCAGGCTCCCATAAACGGACCTCGACATATCGGAACTCATTGGTTTCATTCCCTATTACATCCTCTATTTGTGAGGACCATGGGAATTGTGCTCGAAAAGTGATGATTAATTCAGTCACGCTCTCATCGAACATGATGAGTTCTTCTCTCTCAAACGGTTCGGCCGCCTCTACTCCTGATGATTCGAAGGTGTGATCCCAGCCGAAGGTCTCCTCTTTGGGAAATGTCGAGGGCGGCTCCCTCCACGACTCCATTACCTCTCGTTGTAAAGCCAAGCCTAGACAGCCAGAAGTCAGAGTAGATGTTAGTAGAATTGCGAGGACTAAGAGGGTCTTGGTTCGTCCTCGCATGATATGGGGAGAAGTCGATGTGACTTCAATACGCTGGATGTTTGGTGCCTCTCGGTACTCATAGGGAACGTCAAAGCCCTCGCTCGGTAACCCTTCGTCGTCATTGAGGCAGGGCAAACGAATAGGCAGAAAGGGAAGAATGTTGCACTAGGCGATTATTCTTCTTCATCTGTAGCCACACGAGGCTCGTGTACTTCTCTGAACACTACGATTCCTACTCCGAGATGATCTCTGAGTGTGCGCACGAGGCTAAACTTGGTGAATGACCAATTCTGATCATATGCCACGGCCTCAGGAGTAGTTATCGTCAAATCGTCGCCTTCGAAATCGACCTCGAAGTCGTCGCGGCCGGTATTCATGCTGAGTAGCGTCTCGACCTTCTCAGCACGATCCTCTACAACCTTCGTTATTCGGTAGTTGTAGCGAAGGGTTACTCCTGCAAGTGGGTGGTTGTAGTCTATCCTAGCACGGCCAGCGCTGAGGAACTGTAGAATTCCCTGACGGCCACCAATCTCCACAGGGGAGCCGATTCCAAGCATCTCAGGCTCGCGCACGCTGCGCATTAGGACATTCTGTCCAATGGTCTCGACTTGGCTAGCGTCGCGCTCGCCGTATGCATCAGTAGGCTCGATGTCGATGCTGTAGTCGGTTTCAGCCTCAGCCTCACTTAGGTGAGTTTCGAATCCAGCAATCAAACGACCATCTCCGACGACTGTAATCATCGGAGAGTAAGTGCGGTTCTCATCATGAGCATCATGCTCCTTTGCGACGTCCTCACGAGTGGTCTCGATAAGCTTGTCATTATCTGCGTTGAATAGATCGTAATCGATGTGGACTATTGTGCCATTGTCCATAGAATAACCTCCTGAGGCGCCCCGCCGACCTATCGCCCCTTTTTGATACGCTCGGTCCACCCGCAGGGTGGATTAGGAGGCCCTATTCCTCTTCAACGGAAATTTCACGGCTGCTCAACAGGGCCGCAAGACCGCCTAACATGATTAGTGACCAGCCTAGCCAGACTAGGTGACTGCCCTGCAGATCATAGATTGTAACTCTGACTGACTCGACTTCATCCAAGTCGCCGAGAATCATCGAACTCAGTAAATCATTAGACTGGGCCAAATCTAGAATTACGATTGTATCTCCGGACAGTCTGCTCATTCTGTCTACTTCAGAGCGTGAATTGATTGCCCCGCTGGGCGAGTCGAAACGCAGCATTCCGGGATTCAGAGTATCGATGAGTTCGCCATCTTTCCAAACTTCGATTGAAACTCCAACGAATCCGTCTCCAACTGAATAGTCGTAATCCTCGTGGTCAGAAGCAACCATCTCGGCCCCAACGAATACCATATCATAGCCTTCGTGCTCGGTCACTTGGTCCCTCTCAAGAGTGACCAAGTGAGAGGGGTCTGAACGATCGAGCATTGTTGTGGTCAACACATGGCCCACCAGCAGTAGTAGAATTCCGAGGTGCGCGAGGTGTGAGCCGAGGAGCCTCGCGCGCGCGGCATTACTACCGCCCATCCCACCCTCCCTTAGAAGAGGTATGACCTTCTTGGTCGTAAACCAAGCCTGCTTGGCAGTAAGAGGCAGGGAGATTAGGAGCCAGGTTAGAACAAACACACCGACTGCGCCTCTGGTGATGCCACTGGTAACTACAAGTTCAGGATCTCCAGGTAGAGGTAAATTCTCACTGAATACAGCTAAGGCGACCGAAGTGACTAGTGTCAGAACCAATGCAAATGGCGCCTTGTCAACTGGCAGTGAGCGTCCCCATCCATACAATGCCAAGCCGAGTGCAAGAAGAGCCAGAAGAGGTGCCCCATAGAACTCGTGTGCCTGAAGGCTGGGCCCATCTATCTCTACAGTTAGGAGGAGCCATGTCAGAAGTAGGAAAGCTGTGCCTCCATACCAAGGGACCATTCTTGCTGCACGGGTTCTTGCTGAGATACTTGTAAACGGTAACTGAAGAGAGTCGAACTCGCCCTCATTCTCAGGAGACAGTAGCCACGGGGCTAGGAATGGAATCATTCCAGCTACAGACTGCTGGATATTGGAGATCCATAGCCAGCTGGAGAATAACATCATCACAACTCCTAGAGTAATCCAATGCATCGCGGGTGCCTTGGAGTCACCATTGACAATCAGTAACATCAGCGCTAGACCAACGGCTAGAATAGCGCTGGAACCAATCCAAAGTGCGATTGCTAGGAAAATCAGAATCAGAAGTCTTGACATCGCAGGAGTTTGTTCAAGCATCGTATTTCCGCCTGCAGAAGATACTGCTGCCCTCTGCTCTCTTAGTAGATGTATCATTGCGAAACAGAACATAGAGACCATCACAATCAGATACGAAGTGACCTCGATACCAACTGGACTCCACTCTGCAATCTCGAGGACCCTCAGATAGGGGTCCTCGGACAGTGATCCTTCACCATCTGCAACGAATGCGTGAACAGATGCCCAGACTCCGTTTGCACGGGTCACCATCGTTGCATGGAAAGTGAGAGCTCCGGTTATGATTCCAATCGCGGGAGAAGCAGCAATTGCCTTGGATCCTGATTGGGCTCTGATATGAATCAGCATAAGTAAGGCCAGCCAAGGCAATAATGAGCCAGTCTCGACCGGATCCCAAGCCCAATAACCCCCCCAGTCGAGTACAGTATATGCCCACAGACCGCCTAGGCCAATACCTATTGTTCCAACTAGAAAGGCAGCTCTAGCCCAGTACAATTGAGATTCATGAATTGCCTCCGAGGAGTCGCGTCTGAGTACTCCAGCCATTGCAACGCTGGCGGTTGCCAGACACAATGAGTAGTATGCGAATACAATCGGAGGGTGGATGACCATCAAATCAGTCTGTAACAGAGGATGGAGTTCACCTTGCTGTAGTCCAGCGGGTGCGAATGGCTCTAGTAGCCAAGAGACTAAGATGATTGATACTACCAAGATATGTAGGATTCTGACCTCAAGCTTCGCTGGTTTGTCTCTCTCGGCCATCATCCAAGTTACTACTCCGAGTAAAGCAGCCCAGAGAAGAAGTGGTCCAGCTCTGCCGCCCCAAACAGCAGATACTCGGTAAAGAAGTGGCAGACCGGAACCGCCGTATCTAGAAACAAGGTCTAGACTGGAAGCATCCACCACAAAGGCACCTACCAAAAAGGCGAATGGAGAGATCTGTGCAGCGAGAGTGACATTTCTAGCTAGCAGGTCACCGGCCTTCTCAGGTCGCATAACCTGATGTAGGCTGGTCAAAACGGCGAGCGCGAGTAGTAAGAGTCCCAAATTAGGGAGGATGCGAATCACCACCCATAGAACTTAGCTCGACTATATCCGAAGGCCAGCATTGCGGGAACAATTCGCTTGAAATAGAGCCCTGGCCTTCGAATTAGGAGCCTTAGAACCACCATTGCCTTGCCGCTGACCCCCATATCTGACATCTCATTGGGGAAGCACCGAGCCATCAATGACATCTCATCGTCTGTCAGATTAAACAGTGCGTTCTTACCCTTGAGAATCTTATCGTAAGGAGGGAATTCATCCTTCCATAGTTTGGTGTACTCGGACAATCTGGAGCCACTCAGATCATCCTCCGAAATTGCCGCCGCAGCGGTCTGAGCGGCATATACAGCCGACTTCAGAGCAAGGTGTGAGCCGCCTTCGAATAGTGGTGATGTGAAGCCGGCAGCATCGCCCACTAACATTAGTCCGTCATAGTGAGTGTTTGCAAATGGTCCAGAGATCGGTATTGTACCTCCGAATGCGTGTGCACCCTTCTCCTTCCAAGGCGGGTGAACTTGCTCGAGTTCCTTGAAGTGAGTAATATCAATGAACTCGTCAAGAGCCTTCTTCGCACGGGGTCTGTCTTCAGTGACTAATCCTACATTTGCCCTTCCATCGCATTTTGGAATCATCCAAAGATATCCCTTCTCTGCATACTCTGGCCAGATATAGAAGTCCAAGTAGCCGTCAGTGGGAACTTCCAGCATCTCATACTGCATTCCCGCGACAACTTTGCCCATCTCATTGAGCGAGTTTTCTCCGTCGGGTTTGATTAACTTTGAACAGATTGCAGCGACGCCAGAGGCGTCGATGACTATCTTCGCTTGAATTGGGAAGTTTTCGCCCTTGCCATCGCACATCCAGCCGGCGAACTTACCGTCTTCCTCAATTCTCTCCATCGAAGAGAGTTTGTGATTGAGAAGCATATTGGCTCCCGCTGCCACCGCCTCATCTGCTATCCATCTCTCAAACAAGTGCTTTTCGAGGACATAGCCCTCCTCAGTGAGACACTTCTCGGTGCCATCGGGGAAAATTACGCGGATTCCCTGAACCTCCTTACTGATTACATGTTCAGGGAGCTTGATTCCCAAATTTTGACATGCAATCTCAGAAATACACTCTCCACAGTGAACTGGAGTTCCAATTGCAGAGTGATCCTCAATAAGAATGGTAGATAGTCCTCGCTTAGCGGACTGTAAAGCGGCGTTTCCACCTCCCGGGCCAGCTCCGATGACTAGGACATCACAGGCGTTCACCGCGTCTCCCATGGTACTGCGGGTAGGTCTAGCATCAAAGAAACCGTCGGTTCCGCCATCTACGATGGCGAGCGAACATTCTCATTTGGTGAGTGTTCCGGGCAGTCATGGGTTGGAAGCGGCTATCCGACTTTGTCGGGTCTCTCGAGGAGTCTGGAGAACTCCTCAGAATCCCTGATCCGGTAGATGTTGAGCTCGAGGCGGGATGTTTTGCTGATCGTATGGTCAAGCGAGGTGGTCCGGCAATCAAGTTCGAGCAACCGCGCTTACCGGATGGTACAATCAGCCCATTTCCACTACTGATGAATCTCTATGGTACAAGAGAACGTACTAATCGGGCTCTAGGAGTCACCGAACCGAAAGAAGTTGGAGAGAAGATGACGGCTCTGATGAAGCCAGATGTGGGCGCAATAATGCGAGCCCCGTGGAAAGGTATCGGACTGGCCCTAGATGGTATGTCGATGGCCCCCTGGAAAAGAAGGAAGGGTGCTTGTCAACAAGTCGTAATGGAAGAACCGGATGTGACTGTTCTTCCAATTCCTAAGACCTGGCCCGAAGATGGTGGCAGATTCATGACTCTGCCCTTGGTTGTGACTGCAGACCCGAAGACTGGAGAGCATAACATGGGTATGTATCGCAGTCAGGTGTTTGGACCGACTGAAGTCGGTCTGCACTGGCAGGCTCACAAGCATGGAGCCGATCATGCAGATGCGGCAACCGGTAGAATGCCAGTGGCGATTTGTCTGGGTGGGCCGCCTGAATTGACATTCAGTGCAATCGCCCCGTTACCAGATAATCTGAGCGAGTATGAGTTCGCTGGACTACTCTCAGGTAGAAGGCTGCCAATTGTAAAGTGCAAGACCAACGATTTGTGGGTCCCGGCTGACTGTGACATAGTAATCGAAGGTTACACGGTACCCGGAGAGACTCGTATGGAAGGTCCCTTCGGAGATCACTTCGGCTACTACTCTCTGGCAGAGCCCTATCCTGTGATGCATGTGACTCGTATCACACATCGCAGAGACGCAATGGTTCCGATGACTATCGTCGGCACGCCGCCGATGGAAGATGGATATCTCGGTGAGGCGGTGGGAGATGCCTTCCTACCTGTTCTAAAATTCCAACATCGAGATGTGTCCGATTTATTCTTACCATTGGAGACTGGTTTTCACAACTTCGCCATTGTCGCCTCCAAGCAACGCTACCCCAGACAGGGGCGCAAGACAGCATTAGGGCTTCTCGGTGCTGGACAATTGATGTTCCAAAAAGTGGTTGTCGTAGTAGATGAAGATCATCCAGTCAAGGATCTAGATGCTCTGCTAGATGTGTTAGACTATCGCGTCCATATCCCTGAAGACTTAGTCATTCTACGTGGTATGGTAGCAGATACTTTGGCTCACGCTGCTCCTTGGGACAATATCCATGACAAGTTGATTATCGACGCGACTTCAACACCCAAGGGTGACCCACACAGTGATTTACCCGAGCAGCAAGGCTGTCCGGAATCTCTGGCCGTCTCTGCGTCTGCCGTTAGAGGAGTTGTCCAAGCTAGGATGCTGAGGCCATCCATGCTGGTGGTTACTACTGACATCGAGAGTGGGCCTAGGCCGGAGAGTAGCATGGAGAAAGTCAGTGAGGAAGGTGCATCTAGACAGCGTGAGGTGATTCGTGAAATCTGTGAGTCTATCTGGTCGCTTGAAGCTGCCAAGAACTTGCGCTGGTTATTCATCACCGACGATGATGCATATCTTGCTAGTGAGGACTGGCGTCGGCGCATGCTCTGGCAGCTACTATGCCGATTCGATGTAGGTCGTGACTTACACTTTGATGAGACTGGGGGGCGTATTGCTTGGGATGCTACAGCACCGATCCCATCGAATAAGGGCCCTCTGCCAGTTAGACGATGGCCGGGTATGACTCTTCACGACCCCGAGGTGGCCGAGCGAGTGGATGCATGGCTGTCCGAGGGGGGTTACTAATGGGAGTCAAGGAGATTCTTGAGTTCGTCAAGGTCGAGCACACTCTGTTCTCACTACCGTTCGTACTGATTGGGTATGTACTGGCAGATGCCGAGTACGGTTCCGGCTCGCTAGATCTGCTTTGGATACTATTAGCAGCTGTGGGTGCGAGAGGCCTTGCAATGGTGCTAAATCGAATAATCGATAGTGATATTGATGCTGAGAATCCGCGTACTGCGTCCCGTCATTTGCCTTCGGGACTGATGGTTAAGCAGACTGCATGGGGGCTCGCTGTAGCCTTCCTAGTGACTCTTGCATTCTCTGCATGGATGCTCAACGAGATAGCGTTGAAGATGGTATGGTTACCTGTGCTGGCATTCATGATTTATCCGTACACAAAGAGGGTGTCATGGATCTGTCACTTGTGGCTAGGGCTATGTCTAGGGCTCGCCCCCGCAGGTGCCTGGGTAGCACTCGCAGCCGATGTCCACGGATGGGAAGCAATTACCGGAGTTGACGGTAATTTCCTTTGGTATCCTGAGATTTTCTTCATCTCCATGGGTGTAGCGCTTTGGATTGCTGCCTTCGATGTTAACTATGCGCGCATGGATGTCAATGTAGATCTTGAACAAGGAATCAAGTCATTCCCTTCTGCTTTCGGAGATAGGGCGACTACCGGTATGAGCGTGGCGCTAACGGTGAGTTGGGCCTTCTGCTTCGTTCTCACGGGATTGAATGACGCGATTGATGGTAGAGATGGTTACTCTCTATGGATTCCTGTAGCAGTTGTGATGGCTTTGGTAAATATCGTCGTGATGACCAAGGGCGCTCAGACTTCTATGGATTCAGAAGAGGCGATGGAATACTTCCAGAGAACTCTGTTCAATGCCTCGATGCTAACTGGCTGGGCTCTGTTAGTAAGTCTAGCTTTGGCAGAGGTGATGTGATGAAAGATTCAGCCATATTCACTCTAAAATCTGACTACAACTCGGCTGGAGACCAGCAGCAGGCAATCGACAAGCTAGTCGAACAGATCGAGAACGGACAGGAGCGTTGTGTGTTGCTTGGTGTCACCGGATCGGGCAAGACTTTCGCTATGGCTAAGGTAATCGAAAGGTTACAGATTCCAACGCTAATACTCTCCCACAATAAGACGCTTGCTCGCCAGTTATGGCAGGAGATGAGCGAGTTGTTTCCAGAGAATGCCGTGGAATATTTCGTTAGTTACTACGACTACTATCAGCCTGAGGCTTACATCCCGGGTAGGGATTTGTATATCGACAAAGAGTTGCAGATGAATGAGCGAATTGAGCAAGAGAGGTTCTCTACTGTAGCATCGCTCGTATCGCGGCCCGATGTGATAGCTGTTGGTACGGTCTCGGTAATCTACGGCCTGAACCCGCCTGAGGTATTCCAGCAGAATCACCTGAGGCTAGCAGTCGGAGAGAAGGCCGACCCGCAGGAAGTGGTCAGACAACTAGTCGGACTACAGTATCGTAGGACGGCAGCAGAGATTACTCGTGGTGATATCCGCCTTCGTGGAGAGGTTCTTGACATTTGGATGCCAAGTCGGGATGACCCGTTACGAATACGCTTCGGATGGGACGGTATTGAGCGAATTCAAGCCTGCGAATCTGTGTCTTGGGAGCCACTAGATGACTTCGAAGAGGCATGGATTCATCCTCGAGAATTCTACATGACTAGCGAGGAGCGGTTCAATCAGGCTCTCGAGGATATCGAGCATGAGCTCGATGAGAGGGTGGATTGGTTCCATAGCGAAGGAATGGATATGGAGTCTCATAGACTCGAGCAGAGAACTAGATTCGACCTCGAGATGTTGTCTGAAATCGGTTCGTGCAAAGGTGTCGAGAATTATTCAATGCACTTCGACGGTAGGCAGCATGGAGAGCGAGCATACTGTCTGCTAGATTTCTTTGCAAAGTGTGCAGAAAAGTACCATGGTGGAGAAGATAGGTACCTCGTGGTAATGGATGAGTCGCATGTGACCTTGCCTCAAGTATCGGGTATGTTTGGGGGCGATTACTCTCGGAAGAAAAATCTCATTGACCATGGATTCAGACTACCCTCAGCATACGATAACAGGCCACTGCGCATCGATGAATTTCAAAAACTGGTCAATCAGATGGTCTATGTCAGCGCTACTCCCGGGGAGAGAGAGTTGCGCCATCTAGCCGAGGTTACTGGGCAAGAGGTCCCGCAGGAACTGCTCCATGTTCAAAGTGGAGGTGGTGCAATACCAGCCGAGGAAGATAAGCCACTTGCGAGAATATCGATTCAGGGACTAATGAATAATATCGAAGGAATTGCTACGATGGAAATTCGTCCAACTGGCCTTCTAGACCCTAGCATCGAAGTTAGGAAGACAGTAGGTCAGGTCCAGGACCTCGAAGAGGAGATTCGTTTGAGGATCAAGGCCGATGAAAGGGTACTGGTCACAGTAATGACCATCAAATTTGCAGAAGAAGTTGCAGAATATCTGCAGCGGCAGGGATTCAAGGCTCACTATCTACATAGTGAAATCGATACTCTGGAGAGAACTGAGATTATCAAAGCACTTCGACTAGGGCACATCGACATCATAGTCGGAATCAACCTACTAAGAGAAGGACTAGACATACCCGAGGTCTCGCTTGTAGCAATTTTCGATGCTGATAAGCAAGGTTTCCTACGTAATGAGCGTTCACTCCTCCAGACCATTGGTAGGGCCAGTCGGAACGAGCGAGGTTCTGTTATCCTGTACGCCGACTCTGTTTCTCCTGCTATGGAGGCAGCAATTGGACAGACTGTGACGCGACGTAGGCGACAATCAGAGTACAACAAGGAACACGGAATCACTCCGCGAACCATCCAGAAGGCCTTGCCAGTGATGGGTGAAGAGATGGAAGACTTGACCTCAGGTGTTGCCGGTAGAGGCAAGGGAGGAGGTCGTCGAATGGTGGCTAAGGCTCCAGGTAAGAAGGGGCTTGAGGGTCTGGCACAGAAGTTTGGATTAGGCGCAGGCGTCTGGAATAGTTCTGACTCGGTTTTGGACAACATTAGCCAACCTGAATGGGTCGCAGCAGCTGAAGAGGTGTTTTCAGGAAACGATGAGGATAAATCAACCAAGATTAGAGAGAAGTTGGAAATGGAGATGAGGCAGGCTGCAGCGCGCTTAGACTTTGAGCGTGCGGCTCGATTGAGAGATAGAATCTTCCAATTAGAGAGTGCGTCGAATTGAAGTTCGGGAAGCAGTGCGAGGAGTCGTGTCCGGCTATAGTAAGGACGATTTCACCGCTCCCGTCGAGGATTACGACTTCTCTACAGTAGAAGATATTCGATCATTGATTGATCAAATGTCTCGCGCTGGTGGCTTTACTGCAACCAAACTCGCACATGCGCGAGATATGCTCTCAGAGGCGATGGAGAAGAGTTCCAAGGAAGGTGTGCTGAATTGGCTCTCATTCCCCGCTTGTCTGTGTGCCACTGGTACTCGCGGATTCTTCTTGGAAGCGTTGAAGCGAAAGTCGTACAATATCATAATCACAACCTGTGGAACTCTCGACCACGACATTGCACGAACATATCAGGATTATTTTCACGGAGACTTCGAACTAGATGATATTGCCCTGGGTGAAGAGGGGCTCAATCGGCTGGGCAATGTAATCGTGCCCAACGAATGCTATGGAGATATCATCGAGAGAGTGATGCTGCCCTGGCTAGAGGAGATAGAAGCTGAGCGATTGGCAGTACAGCCGGAAAACCCCTGGCTTGGATTTGGATCGGTTGAGTTGTGTTGGGCGATTGGAGACAGAATCGAAGACGACAGTTCTCTCTTGCACTGGGCAGCCAAGCACAGAATCCCGATTGTTATTCCGGGGCTTTCTGACGGTGCTATTGGCTCACAGTTGTTCATGCATAGACAGAAGAATCCGTCATTCATGATTGATTTCCTAGCAGATGAGCAGGTACTTTCAGACCTCACATGGACTGCAGAAGAGAGTCATGCTCTGATGGTCGGAGGCGGTATCTCGAAGCATCATGTAATTTGGTGGAATCAGTATCGTGGAGGTTTGGACTCTGCTGTGGCGATAACTACCGCTCCTGAATATGACGGTTCTCTCTCAGGTGCTCGTCTCAGAGAAGCAGTATCTTGGGGCAAGGTCAGACCAGATGCTCCTCAAGTTGTGGTTGAAGGAGATGCTTCGCTACTACTTCCTATTCTCGGCGCTGATTTGTTCAGTAACTAGAGGCAATTTCGCTGCACCTGCCGTGCAAATGCATAAAGACGGTCGAGGGAGGGGGCGCGCCATGTCCGTTGAAGAAATGGTACAGGGAATGATTGATGCACTAAACGAAGCAATAGGAGATGCGGCTAAGCACGATCGCGGCAACAGCGCCGCTGGAACTCGTGTGAGAAAGGCTATGCAGGCCGCTAAGAACACCGCTCAGGATGTTCGCAAGCAGGTCCAGTCTGACAAGAACTCACGCTGAATCTTCGCCCCTGTGTGCTAAGATCTCCATCAGTGATACCCTCATGGGTACTACTGGGCGCCAGCCATCACCTCCAGCTCTAAGTAGAGCTTCGTGTAGTGGACCTAGGTCCGGCCTTGTCGTTTGAGTTGCCTCAGATGATACAGGACTGTTGCTACCAGTGAGTGATGAGACTGTGTGAGTATGCTGAACAGCATCTGTAAAGCGACCCCACAACAGTGACATTTCTGTGATTATTGACTCACGTGTCCAAGGTCTTCTCCCACATAGATCGATTATTCCAGATGTTGTATTCTCAGATAAAATCAGTATAGCAAGAGCATCTGTTGCATCCCTCACATGTACCCAGTGTCGTGGGTCATCGTAGATTGGTTCTCCATCGGCCCCGTTCATTACCCAATCCGCCCACTGGTAAATCGCCTGTGAGCCCCAACTATGGGTTCCTTCAGGAACTAGTAAGTCATGTACTCTCACAACTAAATCTGCCTCACCTTGATGCGAATTACCGGCTACGATAGCAATCTCACTGCTAGAATCCTCTCCCATTGAGACGGTGATATCAGCAGTATTGGGTTCGTCGGTGATTGATGCTCCCGCCCTTACTAGCCTATCTTCGAGGACTAACCGGAATGCATCCACCATACCAGAAATGTGGACATTTTTCGGTATCATCTTACCACTAAGCAGCCGACTCGGCCTTGACCCTTTCAGCCGAAGCGAAGTGGTTCAGGCAATCTCTGAGGATGTCGATAATCAGGTTAATCTCTGCTGAGGTTATCGCGAAGTGGGGTGTAAATCTGAGGGCGTTCTGTCCCCCATGAATTACTCCCATGCCGTTTTCTCTGCACCATTCCTCGACGCCACCAAATCCGATGACTGGTAGATTATCAGGATGTAGTTCCGCGCATAGGAGAAGTCCTGTACCCTGTACACTTACTATTGCATCTGGGAATTCCTCGGCGAGTTTTTCCAACTTCGCTACGAACTCCGAGCCTCGATCCTTGATATTCTTCCTCAAATCTGGTGTGATTCTATCAAGTACTGAAATGGCAGTTTCTAGAGCTCTGGGGTTAGTTGTCATGGTGTTGCCATATATTCCAACGACATACTGCGCAGCCGCTCTCTCAGAGAGACCAACTACTGAAAGAGGATATTGCCCTGCATTTAGAGCCTTAGACCAAGTCTCCATATCAGGAACCTCAGAGTCTTGGAATCCATCGTAATCGATGATACTGAGGCAGCCCTGACCCCTTAGTCCGGCTTGGATTGAGTCGACTAGGAGCATGCTGCCGTGTTCAGAACAAAGACCGCGTGCAGTATCATAGAACTCTCTTGTCACACACTGACCGGGGTTTCCTTCACCCATCACCGGCTCCATAGCCATCAATTCGATGAAGAAGTTCTCTTCATCAGCGCGTGCGAATACAGATTTGAGAGAGTTGACATCGTTAGCTGGAGTGAAAATCACATTATCACGCTCGCGGAAGGTTGCGAGATTCTTCTCATACGACTCGCTGCACGAATCAGAAATCATAGCGGCTCTCTGAGTTCTTCCGTGGAAACCCTCACTCAAAGCGAGTAGTTTTGTCGGTTTGCCTTCATGGCGGCCGCCTGGCCCGGTCATTAGCTGAGTGTTAGCATCAGCAATCCGAAGCGATACTGTAACAGATTCCGAACCACTATTCAAACAGACGAATTGTGAGAATGGACATTCTCCTCTAGAATGTCCGACCTCTTTTCTGAGTCTATCGGCCAGTCTCTTTTGGCTGAATGAAGGAGTCATAACATTAGCCATGACCCAGTTTTGCTTCATCGAATGTAGAATGTCATCAGGACCATGTCCCATACCTAGCATCCCATATCCTCCATTATCATGCAGTACTGCACCGTGAGAAGTTACGATCCAAGGTCCCCTGGCGGCAAGAGCAACATATGGATTGACAGTCGGGGCTGAATAGAAGTTGACATAATCAGACTGCAAGTGCTTAACGAGGCTTTCCTCATCGAGTTTCAATTGTTCAGAATGATCGATTGATAGGCGCTCGAATGTACCAGCTGCTTCCTCGATGGCTCGACTTAGTGTGGGGTCTGACTCTAGGAAGTCATAGATTGCAGAATTCGAGATCCCAACGGTTCTCGCCTTTCCAGTAGAATTGCGTATGGACTCCAGAGTTGCCAGCCAATCCTCCATCATCGATGCCAATACGGGCACACTCATCAACATTCGTCTGCAAACAGTTCTGCATCTTTGAAAATAATCTAAAATCGTGAAAAACTAGAATTCTGATAATCACTCAAATAATTAAACTAATTTCAGTTTTTCAATTGGAATTTTCATTATTGATTGAAATTTCTAATTGGATTATCGGTCTTTGTTATAGTATAGTATAAGTGCTAAACAACCTTCTTCGCGACGATGAGAAATGCCCGGGGGATGCAGGTCTGACCAAACGGAGGGGGATTTGAATGAGCGATGAATACAGAATACAGGAACTATTGGAGAGAGATGTCTACGTAGGTGAGACACATGTCGGCGTAATCACTGGTGAGCGTTTTCACCCGCGCGACGAACTCGTGCAATCGATGAGAATCAAGGTCGAAGGCGAGGTAGCAGAACAATACATGAGAAAGCCGGCTGAGTTTGCTCCGCTGTCAAAGGAACTGGTACACAGTATCAGATCAGATGGAGGAGTGAAACTATCCAAGTCAATGCGCGAGTTACAACGGCGTTGGAGAAACACAGTAAGAATCGATGAGAAGTTGTATGCTCCAGATGAACTACTAGACAGGGCAGTTCTGGACAATGATGGAATGGATCTAGGGAACATAATCAATCTAGTGAAGATTAAGCGAACATACAAGGGGGTTGTACTCCAACCACATTACATTGTAAGAGCCAGGCATAACCTACCTGAGACGATTGTAGTACCAGTAGCGCAGCTAGCAAGAACAACAGCAAGACTAGATGAGGTGATTCTGCGATGTTCAGTGAAGAGACTGGTCACCTTGCCCAGTTATCTGAAACTTAATGACGAGGATTTTGAAGAAGAGTGATTTGTCCCTCAGGGAACATCTTGAAATTGGGTTTGCTTCTCGCATGTCTGCTCAGGGCGTGTAGCTTAGTTTGGCTGGAGCACCCGGCTGATAACCGGGAGGTCACAGGTTCAAATCCTGTCATGCCCACCAATTTCTCTCTTCTAGCCGGTCGGCAGAGTCATGAAGGGCCGTCAGTTCGGCTCCTTGTCACATGCCTGTGGTTAGTGGCTCCTCTGGAAGCGATGTCGCAGCCGCTCTAGCCCCTTTACTTGGGATGCAGTTCGTCGAATTAGAGAGTCGAAGGTTTCCCGACGGAGAAGGCTATGTCAGAGTTCCTGCCGAGGCGATTGCAGCTGTTCGCTCGGAGCCTGTTGTTCTGGTATCGAACACCTATCCAGACTCTGGTATAGTGAGTACAATACTGTTACTCGAGGCTATCGCAGACGTACGCAAGGGAGATCTTGCTAATCTCAAAGGAGAAGGGGAGCAGTACATGGATGATGTAGGGGGCGGTGTCTATCTAGCAATACCATACTACGGCTACTCTCGTCAGGACAAGCGTTTCTCTAGTGGAGAAGCGATTTCTGCTAGAGTGATTGCCGAGATACTAGAGAGGAGTTGTGATGGAATTGCAATCCTAGATTTGCACGAGCCATCAGTATTGCAGGAGATGGATATTCCAATCGAATTCGTTAGCGCTATGCCGGAGATTGCTGATTTACTCCAATCCGAGGTCGGCCCTGATTTCGTGCTCAGCCCTGACAAGGGTGCGATTGCCAGAGCCTCGGAGGTGGCCGGCCTAATTGACTGTGAATTCTCCTACCTTGAGAAAACTAGAATCGATGCTCATACAATTGAGCATACGCCGAAAGATCTCGATGTCGATGGCAAGGTAGTTGCAATCGTGGATGATATGATTAGCACAGGTGGAACCATATGTCGAGCTAGTGATGCTCTGCGTCGACAGGGTGCAACCGAAGTACACGCAGCCTGCACACACGGCCTATTCACAGGTGGCGCAATCCTGCGGCTAGCCACTCATGTAGACGGTGTTCACAGCACCGACTCGCTGCCTAATCCAAGGGCTGTTGTCAGTGCAGCACCTGCTCTGGCTAGGGGCTTAAAGCTCCTAATGGAGTAAGACTGACGACCTACGGTCGATTTCATCGAATCCGTTTCGTTTATATCAGCCACGCCGTGCGGCGGCTTACCCACACGAGGAGTAGTTCCAATGAGTGTACACATAGCATTTGAAACCCCAAGCGATATACAAGAGCAGGTCTACGAGATGATTAAGTCCGTAGGAAAGGATGGAAGGGGGCGTCTGAAGAAGGGAGCCAACGAAGTCACCAAGGCTGCAGAGCGCGGCACAGCCAAGATGGTAGTGATGGCGGAGAATGTCAACCCAGGTGAGCTGTTGGCCCATATTCCAATGATTTGCAAGGAAAAGAGTATTCCATTCATCTATGTCGAGGATCAGGCATATCTGGCCGAGGCTGCAGGAATGAGTATCGGCACCCGAACCGCTGCAATTGCAGTAATGGATGTCGACAAGGAAGCCGAGGACAAGTTCAAGGAAGTCAATGGGCACTGCTCAACACTTTCAGAGTAACTTGTAGAGGAGTGATTCAATATGGCTCAAGAGGCATGGCCCGCAGAAGTTGTTGAGGTGGTCGGCCGTACCGGAATGAGTGGTGAGGCTACTCAGGTCAAGGTCCGTGTCAACGATGCAGCCAATCCTCGAGATATCGGGCGAATCATAGCTCGCAATGTGCTTGGCCCAATCAGAGTCGGAGATATTCTGATGCTGAAGGATACCGGACGCGAAGCACGTAGACTGGGTGGAAGGTGATTCGGTGCCCGAGCGACGTATCTGTAGTTTCAGTCACGATGAGATCGAGCCTGGTACTGGTATGATGTTTGTCAAGCGAGACGGTAGTGTGTTCTGGTTCAAGGACAGCAAGGCTCGCAAGAACATGCTCAAGCTAAACCGAAACCCTCGCCGACTCAAGTGGACTCGTCGCTACGAGAAAGGCGGCATCAAGTAGCGTCTGAAGTCTGGTTCAACCAGTCTAGGCACATCGAATGAGTGCAAGTTGGTGGGTCAAACCACAGTTTCTCTGCCGAATCAATGATGTCTAGTTGTAGAGTAGAGCCGGTTCCTTCCTGAACAGTCACCACAGAGCTCGTACTAGCAGGCAGGTAGTCATCCCCTGTCGAAAACAGACTCAATCTGATGGTGTGATTTGCATCGACATAGGCATCAAGAGTGAAGAATTCCATCTTGGCGTTGATTGTCTCAAGCATAGGGAGCCATGTCTGCTCCTGGGTGCCGCCCTCGTGATAACGTAAGTCCATGACAGCGTGCCCTAGGTGAATGCACTGTCCAGATTCATCACAATCCTCCATCAGAGCGTAAATCTGTCCTCCAATAGTAGTTGTACGCACATCGACATGTAAACGAGGTAGGCCGGCAATCCAGACTCCCTCTTCTAGTGGGTCGGTCTCGTATACAGGGCCGGTAGAAGCATCTGGTAGAATGATGGTAGAACCTCCAACATTGGAAAGTGCCCCTCCCAAATCTAATGCAATTGTATCCATGCCCTCTGGCGGGTAGCGATCTTCGAGTCTCCATTCACCACGATTAGACTGGATCTCAACCCATAGTCCAGGTTGGTCTCCAATTCCTTTGAGGTAGAAGTCGAACCACTCTAGGAGGTCTTGCATCCAGTCGAATCTGGTCATCTGGGGATATGCTTCGCGTCCGCGTCCTTCTCCTGACCTGTCGAAGTGGTAGTCTGGGCGGTCGGGATAATCATGATCCCATTGTCCGAACAGGCCCTTGGCATCGATTCCAGCATCTTTCAGCTGATTGATAACTGGGACTGCCATGTGTGGGTCGACATTCCAATCGTGCATTCCCTGAATAAGATAGACTGAGCCGTTGTAATTGGCTAGGACACGATCGAGGAAGTATCTCTCTTCCCAGTAGGTTCCAACCGCTTCACCGCCCCACACATAAGCACCCGCACCTGCAGCGGGACCCAATGCATAGTCGGGGCAAGCATTCCCAAGATCCTCGGAGTCGCCGTCTATCCCATAGCTTCCATAGACCACATTGTGCATGAAAGGTGCTCTGGCCTCAGAAGAGCCGTTCTTCCACATTAATTCCATTACACCAATTAGTCCAGAGATTGGAACGATTGTAGCAAGGTGCTCATTTCCGAATGTCGCCGCTTGCCAGGGGGTTGAGCCGTCGTATGACTTACCAATCATGGCTACCTTACCATTACTCCAGTTCTGAGTCCCAAGCCAAGTCACTGCTGCATCGACGCCTAATTGCTCTGCATTACCCATCAAGTCCATACAGTGGTTTGAGCGACCTGTTCCCATGACTGAAACTTGGGCGAAAGCATATCCATGTGGTAGGATTTGATTGATTAGCATGCTACCGAGCCATGTGCCTGGTTGTTCTACGGGTCCAGTATCAACTGATGTTTCGTCGAAATAGGGGCCAAATTCTGCGATTACAGGGACCTTGGTGCCTTCTTCTACATCAGGTAACCAGAGGCCCAGACTGACCTTTCCATCAGGAGCGGCGCCTCCTTCTGCTAAGGGGAGGTTGAATTCTACGAAATGATGTGTCGAGTTCCACTCATTATCTGTGGCCACCAAGCCATAGGAGCCTTGCTCCATGACGAAACCATGTGGTGCATCGGTGATATAGGGCCAGTTTGCACGCTCCCATACAGGTACGCGCTCGTAATCACCAGTGGGACCTTGAGAGTCCTCAACTGAGTCAAAAACGAGATTTTGCATTATTAGAGTGATGAACATCACAGCAACAGCGACAGCTGCTAGGCCGAGGGCGGCGTGTTTGGGTTGCAGAGGAGTGCCGATGTGGATTTTCTCATCGCGCCACTCGTCAACAATCTCGGCAACTAGGATGTCTCCATCCTCACTGGTCATGCTGCTTCGAATCGGCGATGTGCCTTGATACCAACGATATTCAGATTGCTTTGTGTTGAAATAGGGGAGGGGGGTCGGCCGGGACATGGGAGACATGCAGACGACTTTCGTGATGATCAAGCCTGACGGGGTTCAGAGAGGACTAGTGGCCGACATTATTGGTAGATTCGAGACCAAGGGACTTCGTCTAGTTGGACTTAGGCAGTTGACTCCTTCGATGGAGTTGGCAGAGGCCCACTACGCAGTACACAAGGATCGTCCGTTCTATGGTGGTCTGATTGAATTCATCACATCCGGACCAGTAGTCGCAATGGCCTGGAAAGGAGTAGATGCAATCGAAGTCGCTCGCAATCTCATTGGCCCTACCGATGGTCGCACGGCTGCTCCGGGAACCATCAGGGGAGATTTTGCTATGGACATCGGACACAATGTGATCCATGGCTCTGACGGAGAAGAGACAGCTTCCTTCGAACTGGGGCTATGGTTCGAAGACGGATTGGTGGGATGGACTCGTGACGCTGAGTCGCACATTTACGAGTGAGAATTCAATTAACTGGGGAAGGAGCATGAGGTGGGCAGGATGTCAGGACGCAGACAACCCATCGTCGCTGTTCTAGGCCATGTTGATCATGGCAAAACTAGTCTGCTTGATCACATTCGCAGTTTGGGTGTTGATTCTCGTGCCTCGGTAATGGATAGGGAAGCTGGCGGCATAACGCAGCATATCGGTGCCACCGAAGT
>CETB01072631.1_pt1 | contig 28727 bp, 8 predicted proteins | sample 356381 | NCBI WGS metagenome assembly CETB01 (sample SAMEA2622545, study PRJEB7988) | marine metagenome | biome: marine biome (ENVO:00000447); feature: deep chlorophyll maximum layer (ENVO:xxxxxxxx); material: "saline water (ENVO:00002010), including plankton (ENVO:xxxxxxxx)" | depth 155 m | reverse complement strand
TATCTGCCATTTATGTAAGCAATTCAGAATCTATATATTTATTTATGTTTTATAAGATTGGTTTATTATTAACTAATTGCTTTAAGAGAATTTTTATTTCATCAATATCCTTTCTCATTTCATCCAATTCTTCTCTGTCATGAATTTTTTTATTCTTAGACCTAATATATCTACTATATGAAGCATTATCTGTTTCCAATATAGCACCTGTTTCTGGATCACGAAACAGATTTTTATGTCCTTCAACTGGTATCATTATGCAATCCTTGAACTATTTTTTTTATCTATCTTCAATCTATCTTTAGCAACTTTTGCTGAAGGTCCAGATTTAATTGGAATAATATCTTTTGCATTAGCAATTTTTTCTGTAGAAGCACCAGGTGCTCTACTTAGATCTTTCCAAGTTGATCTAACAGATCTATTTTTTACCATTACTTGTGTAACAGCACCTTTATCCTTTGTCTTACCAAGTGTTAAAAGATTTTTTATCCTATTAAGAGGTTTACTATTTTCATAATTACTACCTCTTCTTGCATATTGTTGTGCTCTTGATGGATCGGTTGTAAAGTATGCATCCCTACCAGAAGTTGCACTATTAGGTTTCCAGTTAGATTTCTTTGCCCATGCTAAATCAGATTTATCTATCTTATATGTTCCTGTTTTTGCAGGTTGTACACCAGTTTTAAAATATTGGTTTATTTTCTTCTGAGAACTACCATGAAAACCTTTAATCGCTGTTCCTTTACTAAATGCTTTTTGAGCAAAATATGGATCTATTGTCCTTGATGGTTTCTTCTTAAATACATGTTTTAGAGTCTTTACAACTGGTTTTTTTAACTTAGAAACAAGTTTTAATCCCAATCTTAAAGCAGACTCATCAAGATCTTGTTGAAATGTTTTAAAAGTTTTCATATCTGATTAAAAGGATATTGTTTTAACTTATCCTCAACGGTTCTAAGATCTATTGGAAGATGAAATTTTATTAATTTACCAGATCCACTAGGATCTATAATAAATTTAGTTGCTGGATTTACAGAATTCCTCACGCTAAAGCAATTGCTCTAAAGTCTTTGAGTCTGACAGGAACACACTCATTAGTTGATGTCATAACAATCTTAATAGTAAATCCATTAAATTGCTCTAAATCATCGATACTAAATTGATATTCAGAGAAATCATTTAATCCATTTTTCTTAACAATAGCATCAGATCTACCATCATTATTTGCTTGATTAATAATTACATCTCCAAATCCATCACCATCAGTGTCAATTAGATTCTTATATCCAGGGAATGCTCTATATGATTGAGAAACTTCACTGGAATCTGCTGTAAACAATCTATAAAATACCCTAAAGTCTGCTTCTGGTCTAACATTTGCAGCAACAAGTACCTTTAATGAAGTTGCTGGTTGCTTTAGATTAACCCTTCTAGAAACAAATATAGATCCATGTGGGTCATTGCTAACAGCATTTGTTCTACTATCAGTAGCATAATTATCAATTCCTATAGGATTATTAATTTTACTTCTACCCATGACAAATGTGGCATTCTTAATATCCAATACAGGAGATAAGTTTTTATCATTTGATGTCATATCAACCTTTAATGCCAATGATTTATTTCTAGGCAATCCTTCCAATCTTTCAGATTCATTAAGTTTAGAACAAACCATTCTAGGAGTTGGGAAGAAAGTAGTTTCATTTAATATAGTTGGTTCAAATCCCTGATCTATAAATGAGACTTCATTTCCGTTTGCACTTGTTCCACTAACTGTTCTCACAGAAGCACTTGCACGAGTTCCCTGTCCTGGTGTAATAATATTAAATCTAGAAGATAATGAACTAAATTGATGGTTTTGCGAAATCTTAACAGTATTTCCACCAACAGATTTATGATCAGTAAAACAAACCATAGTTTTACCATCTTTTCTAGAACTAGTTCCTCTATCAACTTCTAAGTAATAATTATCAATATTAGAATTCTCTTGTAAAGATAAAGTTGTTGGTAAACTAAATGTTGAGTTAATACCAGCTAATGGGAATCCATTTATCTCATATGGTTGGATACTAGATCCTGTAGGATGAGAAACTGCACCACTCCCCTCCATACCTCTACCAGTAATACTAAGTGTACCAATTTGTACAACATAATCAACAACTTCATTTTCTATTAATGCTTGTCCTCTATCAGTAGTAACACCAGCATAAGTAACAAATGAAGTTGTACTTGCTACAGATACGGATTGTCCAGCTATAGATAGATTTTCTGTTGTTTGTGTAGCAACACTATCTGGTCTAATGTCCTTAATTTCAACTTTATTATTAAGACCGTGATGTGCATGGTTATATTGAATAACCTCTATAACATTACCTTCATTTCTAGAATCTATTACTACAGAATCTGCAGCAGCAGTAGTTGCATTTGCAAATGCTGTTCTAGTATCTTTATTTGGACCATAATGTATTAAAGTATCACCATTAACAATTTTTTCACCTTGAACGTCTGTTAAGTATAGTGTATCAATTGACGAACTAACAGCAGCAACTGCAAATTTAGCATGACCACCCCTAATTACATCTGCTTGTTCATTGTTTATTGTAAGAACATCACCAACTTGATATCCAGATCCAGCAGTAACAGAATCAATTTCTATTACAGTGCGATCTACTCCATCCACTACAATAGTAGCAGTAGCACCAGATCCATTACCAGTTAATGAAACTAATTCAATAGATGTTTTCTGGAAGTTTTCATTATTAGCTCCTGTTGTAGTTTCACCTACAAACTTGTATCCAGCTCCAGCAGCAATAATTTCTGGTTGAGTACTTGTGTTTATTGGTGCACCAGTACCTTCAACAATACCAGTAATACTATCATCTTCTTCATCACCAGTAGCACCCGTACTTATCTTTCTTCCAACCGCAACATGTGAACCTTCACCAGCCCCTAAACTAATTGCTAGTTTTAATTTTCTTGGTAAAGTTCTAATTGGATTATTAGATAATGCTTGTGTATTTTCATTACCAGCTTCAACATCCGTGTTATAGAATGTAACTGTTCCAGCAGGAACAAATTCAGCTTTATAAAGCTTGAATGTTAGATCTTGATACTGACTTGGAGTCCAAATAGTTCCATTTTGAGACTTAAATAAACTACCACCAATATACTGCTTACTAACAACTACACTTTCTACATCAGGTAAATTAGAAGTCTTAACAGTCTTCTGACCCATTGTTGCACACCACATCTCATATAGATCAGATCCAGGTGATAAGAATACTAATGCATATTCTTTACCTGATTCCAAATAAATTGGAGATGGGAATTTAATATTAGTTGCTATAGATGCATCATCAGAAATTTGAATATCATTTGGATTTAATGCAACTTGAGCAAAATCTTGTACTAGGAAACTTGTAGGTGTTCCTAATTCAACTTCTCTAACTTCTACAAAAACCTTAGAGTTTGGATCTTTACTTCCAAAATAAACATCAACTGAAGTTAAGAATGCACCACTTTCATCAACTGTAAATGTTTGTGCTAGAGGATCTCTATATGGAGCTTCAACTCTAGTAGTAGATGAAGTTGAATTAACTGATACCTGAACGTTTATATCATTAGGTCTTTGTGCAGGTGGGGGTGGATTTCTAACTCCAACCGTTGATGTCTGCTGAGTTAAAATAGTACCTGTTCCTGAATATGTTCCAGTCGCATCACTAGCATGTGCAGTACTTCCAGGTAAAGTAACAGTTCCAGGTGGAGTAGCAGTAACCTTGAATGTTTTTGTTCCAGTAAAGAATAAGGCTGGAGGTGGAGGTGTTTGATTTGCATCTCTAAAGAAGAATGCACCTAAAATATCACCCCAATTGTCGGAAATAATATCTATATTAGTTACACTTGCAGTAGCACCACTACTTTGACCTATAATTTTTGCTCCTTTAACCACATAACCATAATAATCAGGATCATTAGCTAATGCTTGTGTATCACAATTAAACAACTTAGAAGTTGCAGAATATGTTGCTCCTGGTGTAGGTCTAGTTCTATCAAAAGGATCAATAGAATATACTTCAACATTTACAGAAACTGTACCCATTCCACTAGGTATTACAGATATAGAAGCATCTCCAAATTTATGATTTGGTGCTTTAACTCTTACATTTCCAATTTCTACCCCATTAGAAATTATCTTTGCATCCTCATTTAATGAGAATGATCCAGATTCCATTGAGATTTCAATTAATTTAGGGAAAATATCTGGTGATCCACTATCTAAGTAATGATAATGTTTTGTAAGTGGTTTTAATCCATTAGCAGAAAAAGCAACATTCCTAGATCTCATATATTGATCAGCTTCACCACTAATTTTAACACTCTCAACATAGTCAAATTCCCTTGAAGGTCCTTCTAATTGATTAGTAAAACTAGTTTCTATAGTTCTAGTTGTAGTTGTTGTAGTTGTTGTAGTTGTATCAATATGATTACCATCGAATAGATCCTGATCTGCTTCTACTTCAGCATCTGTTACTGATACATCAGTTGCTACTGTAGTATTATCAGAAACTACATTTGAGCTTTCTGCCCATTCTGCTCCAGTAGATTCAATTCTATGATCATCAATATAGATTGTTCTTGTCCAATTATCTGATGCTGGATCAAGTAGTATACCACCAACATACACAATAACATTAAATGGGTTAATATTCTCAACCTGAGTTGCTTGTGGTTGATCTATCCAATCAGCTTCAGTATATGCTAAAGTTAATATATCTCCTGTTTTTTGGCAATTTGGGTCTAAAAGTTTAAGGTTAGCTGATAAATCAGCAACTTCTGTATCGATTCCACCATCAAATGCTAATTGTGCTGGAATTGACCAAAAATCAATTGCACTAATAAGTTCTCTATTAACAACATCAACATCACATCTAGATCCATCTTCAGGATTGTAGTCGATAAAGTTTCTATCTTTAAAATCATTTACAACAAATCCAGTCTTGAACCTATCCAAACCATCAGCATCAGTAACTTGTAAAGATTTGGTATCTAATTCAAGAGCAGTAAGAGATGTCATAATCTCTAAATTATCAATTCTCTTTTCAAGTTTACCAATATCCCTCATGGTAAACCTTCTATTATCAAATAACTTAATTGTAGGTCCTTTTATTGGATCATAAAGATATGGAGGAAGATTAATTTGTGCCACTTCCATAGAATCACCAACCTCAGTTGGTGGTGCTGGTTTATCAGCAGAAACACCCTTTATAAGTTTAACTTGCTCAAACTTATTAATAACAAGTTTATCAATTCTTGGTAGATAATAAGTATATCCAAGAACAGTACTTTCATTAGGAGTAATAACATATCTTGATGTATTCTCAAATCCTCTTGCTGAGAATGCAAAAGGTGATTTAGTTGTTACTGAAGGATCGAATACATTAACTCTTGGTCTAAAATCTATAATATCCGATGCTCTATCCCTACCAACTGATGGAATATCATTAGTATATCTGTCTTTAGTATAAGAATTTACACTGTAGAATTCGCCAACATTTCCAGTCGCATTTTTATAGTAATCAAAAATTACAAGCAATCTCTTAGAAGGTACAGATGCATTATTCTTTCTAACTAATCTTGAATAATCTGCATATTGCTTTTTATGTCCTTTATCTAAAGTATAATTACTGGTTCTATCTACATAATTTCCAATATATATTTCTTGAATATTTGCTTCAATGCTAGACTCCTTAAACTTAACAGTTTCTCCAACATCAAAAGTATTTCCATTTAAGTATACAAATTCAATTTCTTCACCACTTACCCTATTAACAATTTGTCCAATTGCTCTACTTGCTTCACCAATAACTTTTTCACCAACAACAGTGTTTACATCTAATCCTAATCCAGAAACAAATCTTAGTTTATCAAGAGATGCTATAGATCTATCTTTAGATTCATATACTGCATGAATTTTTGCAACATCTGGAACGTTTAAGCAAATTTCCTTATCTTCTACTCTAACTCCATAATATGGACTTTGTGTTAAAGCACCATTAGTTGAAACACCAACTGTTCTTGTTATTTCTGTCTGAGAACTTCTTACATAATCTTTTGATCTACTAGCTAAACCAATTTTCTTCATTGTAACTATTACATTACAAATACTATTATTAGTTAATCCAGTAAACTTAATATCATTACCGTTATTCAGTATAGTTACTTTATCTGATGTTAAAGGTTCTTGAGTACCGTTTGCATATGAAATAGAATATCTTTCAGCATCATAAGGCTCAAAAAATGCACTACTAATACCAGATGCATTTCCATTACCACCAAATGTTTTTTCATAAGCATCAGCAGATGATAATGTTAACTCACCATTACTGACCAATTTACCAGCTACTTGCCTAGTAACAATCATTGTAGAACTTGATACATCAATATTTGATACATTTTTCTTAGGTAATCTAGTATAAAGACCAGATTTATTAAGATTAATTAGTTTTGGTGATTTAATCCTAAATGTTGTAGTTGTATGTACACCAACATTCCAAGGAGTTACTCCATCAACATGGTTCTCAATACTCAAAACAGGATTAAGAGTTAAAGTTGTACCATCAGCAGATATAGCATCAACTCTATTATAGGTTTGATTTAATGACCCACCAGTTGAGAATCCAACAATTGCATCTGTTCTTATACCTACTTTACCAGAAAATCTTCTTTTTGGACATATTGCAGATGCCTCTGTATCCAACGTTACGCCAGTAATAGTCAATTCATCACTAGATGAGAAATTAGGCAATATACGATCATATAGGACGGTATCAGCACTAAAATTAGTTGCCAATGCATTATATCCACTAGCAGTAGACAATCCATCTGCATCTTGGAACACAGATCTTATATCATCAACTGAATATGCAATAACTCTTTTAACAGAAGAACCAGTTACTACATCTTGTCCATTAAATTTTAATTGTTCACCTTCAATAAAAGATCCAGAAGTTTGTACTAAAGCAATCTCTCCAGGATTTAAATGCTCTGCAACATATCCCAATGCACCACTACTAACTCCCTTAACAAGAGTTGTTTCTGGTAATGCAGCTTGCATTTCAGCAAATGTACCAGAATTTGTTATTTGGAGAGTAGTATATGTCTGAACATCAAATAAATATAAATCCCATTCTGTAGAAGCGTCTTTCCATGCTTCATCACTAACACCATACCAATAAACACGAGCTTCACCAACTTTTAATCCATTACCAAAGGAATCGTTAGTTCCAGAGGACATTTTTCTTTTATTATATAATCCAATAACATTGTTACCACTACTATTAAGTGGCTCACCAATATTAATAAATGGAACACCTTGAACATTATCAACCTTTATCATACTTCCCATTCTAAAGGGAACAGATGCTGCTTTAACTGTTTTAGTATCTCTTGGTTTGTCTACATCTAAAACTGTTGTTCCTGGTAATGCTACGTCAAATCCCCTTACATATGCTTTACCTGGAGATAGTTTAACACACATCATGTCATCTGAAGGATCATTACCTTCGTCCGTTTTCTGACCTTCTGTGTATAGTCCAGCAGAACTAATTTCATCATTTAAGGAATTCTGCAAATTAACCCTAAATGGATTTACTGCATAGTTACCAGATTCGTCATATGTTCTTTTAGCAAGATACTTTTTAATCTCAGAATATACAGAACTATTCTGTAGTTTCTTAATTTCACCATCTCTTACTCTTACTAATTCTATAAAATTAGTATCATTATAATCTAATAATGCCTTTTTAGATAATTTGACTGTTATCTTAAATCTATCTGCTCCTGGTGCTGCAAAATTAGTAAATCCTTTAGCATTATCATTTAATGAAGGATCATCATTTGAGCTAACTATAGTTTCTAAAATCTCAAATCCAACCCTATATGAAGGTTTGTTTGAGTATGGTTCCAATACAACAACAGATTTTGGAACATCTACAAAAGTACCCCTAATAAAATATATTCCTTTATCAACACCAACAGAAGATCCAATTGTAGAAGCATCTTCTGGTACTAAAGTTAAAACTGTTTCCCCAGATACTAATGTAGTATTACCATAGGTAACATTTTCATCAAGTATTAATATTTCTGAATTTGGGAATGAATTACTTACAAAATCAGTTCCTGATTCATTATACTTAAGAAATATGGTAATATCATCAACACCTTCGTTAGGTGGTAAAACGTAATTCTTAATAGTACCTACTATTTGAGAATTTTGTCCTATAACTCTAGTTCCTTTTCCGTTATTATTATTAATTAATGCATCCAAATATATGCTAATATCAACACCTAAATGGTCTGGATTTACCTTACATGAAAAATAAGTACTATCATAAGTTACTCCACCAGGAATAACCATAGATCCTTCTTTAAAAATATGACTTCCAAATGCTTCTAATTGATTCTGCAATATTGATTGCAGATTAGTTAATTCTCTTGCTTGAACTGGAAATCCAGGCTTAAACAGTACCTTATAGAAGTTATCTGCCTTATCAAAATCATCATAATAAGGACTTATATTTAAGTTAGTCTTTTGTGGCATTTTTCTTTAGAATTCCAGGATGATTTTAACGTCTTCTTTTTGTCTCTCATTACGAGCAACCAAGGGTCTATTATCAATGTAAATAATTTCTCCCGATCCTTTATTTATCTCAGATTTAGATAACCCACCAACGAAGGTAGTTCCTAAGTTAATTAATTTAGTTCCAGTTGGATTAGTACTGATACCTATAAAGTTTTCATCAACTGTTCCATTGAAATTAGTTCCTCTAACAGCAACGGGAGATGACTCAAATTGATGTATTCTACCTGTTGTAGAAATTCCAGAATAATCAGTTTGATCATTAGTACTTGTATAGTTTAAAGATCTATCTCTAAAGTATTTTAATACTTGAGTTTCTTTGTCATACGACGCAACATAACCAGTAGCCAAATTAGTATCTGGAGCAGTTCCAACTATTTGAGAGATTTCCTCACCAACATCAGGTGTTCCTTCTAAAGACTTAAACTTAATTGCTTGTAAAGAAGAAAAATTAGTTTCTGTGATAGTAGAAGCAGTCCCTGCAGCAGTTGGATTTTTTACAATTCCAACTTGTGCAAATTTGGTATCGGTTGGAAAATCTTTCGTAGAATCATCAAATCTTGCATAAACTAAAACTTTATCAGTTCCCAATTCTTTATAAATGTCATATCCATGACCCAATGATGGTGGAATAATCGGAACTAACTTTGCCCTTTTGTTGACAGGAACATTACTACTTAATGGACCTAAATCTACAAGAGCATAAGTATATCCTTGACCACCAGAACTAACAGTTGCATTTATAATTTTACCTGCAACAACATCAACTCTAGCTGTTGCACCTTCACCATCTCCAATAATTTTAACCTCTTGACCTAAACCATCAGCATATGCACCACCAGCATCTGCAATGTATATGTGCTTAATTTGGTTATTATTGGCAGTAGAATTACCATTCTCTCTCACTGCTCTTATTTGAGCATCTGTACTTGTAGACCAATTATTAGGAACTGTTATATATTCAGTCGAATCAAACTTTATAATGTCACTTGGAGAAACTGTATAAAGATATTTCCAAATATAACCATCACCACTAGTACCAGCTCTAGATGGTTCTAAATCAGTAAATGTTGGTTCATCTTGAGATATATTTCCTTCTAGATTATCTCCAGTAGAACCATTATCGATACAAATATAAACTTTATAATCTGAATTCATTACATAATAGTTTGAGCGATACAAACTACTTGATTTTGTTAATGGACTTTGATTACTAGAACTATAATCATCTCGATAAATTTCATATCTTGTGCCAGCAGCCCAATCTACCCTTCTAATAATTCTTCTAATATTGGCAGAAGAAATCTTCTTACCAAACATCATTGTATCACCAGAATGTGCATTATAAGAAAAATTATCTACAGGTGCTGGAGTACCACCAGCACTATTCCATGTTGATTCTCTACCAAAACCATTAAGAGTTGGGTTTGGTAAACCAATATAGACATAATAAGAATTCTTATCAGACTCTACTGATTCTACAAAATTATTTGCGTTCAGAATTCTAAACTGATCAGTAACAATTGCCGACATTTTGTTATTAACTAAACTTTTTTTCTTTATTTATACCCTATTAGGATTAATTATATTTTCATCCTAAGAGCACCAGTATTTCTCAATCCCTTTAAGGATTGATTATCATAATTTCTTCTTTGGATTGTTGGGAATGTAGTCAACCCAGAATCAACAGTTAATCCAGTTACTCCAATGGAGATAGGACTTGTTTCTCTGGTTAAATCATCACCATAGATTCTACCCCATGATAGTCTACCTAGAGAGGTAGTTAATCCAGCATCACCTAAAGGTCCAGGACCATCATAATATCCAGTTGCTGCAAAACCAGTAATAGTCTCAGTAGTACTTAAGATATTACATGTTATATATCCACGTTTACCTAATGTATACGTTTCAGCAACTTTATAGATGTTATCCAAGTAAGTAGATCCAATACTTACTATTTCATTATCATTATTATCTACAGAAGTAACTGCAGCACCACCTTTACCTGCTGTCCACCTATTATTATTAGGTTGATATGAATCATCAGGGAACCATTTACCAGTAGTAACAGCACCACCAACAGTAAAGAATGTATCTTGAATCAATACTGGATATCCAACAATAAGATCACTAGCAACTTTATCAGCATAATAATCAAATCTAACTGCTAATGGATGACCATTAGTACCTGCTGATGTACTAATTCCAGTAATAATACCAGTAAACCCTTGAACATTTCCAATCCTAGTGATTTTTTCTGTATCATAATATGGTCTTGGTAATATAACTTGTGGTGGATTTGTGTTGGTATATCCTAAACCAATATTGTCAATGGTTATTGAATCAATCTTACCGTTAACTATATTAGCAGTTGCTTCAGCAAAGGTAGAAAGACCAACAGTAGCAAATTCGTCCTTAGTAACAGTTCCAACACCAATTGAAACAAAGTTTGTAGTTATTCCAAGAGTACTAATTCCTAAAGTAGGATCATATTCAATGCCATTAAAGACATAGTTTGGAGCACTTATATAAAGTGTAACTCCAGCACCAATGTATCCACTACCCGAATTTTCAATCGTAAAGGATTCAATATCACCTCTAGTAGAAACATTTGCTGTAACTACACCACCAACATAATCTGATGATGGTAATAATAAAGTATCTACAAAATTAATATTTGTTTGATAGCGATCCTCTGCATCTAATGCGGGATTATTTTCATCTTCATAGAAGAATGATTCTGCATCATCAACAAATATTCCACCATTAAGTCCAACTCCAGTAGAAGCATTTACATCATAAATTATTTTTGCTGTAGGATATATTTGAGGTTCAATAGATTCTCTAGATTTAGATATTAGAGATCCTTTTACCCACTTATCATGTTTTTGTTTTGTCCATTCAAGTGGTTTACCAATTTCTTCATTTATTCCACGACCAGTGTATATTGTTGTCTCTGTAAGATCAGAACCAAGAATTTCCTTAATTGTTCTATTACTCTCTTGAGTAATAGTGTATGGATCTACATTCTCATCAATATGATCTGGATGCTGATTAATTCTAACTAAATCTCCAACCTTAATAGATTCTGTTTCATCAACAATCTCAATATCTACTCCATCTTCTCCTTTATAGAAGAATATATCAACCTTATCACTAAATGTTGGTGCTTCAGTGAACATAAATGTTGTTCCACCTTGGAATTGATATGCTATATTTGGTGTCTGAAGTACACCATTCACAAATATCATTAATACTGCATTAAGATCTATTTGCGAAGATAATTTAGAAGTTTTATCAACCTCAAAACTCAATAATTGACCATTAAAGAATAATGGGAATCTTCTTCTATATCCATCTTGAAGGTAACTAATAGTATCAATAAAATCTAATTCACCAAACTGCCAAGCAGCGAAATAATCATTAAATACCTCAACAATTTCAAGTTCAAATTCTTGTATTGGTCTTTGTAATCTCTTATCAACAACCAAACCAGATGGTTTTAATTTATCACCAACCTTGAAGGAATGTCCCTGTCTAGCAATTTTAAAATCTGCTATCTCAAACATACTACGAGCAATACCAATGCTAGTATGTGCTGCACCAACGTCCAAATTAACTAATAGATTTTGACCTGTTGCTTCTGTTAATCCAACTCCAAGTCTAGAGATACCAATAACAGGCACATTTTCATACACTGGATCAGGTATTTCTAATTCTGGGTTAACATATCTTGCACCAGGATTGTTTATTGTTAATGCTAATGAACCACCAGAAGAAGCAGGTGATTTACCAACCATTACTCTGAAATCATCACCAGCAACTTTACCTACAGGTAATTCTATTCTATGTGCAGGATCAGTTATACGTGGATAAGAATGAAGTGTTTGATGATTATCATTCGCACATGTAAATGTTAAAGATGAGGTTTCAATACCTACAGTATCATTTGATTTAAGAATACAACCATTCTTAATATCTACAATTGTATGTGGATATTTTTCATCAGATGGATTTGGATTAACATTAACCTTAAATGTATTAATAGTTCTATTTGTAATTGTTAACCATTTTCCACTAGCATAATCAGTAGGTCTAGGATAACTATGTCTAGTTACATTACCATCTTTTGTGCAAGTAAATGTTAGTGAATTATCCTCAATAAGAATCTTATCATTAACTTGATATCCATGACCATTCTTGGTAATCGTCAATACACCAGAATTCTGATTATAAGCAACATTACTTGGTGTAATAGTAGAACAACCAACATAATCGTGAGAAGGACTGGTTAATATTAATTCACCTGTAGATGGATCATATTTTCCATCAGTAATATTGCGATTTACTAATGGTGATTTTCCAACAAAAACAGTAACTTCATTTCCTACTACAGAAACTGGAACGTTTGATGAATTGTGTATTGGATCAGTGTGACGAGGATAAGTATGCTCTGTAGCATGATTATCTCTAGTACAGGTAAATGTTAATGAATTTGTTGCTATACCAATTGAATTTACATTAGTAATTCCATGACCACTAGGTACAGTTAGGACTAAGTTACCAGTATCTGCATCATAAGTTGCATTAGTTGGTGTTACCTTAGTTCCTGCCCAATAATCAATAGCAATACAATCAGTATTCTCTGTTCCAGGAACAAAGATATGTTCATAATCACCACCAGTAAATGCAGCACCTGCTTTAGCTTCAACAAATTTATGTACGTTAGGTGAAACAATGGCACTAACAGATCCACCTGTACCACCTCCACCACCAGATCCAACATTTATAACGATAGTTGTATCTGTTGTCTTACCAATACCAATAACTTCAGATGAACCTGCTGGATCAGTTGTACGTGGATATGTATGACCACCTAGATGATTATCTCTAGAACATGTAAATGTTAATGAATTTTCAGTAAGTACAACACTATTATTTGCCTTTTCTAAACCACCAGTCATTCCAGATACAAATGTATGAGGATAATTTCCACCAGTAGTTACAGCATCGTTATCTGCTGTTACAAATGTATGTCTTGTTATATTTGTAGAAGGTATTGTTGATAGAACTTGAAGTGTTATAGTTGTATCTGTTACTGACTGAATGATAAAACCAGATGTGTAGAATGGATCAGTTGTTCTTGGATAACCTTTCTGAGATGTGTTATCATCAACATCACAAGTAAATTTCAATGATTCTTCTGCAATCTTAACATTTGTTCCAGCTCTCAATGAATGAGTACCAATGGTCAATTCCATTAAACCAGTTACTGGATCATATTCAGCATCAGTAGGAGTAAATTTCAATAAAGCAGATACACCGACATTAACAACAAATGAATCTGTAGTCTGCGATGCAACACTAATCCACTTACCACTTACTGGATCTGAAGGTCTTGGATAATGATGACTTGTTGCATGATTATCCATCTCACATGTAAGAGTGATAGCATTATCCTTAAATCTAACTTTATCAGCAGTAGTAAATCCATGATCAGAAGTAATAGCACCTGGAAGTGCTGAATTAAATTCATGATCGCTAGTATCTGTAATAGCACCTTGTCCACCATTTACATTAACTGTAATAGTATTCCAAGTTGTTGCTGTTATAGGAAGCCAAGTATTATGTGCATAATCTTTCCCATTACCTGTACTTGCACCAGATGATCTAGGATATGACTTAACAGTCTGCTGATTGTCATCATTGTAATTGCAAGTAAATTTAATAGACTCTTCAGCAATTTTAATCTTATTGGATGTAGTTAAATAATGACCACTTCCAATTGTTAATACCATATCACCACTTGTAGGATTATATGTTGCATTTGATACATCAAAACTATTACCAGTAGTAGTTACCTGAAGTTCACCATTTACAGGATTATATGATGCATCAGTTATTGTATGTGAGCTAGAACCTCTTAAATTGTGTGCACCAAGTGTTAATACTAACTCTCCACTATGTGATGTATAAACAGCATCTGTAGGAGTATACTTATCAGAAGGACCACCACCGTATAATTGTATAGAATCATCAGCAGAACTAACAAACTTATGATCAAATTCTATATCAGTAACTCCAATAGCAACTGGTTCTCTATAACCAGATCCTAATTGTAGATCTGGATAATATTCATATGCATAAGCACTTGAATTATCATGGAAGATATGTCTGATAGTGCAAATACCAGCCATTGCCTCAAATGTTCTCTCAGATATTATTCCAGTTACAGATATTGGTCTTTCGGTATCTTGGAAGAATGATGTCGTAAACCCAACGTAATTAAGAGTACGAATACAATCAGGAGTTGCACCTACGAATGTATGATCAGTAGTATTAGTTGGTGTTAATCCACGTAAAATATTAACCTTAAATGTATCTGTTTGAGAATCAAATACAGTTAAAAATTCATCATATGCTGGATCTGTTACTCTAGGATATTCATGATTACCACTACCATGAGTACATGTAAATGTTAGAGATTCCTTTTCAATCTTAATTGCATCACCATTTGCAAGACCATGACCAGCAATTTTTATAGTTAAGTCTCCTGTAGTTGAATTATAGGAAGTTCCTGATACATCAGGTGTTCCAACTGAATTTGTTGGACATATAAATTCTAATCCTTTTAACTTAATTAGTTTAGGATATCCTAATGCAAATCCATGAAGACCAGTAGTAGTAACTGTTATAATTCCAGTAATATTGTCATAAGCAGCTGTCTGAATACCAAGACTACTTCTATTAACCATAGAAGATGTTCCTACACCAACAATACCATCTAAAGTATTTGCAGCAAATCTATTAGAAGAAATTTCCTTTGTATCGAATCTAGCTTTAGCACCTTCTAAAGGAGCATATCCAACACCTGGTGTTGATCCCATAGAAACTATCAGACCACCTCTTGGTAATTGATTCTGATTAATATCAAATTCTGACTGCATCATTTGCCCATTTTCTGAGCTAATTCCTGTAAATACTACACTTGATATTCCTGCAACAGGTGCTGTCTCAAATTCATAGTTGTTACCAGAATTATTAAGTGTTAATGGTGTCTGGAATACTCCATTAATAAACAGAATTCCATTACCAATACTAACACCACTAATTGTATCTGCTGCTCCTACAGTTAATGAATATGTTCTACCTATTCCAGTAAAATTATCTGAAATATCATCAAATACCATATTGGTATCATAATTCTGCCTTAAGAAAGTTCTTCCACTAAATTCTGCTCTTACATAAGGAAGATTTGTTATACTTCTTCTTTCTCTAGTATTTCCTTTAGGTGGATCTAAGAACCATACAGTACTATCAACAATATTGAAAGATCCTCTATGAACTCTAGCAACTGATTCATCATCATGTTCAATTGCTGGTATACCCAAAGATCCTCTTTGTACTCTAACAACAGGTAATGTACAAATACCAAGAGCAACATCTTTAGAATCGTTTATAGTTCCAAGACCAACACTTGCAAATCCTACCTGCTCAACCTTCATATATTCATTATCAATTTTAAGAACATCTCTTGGTTGAATAGAACTTATTCCACTTAAGACAAATTGAGAAGTTGCTGCACCTATTGCACCATCAAGTTCGTGTGAAATTGCAGTAAATGTAATTGGTTGTTGAACAATACCATCAAGACCAATAACAGTTTTACTCAACTTCTTGGTCATATCAAATCTATGTGCATTACCTTCACCAACACCAGTAACAGTAATAGCAATTCCAGTATTTACATATTCCTTTCTACTGAATATTTGGAATTCATTCTCATTTATTACACTAACATAAACATTTGATGGCATTATATCAGTTATAATACCAGCATTATTTGTAGTAGATCCTATTGATATTGCAGTAGCACCAATACCAATAAACGTAGAACCTGCTGAGTACTCTAATTCTTCATTATCATTAAAGAAGTGATTGTTAATCTTAAATACATCTTTATCTTCAACTGATGTAGGATTAAAACGTTTGCTATAGATTGGAACACCTTCGTGCTTAAGATCAAAATCAATCTTATTTGCTCTATTTCCATTTGCACCATCATATGCAGATAATATTAAATCATTTACAACTGGACCATATTCCAGTGCAGGAGGTTCATTAGCAAAGTCATTAAAACGATTGAAGACCTCATTGTATGCTTGAACTTCAATAACTGCATTTGTATAATCTAAAGTATTACCAGTTCCATCATCTGGATAGAAACTAAATGCAACCTGATTTCCAACATTAGTAGTTCCAAATGTACCTAAACCAATAGTAGAATTAATAGGAACAAATGGATATTCTGTTATTGATATAGTAGAAGCATCATTAAAGAGAACTACCTGATGAATAGAAGAAGTTTTTCCACAAGAAACTCTAACAAGAGATTTAACACTTGAATCAAGATCACTATTAATATTAGTGACTAATATAGGTGCTGTTGCATTTCCAGAATGATATGTAGACTCTAATCTACCACTTCTTTCTGCACCAACTGGTTGTCCAGGAACTGCATAACGATATGTACCAATACCTGCAGTTGTTGTACCAAATCCAACAACATTTGCACTTATTGATAATGTTCTAGATCTATCATTTTCACACTCAAGATAAACTCTATCTGTACCAGAATCGTATCTAGCAGTAATTAAACCTACTCTACTTGAACTATATGTGTATGTTAAATTGTCTGCATATATTTCAGAAATATATGTTGCTGTACCATCAAAATCAACATTAACTTCACTATAGTTAATTTGTTTTGTAACATCATCCTGAACAACTACATTAGCATATAATGCATTGAAATCACTAGTTGGCCAACTTAATATCTCTGTAGTATCTGGTCCAAATACAAACCTATCCTCAAATCTATCTAAAAATTCAATTGGAGTAGCAGAAACTGTCTGATTCGTACTAGAAACTACACGATCTCCATCCTCATTAAAACTAACAACTACTAATTCAGCAGAAGTATCAGAGAGAATAGAAGTAATTGCTGTTCCTACTCTTATACTATCTCCACTTAGATGTGCTCCAAGCATATCTGAAGTTAATGGTGTATCAGCAGGTACTGTTAATTGAGTATTAGTAATACTTCCTAAAGCAGTTGTTATACCTGTTCTAACCTTTGTAGTTGTTCCTGTTAGATCTATAGACCCTATACTTTGTGCTCCAGTAGAAGCAATACTTGTATTAAAGTTTGATTTTAGTATTTTAATATCATGATCTTTATCAAACTGTTCTTCAGGATTAAATACTAGAGTCTTTCTTTGGAAAGTATCAGATTCTGCAACAAATTCTCCTAATTGCTTATTAGAAAAATCTGTAGATTTCTCTAACATATAAGCATTATTTGTTGATGTTAATACGACTAAATCTGTAAGTTGTATATCGTAGGTATCTGGATCAACAACCTGAATTAAGTATCTTCCAAAATTAGTAGTTACTTCTTCAATTTCAGTAAATAAGTCCTGCAATCCTTTACTGGAGAATCTTCCACTAATATCATCATGAATAAGAACTCTATTTGTTTTACACTTAGTGTAATCTGTTAATTTTACATTCTCAAATTGAATGAATTTAGATTTATTTCCTCTGGAATCATAATCCAATACCATATCAAAATTATTAATAGTATCAACTCTTCTTTCGTTAGTTACATCTAATACAAGTACATTATTAGTAGTTGCAGCATAACCAGAATTAACTTTAGATGAAGAACCAACGCTAACATCAGCAAAATTCTTTAATCCAACTGGATGAACTAACCTATTAACTGGATCAGAAATTTTATCCCAAGTAATTGGACTCTTAATAGAATATGAAAGATTTTGATAATAATCATTATTAGGAATTACTTGGAAATCTTCATCCAATTTACCAATTTCATCAGACCATCCATAATCCTGACGATTAGAATAATCTACCTCAAATCTTGCTTCATTCTTATTAATGCCAGTAACAGTAGCAGTAACGTTACTAGTACTACCTTTTATTCTAGCACCTATTTCTAGATCATAGGTTCCATCAATCTTAATATAATCATCTCTAGCATCTACAACAAATAGATTTTGTTCCAAATAAGTATTATTAAATTTAACATATAATTTCTCATTTATTGTAAATCTACCTCTTTCTTGAATTGATTCAAGAATAGGATATTTGTTTCTATTAACAATAGTTGCATATCCAGATTGGAATGTTTTAGCAATACCTGGATTTGTAGTCAGTCCACTTATACTATATTTTAATACTGCTGGATTAGAATTAATAAAGTCTTGTATCTTAAAGAATCTAAACTGATAATTAGCAGAATTGTAACCATCACCATCAGATATAGTATTCATACCAACAGTTGATGACTGCTGAGTTCCTATACCAGATTCTCCAAATAATTCAACACCTTCTACAAAAATATCATCACCTATCTCAAATGGAGGAACTACAAATCCATTAATTGGAGTGTCTAAAACGCATGTAACAATTCCTGATCCACCACCAACAATAGAGTTAATTCCCACACCATTAGAATTATTAACTGATATAATCCTATGATTAACTGAAGTTAATCCTTGTATAGGAGCAAGTATATCAATTTCTGATATAGATTGGTTTGGAACCTTAGCTATCAATGAAGTCTCATCAACAATCTCATCGTTTTGTGGATCATAAACAACAATATCAGGAACACTTAAATATTCTTTACCACCATCAACAATCTTAATATCCTTAATAGTATCTAAATTATCAAGTCGTATTACTGGTGAAACAAATGCTTCTGGACTTAAAGTCTTATCAGAAGAATATTCATATCCAATATCTACAATTCTAACATCCCTAATTCTACCTATAGATGTTGATAATGCTACAATATTAGCATTTTTACCATTCATACTAACAATGTTAGAGAATGCTGGTAGACTCTTATAATTATATCCTCTAGATATAGTTTTTACTTCTTTAATTGTACCTTGTACATTTGTTGATTCTGTAGCATATTCAATAGTTTCACATTGATCTTCTGCATATGTAAGAACTGTAGGAATAGATCTTGGAGATATCTTAAATGTATCAGATGTTATTCCGAATATACTATAATCTCCACTATATGCACTATCAACAAAATTTATTTGTGAATAATTTTCAACTTTAGTATCTGCTGTACTAATAAATCCAGATTTGGTTAACGAATAATATAAACGAGTTGGAGCTGATTTTGAGAATGATAATGATACAGTACTATTATCACCAACACCAACAGTACCAAAACCAACTACATTGAAAGTAGAACTATCCGATGAACTATTGTATTCATTCTTAAATTCATAATCATAGAAAATCTTAAAATCATATCCAAGTAAATTAGGATCAGAAACATTAAATGTTAATTTTGAGTTTTTAACAACATTAATTGCTGGATTTATTAAACCAACCTGATGATCATCAGATAAAGTAGATCCAATACTAATCAATGCTGGAGGATCAACCTTAACATCCCTTAAGGTTTTTCCTAAACTGAATTTATCAGAATTTACCTCATAAACATAATACGCACCTGTAGATAAACCAATCAAAGGTATAGTAGTATCATAAAATAATCTATCACCAGTATGATATCCATGATCAGTTATTGAAATTGTATTATGAATCTCATCTACTTGTGCCGTTGGGAATCCAACCTGATTTATTATTAATTTTCCTTCACCAATTGAGGTTCCACCAAGTCCAACAGTTAATGGTGCAGTACTACCTAATCCAACAACACAATTAGGAACAACATTTAAGCTGATAACATCAGAATTTCTTAATCCATGCGTATCAGTATTAGCAGCACCTATTTTTGTACTTACTGTAGATACAATCTTATTAATATCACCCAATACTTGATCGTGATTAGATTTTAGAAAATACTCTGAATCATCTGATCCATTACCGTGGAAAAATAAACCTTCACTTGTACTACCTATAGATGCTCTTAAAGTTACAAGACCAACATAATTTTGACCTTTATTAATTGCATAAACGGTAGAAACATCTGTAGTTACATTTGGAATATTGAAGAGTGGGAAATCATTATTATTTGCAATATCAGTTTGACCTACAATTAATGAAGTTGCACTACCTCTTTTACCTATAGTTAATTTTTGACCCGTCTTGAATGGATGATTTGGAATATAAATTGTTCTTGTAGGAATAGGAACTGATTTAGTTGTCTCTCCTATAGTATGATCAACACTTATACCACCACCAACTGTAGTACCTAGACCAACTGATTGAGGTGCATTAAAATAAACTAGATCGTCAATAGTAGATGTAAATTCTTTAGTTCTAACTGGAATAGTAATTTTACTGTTTAGAACATCAATTTTTGAGCTATAAGTATGTGCAATACCAACACTATATCTCTTAACCCTTAAAATAGAACCTAATGGGAAGATATTCAGAACCTTAACAATCTCAGTGTCACTAATTCTTAAACTAGAACCAACAGAAACTGTATTTGGTATAATATTGACATAGATATCATCAATTCTACCCTCAACAACTGAATTAGCAGTCATTGATTTTGCTAATCCAATAACATCAGTCTTAATACCTATAGAAAATGAATCTGTAAGGTGTACAATAGAACTACTAAGTCCAGAAATAGCAACAGTATCCTTATTGTTTAATTCAATATATGGGAAATATGATGCTTCTACTTCATGATCATTTTTCCAAACAAATGTAGCATTCTCATATGCTTCTATTTCAGTATCAATACGAGAAATACCAATACCAACTATAGATTTAACAGTTCCTCTAAGTCCAGATCCACTAGTATTTGCATTATCAAAGACTGTAAAATCACCAACTGCATATCCATCACCACCATCTAATACTCCAATAGTATCAACAGGTCCAGCAGTTACAGATTCAACAGTAGTAAGTTGTCTAAGGAATTCATTAGATTCTATTATAGAATCATTATTTACTCCAACCTTACCAACTTTATGTGGGAAGGTGTTTCTAGAAAGTTTAGTAGTATTGAAATCTAAATCTTGTGTTAGATAAGTATTTGTTGAAATAAAGGGAGAACGATAAGAATTACCAATAAAATAAGGATATTTTGGTTCTAACTTATTAGTTTGTGTGGATGTTGTAACTCCAGCAAAATATGCATAAACTCCATTAGGAAATTCTGGTGTTTTACAGAATCTTCCATTATGAATATCAAGATCACCAGAACCATCAAAGTAATAATCATCAGTAAAGTATCCTGATGGGAATTTATTTAAGTCTATAGGTCTATCAATAACCTTATTACTGTCTAACTTATAACCAGGTCTCATTATATGAACTTCTGGACCTAATTCATCAGGACTTATATACCCATATGGTCCATATATTGGATTACCATCGTATGCCCATCCTATAATTGGAGAATGTCCACTAATTGGATTAGGATCATTAAATAATGTGCCAATATCTTCAGTATATCCAACCACATTAAGATGTAATGATTCACCACCAACATCAGGATTTAGATAATACTCACCATCTCTTTTTCTAGTGTCGATAGTAAGTCTTCTAACTCTACTCTCAAATAATGCGTTTTTACCTTTTCCTTCTGCATAAACATTAATTTTATCTGCAGTATATCCAATACCTGGATTAATTACTATTACATCTTCTAATTTTCCATCAACAATGACTGGGCGAATAACAGCACCATTTCCACTAATTCCTGTAGTTGTTATTCCTGTTGATTCTACAACCAAATCAGGCATAGAATAATATTCTTTACCCTTATTAAGAACATGTACATCAACTAATTTTCCATCAACAACACTTGGATTTAATTCAGCACCCTTTCCGTTCTGAATAGTTACTTTTGGTTTTCTTTGATGATTTAATATTTCAGAACCATATTTAGATCCCTCTTCATAAAGATAAGTACCAATTATTTCACCAGTAACAATCGGAGTGAAAGTAAATGGTGTAGAAACACCAGCAAGTGCAGTTGCCGTTGTTGCATAAGCAACATCCACACTTACTTTAATATCTGGATACTTAAATGTTTGGAAACCTGTACCAGTTGTTGATAATCCAACATAATCACCCCTATCATAATTGTCTCTAGAAGGGGTTCCTATACCAGCATCAGCTAAACGGAATGAATCTTCATCAATTTTCATCACATAATATGAATGAGATGAATCTAATCCTTCAATTGCGTTTGGTGTTGTACTTCCTAAACCTACTGTTGTATGATATTCTACAAGATCACCTTCACTGAATCCATGATTAACAAAATTAATACTATCAAAGTTTGTTGATATTCCTAATGGTTTTACATGTAATTTTCTATACTGATAACCAGATCCCTCAGTTAATACTTTAACACTCTTTAGATTATTCTTAGATGATGTTCTAAATTTATGAATACCACTAGCAGTTGTAGAAGTTGATAAACCAATAGTATTGATACCACTTACAGCATCTTCATAAGATTCATATAATTGAACAGTTTTATCGTTGATTATACCTACATGATATGGAGAACCATTTGCTAAAGTACCTGTTGCTTCATTACTAAGAGCTTTGTAAACACCTATTCCAAGATTAGAATTGCCATTATTATTATAATAAACTAAATCACCGTCTACTAGAAAATGCTTCTTAGTAAATGTGATTGTTTCATTTACTATAGAAAGACCACCAGCAAAGAAAACATCTCTACTGTCAAATGATAATTCTCTAAATCTAGGACCAATAATAGGTTCTAAAGTAGCACCAGAACCATTACCACCTGTTATATCAATTGAAATAACTCTATCAATATCAAAATCTTGAGGATCAACAAAAACCTCTTTAACAGATCCACTAATAATTGGTTCAGCAAGTGCAGTTACACCTAATCCAACACTATCATCTATTAATAGTCTTGGTGGATTTACTACATCGTACCCATCACCACTATTAAAAGTATCAATACTTGATAATGGTCCATAATAGATGTAATCATCAGAAAGTGGTGTTCTTATTTCTACACCATCTGCCATTAAACCAATATTATTAACTGGTCTTTCACCAGACCCCTTCTTAAATAAATCTTGAGATAATGGGAATTTTCTTATAATGGAATTTTTATTAAGAAGTCTATTATAATGTTCAGATCTAATCCAGTTATGAATTCCCGAACCTTTCTTAAATTTAACACATAAAGGTAAATTAGTTACTGGATCTACTAATCCAATTTGAGATCTTGAAATATATAATCTTATTTTTCCTGGATTAGTTTGTAATACTTCAGCATAGTATATTGATCCTGCAGATAATCCAGGTAATGAATCTCCTTCTGGTATATAAGTTAGAGATTCTCCTGTAATAAATTTAATTGGTTCAGTGAATACAAATATATTATACTCATCACTAACCGAATTATAACCATCAAGAGAGAAAGTTAAAGAATCAGATTGACTAGTATCTGTTGCAGCAGTTCCAACAATGTCTACATCAGTGCTTAAAACATAATTTGGAAGAGAGTTAGAAGCAACATATCCATCTTTATCTCCATCAACATATACATTTAATACATCAGAAAGAATGGTGTTATTACCATCACTAAGAGGAATTCCATCACTTGATGCCTTCTTCAACTTTCTTCTGAGATCATAAAGTTTTGTAGAATCCCAATTAAATGATCCACCAGATCCACTTAAAGTAATTGATTTAGTACTATTATCAATTGAACCAATAATTAGATTAGAAAATTCAACAAGTTGATTATTAGGATCACTACTTCTTCTCAAGATATCAACAGCATCACCCTTTCTTAAACTTGTATGGTCAGGAGTACTCTTTAATATAATATTAGGACCTGAAAAACTTTGTATTTCCCACCTAGTATTTGTATTATAAATCCAAGAATTGGCAAAAATTTCCTTATAAGTACCCTTTCCCTGTTTTGGAGTATCAATAGATGTACCTACATTCTTAACATATATCTTCTCATCCTGTTTAATCAATGAAATGTCAGATAATGGTGTAAACTTAGAAAGTACACCAGTAATTCTAAGTTCTACTTTTTTAGTTAAATCACCATCTTCATATCCATATATAACCTCATCAGATCTAATATCATCAGAAGTTGAAATACCAATAGTAGTACCTGGAACTCTCTGTACTTCTATACCTGTTACCCCAAAAAATTGGTTAATAGATTTAGAAGTGTATTTGATTGAGGTATTTTCTCCACTTATAATACTACCAGAAGCAGGGAATCCAATTGTTGAATCGACACTAATGATAGAATCACCAATATTTGCAGATTCTAATGTTTTCGTCTTTCCAGGAACAGTAAATGTACCTTCAATTAAATCTCTATCATTAAATCCAACAAATAAAGATAGTTTATAATATGGTTTATTATCTCTAGTTAATATTTCAACTTCAGATACAGATGCATTTGTTCCAAGATCAGTGGATTTGTATATTGTTTGACCAACTAATTTAGATGGATCTCCAGATAATCTATCAGCAATAACAATTTCTCTACGGATAAATTCCGCACCAGATGCTTTTATTAACCTATCTTCTAAATCTATTACTTCAGCATCAATACCATAAAGAAGTTTGCATAATATTCTAATGGATTCTTGGATACCTTTTGATTGGTAAAAAGATCTTGCATGTTTTATGAAGACAGAAACATCAACATCTTCATCAAAATCATTATCTTCTAAACCAGGTAAAAAGGTTTTCTTTAATTTTCTATAAAATTCCTGTAAAAATAAAACACTAAGATTGGTTACTGTAGTACCAGCAGCATGTGCTGCTATAGATGTAGACTCAAATATTAATGATTGATCATTAACTTTATTAATAAAAGACGAAATACCTACATTATATCCAGTTACACCACTAAATCCACGAATACATCCAGTAAATGTAGATTCTGTTTTTCCAGTATATGTAATAATCTCACTATCTATTTTGATCAAACCATATTGATCAGGAAATCCTTTTGTAGAAGAAACAGATATTACTTCTTCAGTGAGTTGTTCAGATGGAACATCAGCACCTAAAACAGTAGTTCCAGTAATAACTTCAGGGACTAAATTATCTGATTTAATATACTGATCAAAATTAGAAATTAAATCTTGCGGACCACCTTGATATTCCTGTGAAAGGTAATATTGCTTAAAAAATTCCGTTGCAAGTGGAAAATCGTTAATCAGAAATTCTGGTAACTGACTCTCTATTATCTTATTAACTTGGACTCTCTTATCAATATCGCTCATTATCTACTTCCTCTCCAGATCCCCATTTGCATAACTTGATGTGTAATAGTCTCTTGAAAATACAACTCCAGAAACATCTTCTCCTGAAGCAATTACGTCTTTAACCATATTTATCTTACTATTAGAAACGTCAAAATTGAGATAAAGATCCTTTAATCCGATAATATCATTAGATTCTGGGAATGCCTGAATCTCTATTAAATTATTTGGAGCAGCAGTTGATGCAATATTAATTGTATTTAACTTAATTTCACCTTTTTTGTAATCAACAGTACCAACAGATTTGATAATAACCCTAAGTTCATTTAGTTTTGTTCTTGAAACAACACTAATAGTACCCATATGACTTCCATCTAAGTCACCATTTTCATTTTTATTTGGAACATCAGTTAGATAAACTAGATCATTTGATCCAGAAACAGTAAATCCACTACTCTTAATATTAAATCCTTTTGGATTAACGTGGAATTGATTACCATAACATAATTCATACTGTGCAAATTGATTAATAAGCACTTTCATATCTCTTCTAATTCTAACCTTGGTTATGTTAGAAGTGATTGCATTATCAACCCTATCAATCAATTGAAGCATCTTACTGTACTTAAACCTTCCACCAAACTTATTAATATCAACAGTATTAGAATAAGATGAAAGAGAATTAGTAATAGTTGACTTTAATTGATTAGAATTACTAACAAGAGCACTATTGTAATAAATTGTAGAATCAATCTCAACATATAGTGTCTTAAGATCTACAATTTCAGCATTAATACCAGCAATAGAGTAGTTTTTAAGTTTATTCTTTATTTGTAACTTATCAAAATCTGAAACATATGTACCATTTTTTGGTTTAATACTAATCTGAACCTTACCAAATTGTGGTGGGTTCAATTCTTCACCACCAACTACAGCAACAGACTCTGTTCTTGGATAGATTGTTTGTATTATTGCCTCGTAATCCCTGCCTGTAACTGCCCTGTATTGTGCTGAATATATTCTAGGGGCAAAATACTTAATAGATGATATATTCTCCTTCTCAGACCCATTTCGAGCAGGTTGAACGGTAGTAATATTAATAGTATCATAAGGTGTTACAACTTTTGCAGTAGGATCATTAGGATCCTTACTAGTAAAAACACCTTGGAAATCAAATAAACCAACAGATCCTACTTTTCCACCAGGTCCGTTACCATCCTCACCATCAGTAACAATGTATCTTACAGTAACTACCTCATCATTATGAAGCTTTTTACCAAAATGACCATCACCGAATAATATTTCATACTTTTCATCCTGTATTTCTTGTAAGAAGAATATTTCAGAGTTTTTATCAATATTTAAAATATTATCAACCATAGCAAATTGTCTACCAATAGTAGTTGTTCTATTGGGAGAAACATAAGTTGTGATACTAGATGTATCAATATTTGGATTGCCTAAAATAAATCTTTGATCTTGAGTAGTAGTAACACGGAAAGTTCTTTCTAATACTGTACCTTGATAGACTTCTATACCAGTATTAGCATCTATCCCAAAAGTTGCTTTATAAATGTTATTACCAGATGCTATAGAATCAGTTAAAGTCTTATCATAAACTAATGCTGCACTTATTGGTTCTGTAATTGAAAATCTATATGTAGAGTCGTCAGTATTACCAATACAAACTAAACCTGGTTTTAAGTATATTCTCTCTAATTTCTTCTGCTCTATAACCGTAAAATCAGTCGCTGAAGTGGGTTCACCCTCATATACTACCTCAAAGTAAATTAACGCCTGTGCAGCAGATCTAGAGCGTGGTATATAACCAATATTACGTGCTAATGATACGACATTCTCTCTAACAGTTGCAGAATCTAAGAAAGATTCATTAGCAACTAAATTTGCATTAAATGAATTAATATAGGTATTATATGCTAACGTATCAATTAGAATTGAAAAGTTAGATCCCTCAAAATCAAAATCCGAAAACTTAGAATTTGCCCGAAGATAATCTCTTATCTGAGCTTTAATCTGATCAAAATCTAGAGTTGAAAAGTGCGTGAAGGAAGACATATTATCTCGTTGGTTCTAATAAAAATGTAAATTCTTGTGTAGGTATAGCTAATCCAGAAACATCAAAAAATATTGTAACCTCAAATGCATTCCTATCAAAATAGGGATCTACTACTACATTAATATTTTCAATTCTAGGTTCATAATTAGTTAAAGTTTCCATTATTTGGGTTTCAATAATAGAGGATATTGAAGGAGTGAAGTTCTCAAAGAGACTGCCTCTAATATCAGTACCAATTAATGAATTAAAAAACCTTTCAGTAGGAATTGTTTCTACTAAATTTCTTACTGACCTTATAATTGCACGTTCATTCACCAGAACTGGTAAGTCCTTTGTTACAGGATGAGGTAAGAAAGAGAAACTGATGTCCTTAAAACTTCTTGATTTACGTACACTTGCCATTAAAAGACTATATTTAGTACTATTTTCTTTTTTTATTTAGGCATGAAATATAAAATTTTATATTAGACACAAAAAAACGCCCTTTCGGGCGGTTTTTCCTATTTTCCTTGACCTCTATAACGCTTTTTTGCTTTATTTCTAGAGGTTGCAGAGTATTTTGTATGTTTTCCTCTGCCTTGGATTGTTTTTTTGGGTGTTGATTCTAATTCAATACTTCCCCATACACCTGTTTTGGTTTTTGCTGCCATTAATCCTCCTTAATAATAATTTCAGTTCTTAGACCTTCTGGATTATGAGATCCATTATCATAGAACTCATAGGCAAGGTCTTCCATTGC
>CETB01081943.1_pt1 | contig 28754 bp, 23 predicted proteins | sample 356381 | NCBI WGS metagenome assembly CETB01 (sample SAMEA2622545, study PRJEB7988) | marine metagenome | biome: marine biome (ENVO:00000447); feature: deep chlorophyll maximum layer (ENVO:xxxxxxxx); material: "saline water (ENVO:00002010), including plankton (ENVO:xxxxxxxx)" | depth 155 m | reverse complement strand
TGTGGGTGGGGTTCAATCGGTTGTCTTTAGAAAAATGTTCAAACACTCCGTTTAGATGCTTGATGTAATTAATTTCTACTGACATCAGAACTTATTATGTACGCGATTGTTTTCCAGTACTTCCATTATGTCTCCGTAATCATAATAGAGTACTCCTCCCATTTTTGTATATGGAATAGTACCATTAATACGAAGGTTTTGGAGTGTTCCCGGAGAGATTTTGAGTAGTTCGAGAACATCAGTGGATTTCAGCCATTTCTTGTTAGGCTGACCATTTTGGCTTTCTAGTAATTCTTTAATGTCTTCGAGCAATTCCAATTTGAATTCTCGAAGATCGTCGGTGGTAATAATAGATGTTGGCATAACTTACTGTTTTTAAAAAGGGGCTATCAAGTTGGTTGACATCAATATAATAGCCCCTTTTGATTTAACTCACATAACTAGCGATAGAACGTGAGTTTTAGGTTTGACATTCCTTTTGCAAAGTTGAAGTAGGGGAAAGGAATTATTTTACAAGATTGTACCAAGTTGGTCAATTTTTTTATAGCATAAAAAAAGGAGGGAAATAATTGAATTTAGTGGACACGACATAAATTCTAGACTGTTTTACTTTTTCAAATACTTATGATTACAAAATCACCAACTTGGTGATTTTTCTCTATTCATCTTGAGCGTCCATATATTTTATAAGCTCTTGTTGAAGTTCTTCTAAAAACTGAGTTCTTCCTTTTTTACGGATTCTTATCGCTAAAAAATTACGATAATAGTCACCCAAATCTATATTGAACATTTTTTCGAAAGTAGCAGCAATGAGTTTAATATCTGCATTATGATTATTTATGTATCCAGAAGCATAGAGTGCGTAAACAAGCTCTATTAATGAAGTTTTACTTCCGGTCCAATTCAATTTTGATTTCGGTATTTTGACTGTTTTAATTTCATCACGGTCAATACTATTTAATTGATCTTCCAGAAAAACTTCGATTAGATCATTAGCGAGAATTTTTGCAACAATATAATCGTGGGAAGTAGAAAATCGATGATCGGTTTCAAAATATCGAGGACTCAGATTAAGTTTAATATCGTGTTTTTTTCTTAAAAAATACTTGTGGTCTAAGTACGTACTTCCGGTTCTATAATATTTATAAAATTCCAGTTGATCGTCGAAAAAGCGCTTTAGTTTATTTAATTGCTTTTGCAAATATTTTCTAAGAACACGTTCACCTCCGTATGGTTTTCGGGTTTCAATTTTATAAATCTCATTATAATAAATGAGTTTGGAAACAAATTTGGGCTTGGTTTTTTTGAAGAAATCTATTTCTTCATTTTGACTTTTAAATTGATGATGAACGGCTTTCCTTTTAATTTTTTCTAAAACCCCGAGGATCACTTCTAATGCCTCTTGGGAAATATTCAGCCAATTATTGTTTTCGATTTCCAGAAAGTGAAGATGCTCTTCTAGATTATTAAGCTTCTTTTTGCAAAAATTATTCATTTACTTTGGATTAAATATGGTTAAATAAAAAGGGTAGAGCATAAGCCCTACCCTAAAAATTTTATAATAATTATTTATAAATTTTAATTATCAGCCTCTATATATATTGTATTAGTGGGAGTGGATGATTGGCTTTGTTGGGATATGGAGTTTAGAGGGTAATTGTCAACTCTTAAAGTAGAAGTTGTATAATCAACAGCCTCAAAGAATCCCGTGATTGTGACCAAACTTTGGTGTTCTAAGCCTTTTAAAGTAGCTGTATATGGAACTCTCACCGAGTGTTTCATTGCTCTAAAAGAACATAGGGATCTAGTGTGTGGTGGAACTGCGATCGTATAGCTGTCTGATAAAGTGATTGTTTTGGTAGAACTATTTCCATATTCCAAGGTAGTTGAATTACCTGTGGTAACCGTGAATGAGGTATTTGCTTCAATAACTTTGAATAAGCTAAACCCTGCACTAACATTTGCTGTGTATTGATAAGATACACTAGAAGATTCTTTAAAATTATATTGATCCTGTTGCGTTTCCGTAAAAGTAATGGTTCTTGAGCCTGTATTATCACTTGGGTTTTCAATTGATTTTTGAGAAAGTACAGTTGGTTCAGATGAAACAATTTGTGCATTGTCAATATCCATATCCATATCAAGTATAGTGAATTCATCGTCTGGTATGATATTAAATTTTTGATAGAACGTATTATTATCTTTAGAAAGCGTGACATTTCCCTGACTATTTGTGATTACCCCATAATAAATATCCCAAAAGCTTCCTGAAGATCCTTGGAAAATAATGTCTCGATTTTCAATTTTGTAACCTTTTCCGTTGCTACTGATAAAATCCCACGAAAACCCAAAGTAACTGCTAGGATTAGCGCTAGAAGAAGTATAGAGTACCTTAGTGTCAGGATCGCTTGCGTAGGCACCAATGCCAATTGGTTTATTCTCTTGATAAGAATACAATAGGTACTGGATCCCACTAGATGCAGGCAGAAATTCAAGATAAAATAACTGTGCAGGAGATGAATCAGAGTTAGGTTCAAAAGTTATTTCAGCACCGGGACCGTGAGTTTGTAACGAATTTTTTCCAAGATAACTATCTTGTGTTCTAAGAAAAAACTTCACTCCATCTAATTGATATAACTCATCCCAAGTGCTACTGGCAACCATTGCCTGAGAATTTTCAGCAATTTTCGGGAAGTCTTCTTCATTAAGCGGGATGATACTATCAACTACTTGAATTTGAGAATTTAATTCTTGTTGAGTATTGATTTCAGTAGACATTTTTTCATTTGATTCAATGTCTTCAATTGGGTCTTCGGTAGTACACGAAATGCTTATTAAAAATAAGCATAAAAAAACTAATTGTAATTTGTTTTTCATAATATTGGTTTTTATTTATTCTTTGAGTCTGTTAATTCGGATTTCGCGTCTTAGGGAATCCATATAGGGCTGAATATTTTCTTCAATTTTGAATATTTCCATTTTTTTAATTGTATCATTAATAAAAATAAATTGAGTAGTGACCACGACATTTTTGAGCTTTTCTACATAGAAAAGTTTTTCATTGGGAATATTATCTAAAGTTTCTATGGTCTTACAGGTAGGCTCACCATAAGTAGTAATAAAATCCTCTTTGCTATACGTTAAGGTTTCAATATCATTAAATTTACTGGTAGCAGGATAGTTATGTCCGTATTCCAAGGCTTTGCAGGAAGTAAGACAACATATCAAGATTATTATGAATTGATGGCTATACTTATTGGTGAAATTTTTATTCATTTTAGATAACACTTTTAATGTCCCTAATAGGGGAAGTTTATATTTGTAAGCAATTTATTACATCACCTATCCATATAAAACTTAATAGCCACGGGCTTACTGTGGTTTTTCCACGTTTTTGTTTTTTAATTACGTGGGAATACCACGTAAAATATGTGGCAAATCCAAATCATTTCGAGCAAGGTGTTTCTAATTTTGAACTAAAAAAGTTGGGAGGTTCCTATTATATAATAAATAGCGATGATATAACATCACAAAACCTTTGTGAGAGATTTAAAGAATTTCCTGAATTTATATGCTTAGGGATAACTAATGACTACGAAAAGGGGATGAATTTTATATTGAAGTTTGCCCCTGAAGTTGTATTTATTGACTTAGATTCTTATCCTAAGAATGAGATTGGAGACGTGTTTTCTTATTGCAAAGAAATCAATGAATATATTTTTAGCAGACCTAAATATATCGCTTTATCAAAGGATGTATCCAAGGCATATCAAGCTTTAAAAGGTAAATTCTATGATTATATTCTTAAGCCAGGGAAAGAACTTGAAATTCGTAAAATTATCCTTCAGTTGCTAAAGAGTGAACAATATGCTTTAAACGATACCTTATGCCTAAAATCCTATAAAGATTATACGCTTTTAAAAGTAGAAGAAATACTTTTCTTAAAAGCCGATAATAACGCTACAGATTTTGTAATGATAGAGGGAAAAACAATCAGCGCTTTTAAAACTTTAAAATCGTTTGAAAAAATTTTACCCAACAGTTTTATTAGAATTCATCATAGCTACATCATCAACAAAAAGCATATCTCCAGAATCAATTTCGGAAAGTTGAAATGTTTTTTAGATCATAATAAAATAAGTCTACCTTTTTCCAGATCCTATCGGCATAACCTTCAAATTATTGAAGAATTGTTGGAACAAAAGGCTATTTCTTTCAATTGAATGCGCTGGGATTTTATAAATCTTCAATTGCTCAAACATACCTATCAATCCCTCATAGAAACGACTATTCTACTAAACGGTGAGGTCTAAAATCATTTTCCTCGGCTCTTTGGCGTAGCTTTCACTTGGTTTAAGAAAGAAGCTTCTAAAGAAATCGGCCAGATTATCCGGTTTCGATCACGCGTGATTAAACACTAAGCCATTCCGCGGTCTTTAGGGTCGCAATACTATTGTTTAATTATAAAACCATCAAACTATGAAAACTTTCAAAAACTTATTAAGTATAACGTTTTTAATCCTGATAGCTTATTCGTGTGAGCCAGAAGAATTACCTGACAGTTCGGTAAGTGACAACCAAAATATTACTGCTAGTACAGGAGATCAAGATGATGAAGTCATAGATAGAAAAGATAATAATCCAGATTAATTTTTAATTAAATTCTTTTTCTTTAAGAAGGCCTTGTTAACAACAAGGTCTTTTTATATTTTATAAATTTGTTTAATTTTTATTCTGAAACGTTTTGTTTTTCAAATCACGTCATATTACAATATTTATATCTTTAATAGTTTTTCTCTTTTCTTGTACCCAAAAGGATGATGGAGATGAGGTTATTACGGAAAAGCAGGATATTCAATCAATAAGGAAAAATGAATCTGATCAAGAAATAGACTTAAATAAAGATTACAACGCCGCTCTCAAGGAAGGTAACGATACTCTTAAGAATAAAATGCTTCTCGATATATCTTATCGCTACTTGAAAACAAAAGATTCAACTATGTTTCTAAGGTCTAATAAACAGGCCAGAGAATTATCTATAACCATAGAAAATTCTGAGGGTACCGCAGCTACCTATTGGGATTTGGCTCAATTTTATCATAACCGTAATAAAGAAGACAGTGCTTATTATTACTATGATAAAGCCCAGAAAATATATCAAGAGTTAGGAGATCAACTTAATTCTGGAAGCCTGTTATTAAATATGGCAATTATTCAGAAGAATATTAGGGATTATACCGGTAGTGAGGTTACTACAACTAATGCGATTAATTTACTTGAACCTTTAGACGAATTTTATAGTCTATATATAGCTTATAATAACCTTGGTATTGTTTTCAATGAATTAGAGGAGTACGAAAGGTCTCTTTATTATCACCACAAAGCGATAAGTAATTTAGAAAAATTAAAAAGTAAAAGAGATTTCCCTACCAGTTACAATAACATAGGAGTGGTATACCATAACCAAGGTAATTATTCCGAAGCAATTGAATATTTTAGAAAGGCGTTGAGCTTTGATGAAAATATAGAAAACTCAGATCCTAAATTGTATGCAATGCTCATTGATAATGAAGCTAATGCAAAACTTCATTTAGGGGATACGCTGGGAATTTATAAACAATTTGTAAAGGCTTTACAGATAAGGAAAGATATTGATTTACAGGCCGGAATTAGTATCAACCAGTTACATTTAGCTGATTATTTTTTACAAAGGGGAGATACGGCCAAAGCCATTAATTATGCCCTAGCAGCAAAAAAAGTTGCGAGGAATAGTCAAAATACCAGGGATTTACTCGCTTCATTGAGCTTTCTTTCCTTGGTCGTAAAAGATAGTGCATTAGTTTATACTAAACGCTATATAGTGATTAACGATAGCCTCCAAAAAAGGGAAAGGGCAGTAAGAAATAAATTTGCAAGAATACGTTTCGAGACCAATGAATATATTTCGGAAACAGAAAGGCTAAATAAACAAATGATTAGAATATCATTAATTTCCTTAACTGTTTTCTTTATTTTTGTATTGTTATATATCATTAAAGATCAGCGATCAAAAAATAAATTGATTTCGCAAAAACAAAAAGCGAGTCAGGAGATATACGATTTAGTATTATCTCAGCAACAAGTAATTGAAGAAGAGCGGGAAAAAGAAAAGCGGCGGATATCACGTGAATTGCACGACGGAATTTTGGGAAGCTTATTCGGATTAAGAATAAGTCTTGATTCTTTAAACGATGATGATGACAATGAGAGTAAGCAAAAAAGAGCGGAATATATTCGAGAAATACAAAAAATTGCAGAGGAAATCAGGTTGATTTCCCATCAACTTAATAAAGATTCGCAGGTTGATGTAGATTTTACACTATTACTAGAGCATTTTTTAAGTAAAAAGCCTGAAGGGATTAGTATTCAGTTAAAAATTCCGCATCCAATTGATTGGGAGTATATTGAGAATAATATAAAAATAAATATCTATCGAATCATACAGGAAGCTATTGCTAATATTTATAAGCATTCGCAGGCTACTTCGGTAGAAATATTGATTCATAAACTCAAAAACCGATTGATTATTGAAATTAAAGATAATGGAAAAGGTTTTGATCCTAATAATTCCACAGCGGGTATAGGCCTTAAAAATATGAAAAATCGAAGCCGAACTATGAAAGGTAAATTATCGATTACCACCAGTTCTGAAGGTACTTTAATAAAGCTTGTAGTAAAAATATAGAAACACAGTGTTGTTATGAAGAAGGAAGAGATAAATATTTTACTCGTTGACGACCATCATATGATCCTAGAAGGATATAAAAATGTACTTTCTAAAATAAAATCTGAAGATTATGATATTTCTGTCGAAACTGCTGATAATTGTGATACGGCTTGGGAAATTTTAAAGGGAAAGAAATTTGATATCGTTTTTTTGGATATCAACTTTCCTATTGAGGGGAATAATAAAATACTATCAGGTGAAGATTTGGGAATTAAAATAAAAAAAGAACTTCCTGAAGTAAAAATAATAATCCTAACCGTTTTGGCAGATCCGTTTCGGCTTCACAATTTACTGCTGAATATTAATCCTGCCGGTTTCCTTATGAAAGGGGAAACCACTTCAGAAGAGCTCAAAAGATGTTTGTCGAAAGTTATTATTGCCCCACCATATTATGGATCAAAAATTTCAAAATTACTCCATTCAGAGATTAGTCTGAATACCTCCTTAATAGATGAAGTAGATAGAATTATGCTTTATCAGCTTTCTTTGGGAACAAAGACTAAAGACCTAACGAAATATGTACATCTTTCTTTAAGGGCAGTCGAAGACAGAAAGCGAAAACTAAAAGAAATTTTTGGAGTTAGCGGGCAGGGAAATAAGGCGCTATTAGAAAAAGCGAGAGAAAGTGGATATATATAAATCAAACAGCTTTTTCATTTTTATTAAACGTGGTTTTACCACATACTAAATGTGGTTTAAATCAGGGTACTATATCTACCTTCTTATAGTTTTGTATAAATAACTAGCACGCGTGTAGGGGAGAATCTCGAAAATCCTATAAAGAGAGTAGAGTTAATGAAAATTTTATTAAAATGAAGAAGTTAGTATTTTTAGGAATAATGGGTGTATTTTTCTCATCAATGTATGCATCTACTCCAACAGAAGTCAAAAAAGAAGTTCGTCAAGAGGCTGCTTCTTTCCCTGTCTATTGTGATGGAGTATATGCAGGGGAGGCAGATTCCATTCAAGAGGCCTGGGATATGTGTGACTAACTATAAGTGATAAAAACTTATAGTTAAATGGTGTACAATTTGAAATTTTTCAGATTGTACACTTTTTTTAAATAAAGAATCTTATTTATGAAATATTTTATGTTATCAATTTTTTTGTTTTGCATTTCCCAACAAATGCAAAGTCAAAAAGGTATTGTTTATTATGGGCAAATAAAAAGTCCAGGAATGAAAAGTGCTGCCGGTCCCGATTTAAACGCTTATTTGGTATTTAATAAGGAAAAATCTTATTACGTAACTGCAAAAGATTCTCTGGAAGAAGCAACTTCTCAAAATAAATCAATATATCGAGGAGAAGGGGAGCAAGTGGTGGCTTATAACGGTAATAAAACATTTAGATATGGAGAACAGGTTTTCTTTAACCGAAAAAAAGATAGTTTATGGTGGAGCCAACGTTTTGGTGGTAATATCTATATAGCAGAAAAAAAACCGGTTATAAATTGGAAGTTAAAATCTGAGACCAAGAAAATAGGTGATTTCAAGGCGCATAAAGCCATAGGCGAATTTAGAGGGCGTACTTATACTGCTTGGTATACTTTAGAGGTTCCTTTACCGTATGGCCCCTGGAAATTACAAGGATTGCCAGGATTAATACTAGAAGCTAGTGATGAACGAGACGAAATGTTAATTTATTTTAAAAGCTTAGAATATCCCACGGAAAACGAAGCTCATATTTCTCAAGTACAAAGACCAAAAGGAGAAGACGAGGGATGGCAAACCATTGAAGATTTTGAAAATATGCTGCGTAACAGTATAGAAAGAGCCTATAATAGAATGGTTTTAAGAGCTGAAAGAAAAGAATCTGAGAAGCCTAAAAAACCAGTTTTTAGTGATATTTATATAGAGTCTTTTGAATAATGGCAAAAGGGTACCGAACACTTCTTCTGTTTTTTATTTTTTTTTTATTTCTTTTATGGAGTGTAAACTCACAAGTTATTATTGAAGGTAAAGTTACTGATTCGAGTAATAAACCTTTGGAAAATGCCAGTATAGTACTTTCAAATTCTGAGAATGAAATCATAGATTATTTATATACGGATAATACAGGGGAATTTAAATTCAATATCTCTCCAACAAATTTAATTTCTGATAGCTATGACATAGCTGTTAATTTGCTCGGATTCGAAGAACATATTCAAAAAGTAGCTCTTAATACTGATAAAAAGCGATATACTCTTTCTTTTATTCTACAGGATAAAATAGAACACTTAAATGAGGTAGTTCTAAAGCCGGATGAAAAAATCTCAACAAATGGTAATGTTACCACATTAAAAACCGCTCCATTTATAGATCAATCTGAAGAAAATGTTGAAGATGTTCTAAAAAAACTACCTGGGATAGAAGTACTCGAAGATGGAACTATTAAAGCTCACGGTAAATTTATAAAGAAACTTATGATCGATGGAGATGATATGTTTGCTAATGATTATCAGGTCCTTTCTAAGAATTTGGATGCGAAAACCTTAGATGCAGTACAAATTATAGATAATTTTCAGGATAATCCTGTTTTGGCAAGAGTATTGGATTCTGATGATGTAGCATTAAACCTAGAACTAAAGGACGAATTTAAAAACGTCTGGTTTGGAAACGCTTCTTTGGGAGCTGGTTTAGAAGAAAGGATTAGAGGTACTGCCAATATTGGTTTGTTGAGAAAAAAAATAAAATTCTTTTATCTGGGGGATTACAATAATTTAGGAAACAAGGCAGTAGATCAATTAAAAGGCACTCCATCTTCCCTAAATTTAACTTCGGCATATCGTGAAGTAGAGATAGAACCAGAAATAGAATCTGTATTTTCGATCAACAAGAACGAAAGCCAAATATTAAAAGACGATCAAAGTATTTTTAATAAAGCTTTCTTGAATTCGATAGGATTAGTAACAAAAATTGAAAAGGATATTGAAATACGTGCTACCGGCTCATTCGCTCAAGATAATCAAAGACAACTTTTTTATTCACGATCTATTTTTAATGTAGAAGAAAATCCTGTGGAATATATTGAAGATAGTGATACTGACCATAAAAATAGTATTGGTTCAGGAGAATTGGAAATAAAATATACAGGAGGAGAGCGCTCGTACCTTAGAAATTTATTCTCTTATAAAAATCAACCTGAAAAATTTGATAATCAACTTATTTTCAATAATAATAGCGTAAATCAAGATTTAAATAAGAAAGAATACGCATTATACAATCACTTAAACTACAGCTATGCATTAGGGAAAAATACAGTTTTACATAATTATACCTACGTTGGTCAAACCCAACTCTCCCAAGATGCAACAATTAATTCTCTTGGCTTAAACAATTTTTTTGATTTTACCAAAAAGTCAAAAATTTATCAAAATAATAAAGATGAACTAAATGTTTTTGGAATTAACACCAATCTATTTTCAGAATTTGGAAATTTCACTAATCGATTATCCTTAGGGTATGAGATCTTTGAGGAAGATAGGCAAACTAAGTTAAGTTCACCCTCGGAAAATTTTGAAGTAGATAGCCTAAAAAATGATTTAAATTATAAACGTAGAACGTTTAATTTAAAAGAAAGTATCGGTTATAAATTTTCAGAAAAAGCGAAACTTACACTAGGGATTTCAATGGAAAGATTAGACCTTACCACTGATTCTAACGAAAAGGAGAAATGGATTTTTAATCCACAAATAGACTTAGATCTCCGAAAATTAAAAATAGGACGTTTTGTTTTTGGTTATGAAAATACTTACGCTGTTCCAGATTCTCACTTATTGTTTCAGAATTATCAATTAAATACTTATAATTCTTTGGTGCGTGGTACTAATACTATATATTTAGTGGAAAAAGATGTATACAAATTCTATTATAAATGGGCTAACGAGTTAGAGTCCCAAGCACTTACCTTTAGAATAAAATACGACGATTTTAAGGGTAATTATTCGACTACAAATCAAATAGGAGAGAATCTTAGGTTCTTCTCTTATCAAGTTATTGAAGGTTCTAACCGTATATCTGCTAATTTAGATTTTACCTCTTTCTTTGATGATTTAAACCTATCTACAAATCTAAGAACATCTCAAAACTGGGGGATACAACCTATTCAGGCCAATTCACAGGATTTTAATGACTTAAAAACCTATTCGTCGAATTATTTGATTTCCGGTACAACCTATTTTAAAATTCCCTTAAATTTTAGATTTCGATTCAACTTAAATTTAAGCGAATCAGATTATAACAATGTAATATCAAAAACTCAATGGAGCAATTACTCTTTAGCTTTGAATTATAAACTGTCTGAAAAATGGAATTTGAACATCAAGAATGATTATTATAAGATGCCAAATAGTTCCTATTATTTTTTAAACAGTACTTTAAAATTCCAGCCAGATTCTAATTTTTCGTATAAATTATTTTTCAATAATTTGGGAAATGAAAAGAATTTTAGCACGGTAGTAATTGACGAATTCACCACGTATGAATCAAATATCAGATTACTTCCTCGTTATATTTTTTTCAGTGTAAAATATAGGTTTTAATAGCCGCTTATTCTTTATTAATTGATAAGGATATAGCTTTTGCCTCCCAACGGTTATTCGTTCTAAACCTGTTTTAAATCAGAGTCCTTATTGGGGTAATAAAATAAATTCCCTAGAGATTAATTCTTCCAGGGAATTTATATTAATCATATTTCTTTTGACGAATTGTTTATTTTCCTTTTTCCACTTTATTCTTAAAGTTCTTTTTTCTAACAAAAATCTCTTCGAGGGAATAAGCTTTTTCATTTAAATTGAATTTATCTTTTTCAAACATTGAATTAAACTCAGATTTTTGGGTATAAGAAACCGAAGTAACTGAAACATTTTGAAAAAAACTGTTTGCCTCTAACACTAAGCCCGGTAAACCATAAAAAATATAGGGGCCAGCATCTATTGCAATTTCAGTCGTGAACCAAACGTATAATCCGGGCATATTTTCTAAAATTGCTTTAGTGCAACTATATCCTTCAATGTCCTTCTTTTCAGACGTTATCGTCCATTTAAGGTCTTTTGAATTTCCTGTAAATGAAAATTCAGATTCCATAAAAACCTCTTTGCCTTTTAAAGATCCATCAGCGTCTTTTTTAATGAACTCAGTATACCCGGATACACTTACCCCAGGGATTTTATGGATAGAATCTAAAACATATAATGATTCTTTACTCTTTTTGTCATAATATAAAGTATTATAGTTTTTATACTCTGACATTAGTTGCATTACTTTATTATATTCGTCAGGATCTTGAATCTGCTTTTTAAGCATATTCACTAAAAATTCGGATACACTATTCGTAGTATATTTTACCTGTAGAATTTCATTGCTCTCCTGAGCTTTCATCACTAAACTTATAGTGAATGTCAATAAAAATAGATAGATTTTTGTTGTTTTCATTTTGATCATTTTTTAAAAGTTATACTTAAGTCCTAATATTAAATAGTTGAGAGAGGCATTATTAATCAGTGTAGTGACAACGCCTTCATTAGAATAAATTTCAAAATTGTAAGCTTCATTCTGGAATATGTTAAGTAGTTCAAATAGATGTCTAGATTCCAAACTAAACGTCAACTTCTGCCAGGTATAAGAAAGATCAAGATTTATATTCTTTCTTTGAAATTTTTGATTATCTACCAGGTTATCGTCGTAAATGAAACTTAGCTTTCCATCCCATTTATTATTCTTAAGAAGTAGCGATGCAGTAGATCTGCTATATCTCGAATAATAATTATTATTGCCTACTCTGTTATTAGAGTATTTTAGGCTAGATGAAAGCCGTACATTCAAGAGGAAATCATTTAGACTTTCTATTTCAAATTTTGGTGAAATAGCGTTTTGTTTACTAAGTACTTCTTGTCCATCCGCTATTAAAGCTGGAAATTTTTCTTTTAAATAACTTAAACCAACACTAGTATTTAGAGGAAAATTGATAGGGAATAAGGTCTTAGCATATTTACCATTAATACTAAATTTTTTAGAGTAATCAGTTTTATAAGCCCTAAGAGTTGAAATACCATTCTCCTGATTAATAAATTGAAGTTCAATAGGGTTTTTTATATCACTATAATTCGTTGAAATTGAATAGGATTCAGCGTCAAATATGTTGTTATAATAGTATCCTAAATGATAATTATTTTTAATACGAAGATTTTCAAGTAAGCCTATATCACCCTGAACGATCCGATTAAAGGGTTGGAGGGTTGTTAGACCATAATAAAGATCATTGAATTCAAAACTTCTTTTTATACTTGCAGCGATTCTCCATACATCTCTTTCATATTCGGAAACCATATTTAATGGGATTAAAAACTTCTCAATTGATTTTGAGTTGTTTAATTCAAACTGATTTAGTCTGATTCCGGTTGATAGAGAATAGTTTATTTTACCGAATACATTTCTTCCTGTTATTTTTGTAATAATATCCGTAGTATGAACATTCCGTGATATTGATGGTAAATCATCATTGTCGAGTTGGCTTTTTTGACCATTATATTCAATTATTATGGATGGAGTAAATTGATCACTATGATTGTATGATAAAGAGGATTGGATATTATGGTTGTATTTTGAAAAATCAAAATATTGTGTTTGATATAAATTAGCGTTAAGGAAGATGTCATCATCTAGCTTATTTTTTTCAATAAATAGACTTCCTTCTGAATTCCATATGATCTTATCTGATAATTTACTGGTTACTGCAAGCCGAGCAAATCCTGAAAAAATTTGCGAATTGTAAGTTGAAAAGAGGTTATTTTCGGTAGTTTGATTATTGTTATATAGAATATTTCTTTCTGTATTTTTATCGTCTGCGTTAATGAAATTGAGATTACCTTGTATAGTAAATACGGTATTTTTGGATTTTTTGTATTGACTTTTAAAATAGCCCAAGTAGGAATTTGATTTTGCCTGTAAAGCACTATTTCCTTCCAATAGAGGTGTATCATCTAAAGATGAAAGTTGTTGTGTTGTGCTGTTTATCCTATTAGGAGATATATAGTAGAGGAGCAAGCTTGATTTGAATTTGGATGAATTTTTTTTAAGGGTGAGGTTGATACTATTGTATTCATCTTTCCTAAGATTTTCGTTAGTAGAAAATAAGGCTTGCAATGATCTTTGTGAATAGATTGAAAAATTTTGCTTTTCGTTGAATACGGCTCCTAATTCCCTATAGTTCACCACTGTCTTGCCTATGTTATTGAAATTTGCTGTAGAAAAAGCATTGAGCGATTCAGAAAATAGAAAACCAGAACCCTTGAATTCATACTTATCTTTATGCCCATATTTTGTCTGTAAATCCCCTGTAATAACATTTTTAAATTCTTCTTTAGTTTCGATATTCAAAACGGTTTCTTCTTGTAAATCGAAATCAACAGAAAATTGATCTTGGTAATTATTAATTATACTTAAGCCCTCAATAAATCTATTTTCAATATTTTCTAAGGCTAGACTATTTTGATTTTCAAAAGTCTCTTTTTTGTTTACCAGAATTTTATTGATATTATTTCCTTTATATATTAAAACACCACCTTCTCCTACCTGTAAATTTGGTAGTTTCTCTAGTATTTCCTTTAGCTTATCATTATCCTGAAGATTCAATTTTTCTAGATCAAAATTTACAGTATCCTTTTCTTCTTTTTTTACAAGTAATACAACTTCATCTAAGTGATTTGTTTCTTCGGTTAAGGTGATATCCATAGAGATGATACCTTTATCAGTATTAATTGAAAGAAGCTTAACTATTTTCTTTTTATAGCCTAGGTAAGAAACTTCTAAAAAGTTATCAGCTTGAATCTTTGCACTGATAGAATATTTTCCATCTTGATCAGTAATAGAGTAATCAACAATATTTTTATTTCCATCATATAGTACGATAGAAGCTCCGTTTATAATCTGATTGTTTTCGCTTTTTACAGTCCCTTCAATTTGATTGGATTGAGCAAATATTGTAGTAGAAACCATAAGGAATGTTATTGATAAACTCAGTTTAAAGCATTTTATAAAATAGTACATTGTATTACTATGTATATGAGCAAAAAATATCATACGATTACTATATTATTTGATTCTACTTTCTCCTAGCAGTAATTCGCATTAAAAAAGTTACGATGATGTATAAAAGTATTGTTAGCAAAAGAAAAAATGGAATAAACCAATTTCCCAGGACTTCTTTTGCGTTTATCGATTCCATTAATTGAGGCTTCATTTTTCCTAATAAATAAAATCCTCCGTCCTTAAAATATAAGCCAACCTCTTTTGGATTGCTGATTTTGGCACCAATGACGAATAAGAAGCCAATGAGCACTAAATAAAGAAACGCAAAGAAAATATACTTAACCCCATTAGTAATATTTAAGACCAATGCTTTAAAAACGTGAATAGGATTGAAAGTCCTTGTAGCCTCTTCTAATTTTTTCTCAGCGATCATTGGTTTTAAAACATCTTGGGGATCCCCCAATTTATTCAACACCTCCATTAAATTTTCAGTCTCATTAACTTCAATGTTCTCATATCTTTGAATTCCCTCAAAAATATGACTATTAAATTCCATCAATATATTCTTACGATCCTTAGCAGAAGAGTGCTTTAAATTTTTCTTGAGACGATTTAAATAATCTCGATAAATTAATGTCGAACTTTTATTTTTAAATGTGATCTCTTTCATTTAGATATCGTATTAATTGATTTCTCCAACATCTTCCAAAAGTCCTTCATTTCAAGTAAGGTATTTTGTCCTGTCGCTGTAAGTGAGTAATATTTTCTAGGAATTCCTGATTCTTGTTCTACCCATTTTGAAGTGACCAGCTTTTCTTTTTTAAGTCTGTTCATTAGTGGGTATAATGTCCCTTCTGCAATAATAATAGAAGTCTTATCCTTTACATTTTCAATTAATTCATATCCATAAAGCTCTCCTTTCTTATCAAGGATATTAAGAACGATAAATGTAAGCGTCCCTTTCTTAACTTGAGATTGCCAACGAAGAACAAAACTTTTATTCATTTTACAAATGTAAAACAATATACATAGTAATACAATGCTTAGGTGGCATTTTTAAGAAGAACGTGGTTTTACCACGCACTAAACGTGGTCTTTTGCAAGGTGATTATGGATTAATATTAATAGTTTTAGTTAAGTTCTTGGCCAAGAATTTGAGTATCGCGGAGAAAATATCCGCTAATTATTAATCTTTAAAATTTTAATTATGAAAAAATTAGTTTACCTATCAGCGTTTGCATTGTTATTTAGTACAGCTGGATTCTCAAGTATTGAAGCCGAAAATCCAGAAGTTGATGTAACAGTTCTACAAAAAAAGACAGTTACCTTAGATTGTGGTAATGGTACATCGGCATCGGGAACCGCCGACACTTTCCAGAAAGCAGCAGAAATAGCTGGTGCTGGTTGTGATGCAGCTACCAGCTAACTCCATCAGTTTAATAGCGATAAGAGGGCATTCTCTTAAGATGCCCTTTTATTTTAAAAATGCCTTACTATTTTTATAAAATCAAATCCAAAAGCTAATGAATATTAGATTTGTACTCACGTTACTTGTATTTTGCTTGAATTTTTCATTGTTTTCGCAAAACAATGAAGGTTATATAAAATATACTGCCTATTCAGGGAAGTCTTCTGTAGCTTCACCACCTAATGAGAATGGCTATCCTTATGAGTATATTATCCAAGAAGGAACCCTCTATTTTAATCCAAAAAGTTCTGTTTATCAACAATTACAAAATAAATACGTTACCCGTGTACAAACCGATTCTGATGGTAATTACGAAAAGACAGAAGTCCCAAGAGATAACTGGGATCCCATTGGATGGGTTTATCTTAAAGATAAATCAAATAACTATATTTTAAGCAGGGTTACTTATTTTAATAGATCAAGTTACGTTAATGTAAAAGAAGATTTAGAAAAGATTTCTTGGAATATAACCAATGAGAAAAAAAATATAGGTGATTATAATTGCACAAAAGCAACTGCTACATACAAGGGTAGGAATTGGGTTGTATGGTTTACCCCTAAAATTCCTTTTCAGGTAGGCCCTTGGAAACTTTATGGCTTGCCAGGAGCAATATTAGAAGCTTATAGCGAAAACCTCGATTTTATGTTCAAATTAAAAGAACTTAAAATTCCAGCAGAAATTCCATCAGAGAAATTTGAATTTCCTGTGGAAGAGGAGAATATGCTAAGCTTAGAGGAATATTTAAAAACCAATCAGCAAAAAAAGGATAAATACTTAAAATATATGGAAACCGTTGCTAGGGAAAATGATGGTAGCGTAAATATTAAATTTTATCCAGAAATAGAAAAGTAGCACGAAAGTAAATGATCATCAAGCAAAATCTACTTTTTTGTTTATTACTTTTTTGTGCTTTTCCAATAGGGTGTTGGTCGCAAGAATTTCCAGTAAACGGTAGCGTTATTTCAGCAAAGTCAAATGATCCTATTCCTTATGCAAATATTCTTGCAATTGACGTAAAGAATGATTCTCTTATTTCTGCATTTGCACAAACCAACGAATTAGGTGAATTTGAATTAATCCTTAAGAATCGGGGATTGATTTTAGAAATCAACCAGTTGGGGTTTAAAAAGCGGTTTATTAGTGCTGATTCCGTTCAATCGGGAATAATTGTGAAATTATATGATAAAGCCCTAGAGCTTCAGGAAGTTGTTATTAAAAATACTCCCCCTATTAGAATAAAAAAAGATACTACCGCGTATGCTATTGAAAGTTTTGCAGAAGGAAACGAAAGAAATCTTGAAGATGTCTTAAAAAAACTACCAGGCATTACAGTATCTGATAAAGGGACTATTTCATTCAATGGTAAAGGAATAAAAAAAATAATGGTGGAAGGGGACGATTTTTTTTCTGAAAATTACCAATTACTTTCTAAAAATATTACCCCTGAACTTATTAAAAGTGTAGAAGCCATTGAACATCATAACGATGAAAAATTATTACGTGGTATTGAAAAATCCGATGATGTTGTTCTTAACCTTAACTTTAAAAAGAATTTTCGGGCATCATTGTTTGGGAACATAGAAGCTGGGGCAGGAGTGAAGGAACGCTATACGACAAACGCGACTCTTTTTTCTTTTATAAATGGTTTAAAAATAGGATCGATAACTAATCTAAACAATATTGGTAATGATGTAATTAATGATACAGATTTTCAGTCTAATATAGGTTTGTTGGATAATCAATCCACTTCAACTAATAGTTCACGGGATATAAGCCTTCCCATTACCAATGGAGAGATTTATATTCCAAACATAGATAAGCGGCGTTATTTACAAAATGAAGCTAAACTTCAGGCTTTACAATTAAATACATCCGTTTCAGATAAATTAAAGTTGAATATGTATGGCTACTATTTTGCCGACAGAAATTCAATGCCCTTTTTATCGGAAAGAACATTTTTAAATGAAGAGCAACAGCTGACTATTACCGAGGATGGTAAAGTATTAAAAAGAAAGCGGGAGAAAATGGCTAGGATAAAGCTCGATTATGATCTGGACAGCCTTTCTGCGATTTCCTTTACCGGTATTCTTTTTAGGGATTCTCCGTCGGGAAGTCTAAATCAAACGATAAGGACTAATACGATGGCTTCTGACTCTGTTTTATCCAAGGATAACCAAACAAGCGATTTAAGTTATTTAAACCTATCACACATTCAACGGTTTTCTTCTTCTTATGCACTCCAAACAAATTTAAATTATACGTCTAATAATAATGCACAGCATCTTTTATTATCCTCGCCCAGATATGAAAGAATGGAAAATTTTAATTCAGATGAATTATTTCAAAGATTCGATCTTTCTCAAAAGAATACCTCTTTAGCTATAAAATTACTGGGTGCTAAAAAAGTACATCGATTTGAAGTATCTGGTACTTATAGAATTCTAAATTCAAATTTAAACTCAAGTTTGAATGATTATGATAGTGAAAATTTCAATAACGATATTAGCTACCGCCAAAACTTACTAGCACTGCATTTACAGGATAATTTTTCACTGGCCGAAAAATTTGATATTAAATTAAGTGTTCCTGTGATTTATGAAAGCTTGTTATTGAATTCTGATAATTCAAAAAATACCTTTTTCGTCAATCCATCGGTATCCACGTCATTTAAAATCAAAAAAGCCAATCACATAAGAGTAGGTGCCGCCCTTACGCATACAAACCCATCACCTACTGATTTGTACCAAAATCCTATTTTTTCTGATTATCGCTCGGTAGTGAATAAAACGAATTTACTCAACACCATAAAAAGTTTTCAATACAACTTAAGGTACTCCTATTTTACATCATCTAATTATTTAAGAGCAGTTCTATATGTATCCTATAGAAACCAAAAGTCACCTTATATTGTTGATTTGAATGTGGATGAATTACTTAATTATATAAATTATCTTCCTTCTCCCTTATCGAACAATTTTTTCAATTCAAATGCCGAGGTTAATAAATTTTTCTATCCCTTAAGAAGCCGAATAGGTATAAAAGGATCTTTATCAACTACACAGATAAATAGATTTCAAGATAATAATGTAATAGCGGTAAATCCGGTGGTAAATCACGGCGCAGGATTATTTATTTATACAGCTTTCTCTGGAATTGTGAATTTAAAATGTGAAGCTAATTTTAGAACTACCACCTTAAAAGATAAATTAACCAACACTGCTTTTGAGACCACCGTGTACAATAACAAATTCAATTTATTATTGGATCCTTTAGAAACGCTTTCCTCAGAAATAATTTATGAGCAGGTTTTCTGGCCTAACTTAAATTCTCATTTTATAGATTTTAAGATCAATTATGAACCCGAAGAGAGTAATTTTTCTTTTCAGCTTACCGGAAGAAACCTATTGAATACTAAACAACTTTCTTTTGATACATTTTCGAGTACTCAGATAGATAGAAATATCTACGGAATCGTTCCCCGAATGGTTTACTTAGGAGTGAGTTATAATCTTGGAAAATCTCCTAAAGGCTAAGCTTAGAGAATCTAAAATAACTTAAATAAACTACCTTTTCCTAATACCGACCTTCAATTATAAACGTGGTTTTCCCACGCAACAAACGTGCTTTTTACCCTCTTATTTTTAAGATAGTTCATTTAACTTTAATCAAATTTTATAGGTCATTTAATATATGGCTTACAACGATGGCTTGAATTTGGAAGAGGTGGAATGTAGCTTCGAAAAATGTAAATGATGAAGGGGAGATGATAAGCCTAAAAATAGAAACGCTAACGTTCTTATAATTCTAATAACTTCAGAATTACATTTACATCCTAATTACCATTTCGCTCTTTTCATTTCAGGTCAATGAAAAATTAAGAGTTATGGGGACAAGGAATTATATTATAAAAATTTTACAAGTAATACTTGGAATTATATTTCTCTATGCTGGATTAAAAAAGGTATGGGAAGGTGACTTATTTTATCATACTTTGCTAAGTACACCTTATTTGGAAAGTCAGGTTTTTGCAGAGTGGGGGAGTATTGGTTTTCCAGTAGTCGAAATCCTTACAGGGGTATTTTTACTGCTATTTCCACGAAGATTGATAGGTGTGTTAATCAGCTTTGGACTTATGCTACTTTATACCGCTTATTTAGTTATTCTACTTTTTTTTGGAGATGGTATTCCCTGTACCTGTAGAACGGTCTTACCATTTTTAGGATGGTATGGTCACCTATATTTTACCTTATCCTGTTTGGTACTAACACTACTCTTACTATTACTAAGATTACGAAAGATTTAAAAATATTGATAAATCGTTTTGTTGCGCGACAAAACCAGGAGAAAGCTGAACACCTGTAAAAAATAGTAGGCATATTTATTCATCTTAAATTTTTAAATTATGAAAAGTAAATTTTTAATTCCGTTGTTAGCGGTAATTTTTACTACCGCGATGTCCTTTACTACAGCAAGAACGGCTGTAGATCCAAATAATGACTATGTATTTAGGAATGGAAACTGGCAGATGATACCTGAAATTACGTGTACTACAGGAGCAAGCGAATGTAAAATCACGGTTAATCCTGATGGTACGGATTATACAGTGTATGATTCTCAAAGTTTAGGAGATGCTAAACCGGGTACCGGTGATTCTGAAGGAGAGGTTGAATTGTAATCAATCACTTCATCCTGAAAATAGCCTCGGGCTTCTATTCCGAGGCTTTATTTTAATCAAAAAATCATTTTTATTACTTCACAACTGAGTTTTTAGAAGGGATCAAAAATTCATATTGATTTTTAGGCTTAAAAACTTCTTTTGCAAGTGCCACGATGTCTTTTAAAGTTGTTTCAGCGATTACCCTATCAATATCTGTTTTAGATATCCAGGGGATCTGGTATCTATAATATTCAAATAATCGTTGTTCCTGTCTATATAGGCTTGAAGAATTAATGTTCTTAACATTGGCTTTGGCATTTTCAAAGTGATTACTACTAATCTTCCCTGTTTGTATGTCTTTTATAATTTTATCGATATCATCTTGAATAGCGGTACTTTCAAATGGTTCACATTCTATTCGCAAATAAGTCATAAAACGGGATAAACTAATGTTGTAATCTGTATTGGCGTGTGGGGAATATATGCCATATCCTTTTTTATACCTAAGATCTAGAAATAACATCTGATCCAAAATCTTGCCCAATACTTCCAGCTGTAACTTCTTTTTCCAAGTAAAAACTTCGGGCTTGGGACTTAGAAAATATAATTCATAATTATCACTTTGCATTGGATAACCTAGGTTTAGTTTTTTGTAAAGAGGGCCACCAATTAATAATGAAGGTGCACTAATTTTTCTCTTTTTCAATATCTCCTCCTTATTATTCGGAAGGTTTCCTAAGTATTTCTGTATATCGGGCAATAGCTTCTCTATAGAATAATTTCCGTATAGGATAAAAGTAAAATCTTCGGTATTGCCAAAGATTTTTTGATAGGAAGTATAGGTTTTCTTCAAATCTATGGTGGATAATCCTTGGTATTGAAAAGTTCCCATATTTATAAAACTACTATCCTTTAAAATGGTTTTAATTTTATTCTTCATATCTATATTACCTAATCCATAAGGAGGATTACTGTATTCTTTTCGTTTCCATTCTTTCCAATCTTCAAATGCCAACTTATTTTTTCTCGGTTGGGTGGTATAGAGGTAAACCATCTGTAAAAGATTATTAAAGGAATGAAGCTTAGCATATCCCGTAAAGCCTGACTCCCCATAGTTAATGTAGGAATGAAGATTGATGGCATCTTCCGACTGGGAAAGATATCGGTTTACCTGAAACTTATCAAAGCTGCCCACTCCCGAATTTTCAATAATAAACGGAGCGTTAATGACCGAATGATAATCTTCCTTTGGAAAATTGGCCGCTCCGTAAGGTACAAATCCGTGTAGCGTAATATTGGGATTTTGTACCGGAGCAATACTACTGTCCTGTAAAAAGATAATTTTCACACCATTTTCCAGCGTTAACTCTTTTGTTCCCATTTTAGTAGAAGAATACACCAACTTTTTATTGGAGATATTTTTATCAAGATGACTACCATCCATCAAATGTTCAGGGATTTTTGGGGGGTTATAGGGGGCAATCTCGCTTGTCCAGAATTGTTTAATCCACGAGCGTACTTCTTTTTCTTTAAGCTTAAATGCCTTTTGATTTGTACGAGCAATAATTCCAATATCTTCCGGCATTTCCCGAATCAACTCTTCCAAGTAGCTATTGAATTCTGATCGCGATAAATGCTGCCACCATTCATTGAGCTTCTCTATTTTATCATCAGGCAATACTTCTCCATAAACATCATACTTTATAATTTCTTCCACCCAATACCTCGTATGCTTAGCTTTATTCTTGTGTATATCATTTTTTTCAGTTTTCCATTCTTTTTCCGTAACACCATATTTTTTTAATTGATGTACCAATTCAAAAAAACGTTGCAGGGCTAATTGTTCATAGCCTGGTGTTACGGATATCTGACTCGTTAGAAAAAACGGGTTTTCTTTATACTTCATCCAAAAATTAAACTTGGGGCAATAGATGGATTGCTCTTCTTTAAATCGCTTATTGAGGATAGCGCTTATGGTTTCGAAAAGTATTCTCCTCTTCAGCCCTTTTAAATTCTGGATTTCTTTATACATAAGGGAATCCCGATAATCAAGATGAATTTCGACTTCCTGAGATAATTCTTCTTCCGGTTGACTGGATGGTCTTTCCACTTTATAGAATTGTGGTTCCTGTTCGTAATAAAGGACATCACAATTTATTTTACGAATTGGTGTTGAAGGCTTAGGAAGGTCTGAAAAGAGCTGATGGATTTCTTTTTTTATTAATTCTAAATTCGGGATATCTCCAATCACGCTTACCGCTGCTAAATCCGGACGATACCATTTTTTATAAAATTGCCTAACTACTTGTGGTGGAAAATTTGCGTTATCTTCCAAAAAAAATTCTTGTGATTTTTTACAGGAATTACGTTTTGCATCGATTTGGCTCTTTACGATGCGATTGCTAAGGTCATTCCCGGCACGATGTAAAAATTCCTGCCGTAATGTTGTTCGTTCTATGTTTATATCTTCCGTAGTTAACAATAATCCATTTAGAATATCTTTAAACCAAAGTAGGCCATTATGCAATGCTCGTTGGCTCTCACTTGGGATACTTATGGTATAATGTGTAAAATGGTAAGCGGTCCCCGCCATAGCATCGTTTTTCTTGATGCCTAAGCCTGCTAGTTTTTTATTATCCCTGAGGCCTTCAGGAAAATGAACACTAGACCTGAAAGCCAAATGTTCAACCGCGTGTGAAATATCCTGTTGGTCAGAAGCTTCTTCATTAAAGCCGACACGTAGCCATAGGTTTAAAGAAATAGTACTCGTTCCTCTAATGGGTTTTAGGTAATAGTTTAAGCCATTAGTCAATTGATTGCTGTAAACCGCAGACGTAAGCGTAGAATCTTCTTTTTTTAAATTTTCCGGCTCCCGTGCATTAAGGTTGTTTGCCCCTGCCAGTAAGATATAAACTAGTAGGTAATATAAATAGTTCATCATTTGTGAGTTTTAATATCCCGGGTTTTGCCCCAGATTAGGATTTTTGATTCGTTCTTGTTCAGGAATGGGAAATCGTATATCGGTAGATTCCCAATTAGCATTATTAGCTCCCAGTATCGTAGAAGCTTTGTTGAAGCGGATAAGATCAAACCAACGATGTCCCCATTCCGTAAAAAGTTCACGCTGTCGCTCTTCCATTAAAAGATCGATAAGCTCTTCTTCTGTAATATTGGAGTTACTATTTATTAAATCGATACTGGCTCTTGAGCGGATATGGTTGATATCAGCAATCGCCCCGGAAATGTTTTGACTTTTAACGTGGGCTTCTGCACGGATAAAATATTGTTCAGCCAATCGTAGTACCATCGAATATTCGGTGATGTTATTTGAACTATTGGAATCTTTATATTTAAAAGGATAGTAAGCTTCCCGTTCCTCATCATATCCTATCCAGTGAATATAGCGAAGGTCATTTGTTGTAAAGTTTTCAGGAACATTATCGGTAAGAGTAAATACCGGAAAACTGGAAATAAACAGGTAGCCTTCATTGGTGTTTGATGTTGCAGAACCTCGTCCGGCAGGGGATAGTTGCCAAATTGCTTCTGTACTATTTTTAAGAAATACTGCATCTAAATCTGAAAGTAGGGAGTAAATTTCCGATTGGTTAATCACCTGAGTACTGTAATACTCAGCTTGTTCCCAATTTTCTAAATAGATGTGTACTCTTGCCAGGAATGCCATTGCTACATATTTATTCACATAAATGCGCTCGCCATCCCGGTATTCTTCCGGTAAAACTTCCACAGCCAACTGTAAATCAAGTAATACCTGATCATAAATATCAGCTATCGGCTCGCGTGTTAATCTGGCATTTTTACGATAATCAGTAGTGAGTGCCAAAGGAACTTCCCCATATAGGTTCACCAAATAGAAATATGTAAAAGCACGAATAAACCTTGCTTCCCCTTCAATCCTCTCTTGAAGGCTTGCTGTGATTTGGGTTGAACTTTCCATTCCTTCCAGTAAAGCATTTACTTGGTAAATAATTTTATAGGCACTGTTCCAAAGGCTTAGGTTGGGAGGATTATTGGGAAGGATTTCATTTTCTTCAAATTCTAAATATTCCAGATCGCTTTGATCATACGCTGTAATTTGGTGAGCACTTAATCCCGCTAATGCAGTTACACTGCTAGCCCCGCCGTTACTGAAATTACCAATTCTAAAGAGTTCGTTATAAATTCCCTGCAAGGCGCTTTCTGCCATTTCATCATTATTAAAAACCTGTTGGTTAACCAGTTTATGAGCAGGAGGATCGACTTCTACAAAGTCTTCACAGGCATAGAGCAGAATGCAAAGACTAAAAATCATTGGACGAGCAAAAATTTTATTGAGGTTCATAATGTTAATTTTAAAAGTTAAGTTGAATACCAAGGCTGTATGTTCTTAGATCGGAAAAACTGGCACCCGTGCCGTTGGTTACTTCAGGATCCATCCCTTGGTAATCGGTAAAAGTGAAGAGGTTTTGGCCGGTGAGAAATAGTTTGGCACCGCGCATTCCTATTTTTTGTAATGGAGCGCTGGGAAGATTATAGTTTAGAGCAAGTGTCTTTAAACGTAAAAAAGAAGCATCGGTATAGCCCAAAGACGAAGCACTGGCATAATTATAAGCTCTTCTGGATTCAGAGGAATTAGAAATGCTTTGATAGGTACTATTATCGGTTAAGGCTTCTGCCACTACCGCACGCGAGTTCCCCAAAGATCCTGTATTAAATAAGGTTAACCTGCCTTCTTGTTTAACGAATTGCCATAAGAACTGAAGGGAGAAATTTTTATAGGTAAATTGGTTTTGAATGCCCCCATAATATTGACGGTTTTGGTTTTGTACCACTACCTGATCTTCATAGTCAAATCGACCATCGCCGTTTATATCGGCAACCTCATAGAAACCCGTTTCGGGATTAATACCTTCATATTGATAGAGTAGGGCAATATTGAGAGGTTCTCCAATACGATACGTATTGGCGTAGGGCGATTCTTCCAGATTGGGATAACTGACCAATTCATTTTCGGGGAAAGTTAGATTAACCGAAGTTCGCCAGCTGAAATCTTTTTTCTGAAAATTAAGGCTGGTAAATTCCAGTTCCCATCCGCGGTTTTCTACCGTGGCCGGAAGGTTGGCCTGTACGCTGTTAAAACCGGTTACCCCTGGCAAGGGCAAACCCACCAGTTGGTTGGAAGAACGGTTACGGTACCAACTGATATTTAAATTTAATCTTTCTTTTAAAAAACCTAATTGAAGCGCGGCTTCCAATTTCTTATTAATTTCCCACGAATAATCAGGATTGGCCAAGGCTACAGGATAGAGTCCTCCCGCTCCCGGAGTAGCTTCGTAAGCATCCAGATAACCATAGTCACCAATTTGATCGTTTCCTGTACTTCCATAACTGGCCCTGAGTTTCCCAAAGGATAGAAAATCAAGATGATCCATAAACCCTTCTTCAGTAAATATCCAGGCTGCACCTATTGCTCCAAAATTGGCAAAGCGTTTTCCCGGCCCAAAGCGTGAAGAACCATCTCTTCTGCCGGTAAGGTTAAGCAGGTATTTATGATCCCAGTTAAGGCCTATACGCGCAAATAGGGCATTGTATTTATAGGTAGTAGACTGTCTTCTACCATCGCTCAGACTTTCTGCGGCTGCAATATTACCAATTAAGGATTCTGATACGTAACCTGTTGCGGTAAACTCAGTAATGCGGCTTTGGTTTTTCTGAAAGGTGCTACCAATAAGGCTTTCTATTTGAAGCTTATTTAGTTGTGTCGTATATTCAAGTTGTGGTTCTACAATCCAAGAATTGCGTTTTTGCAAAAGATGGATAGATTGTGCTTCCAAAAATTCCGAGTACAGCGGATTGTAAGAGCGTTTGGGAATTTTAAATATTTCTTCGCTGTTATAATTAGTATACCCTAAATTGGTTTTTAGGCGAAGCCCTTTCAATAATTCATAGGATAGGGATAAGTTGCTAATTAAATTGGAAGCCTCAATCTTACTGGTATTAAAGTAGCCGTTGAAGGGATTATCTATTCCTGTTTCTATCCACTCTTCCCAATGAAGGCTTCCGTCTTCGTTAAAAATAGCCGGGGCATTGGGCGCTAAACTGAAGATGCTGGAAACAAGGCTTCGGTTACCAACAATTTTATTGTTATCCAAACCGGAATTAATCGCAGTTTGTAACTTGAATTTTTGATCTTTTGAATGATGGCTTACACTAAGCCCTCCGGTAGCTTTTTGGTAGTTAGCATCTCCCGGATATACGGTTCCCTGTTCTTGAAACCCTCCATTTAAGCGATAGCGCGTAGTTTGGTTTCCTCCGGTGACGGTAAGATTAAGATTGGTAACTGCTGCATTACCTCCTAAAATTTCTTCCTGCCAATCGGTATCCCGCTCCTGATCCCATACTAAAAGATCGTAAGCGTTAAACTGGGTAGGTTCTGTACCATCATTTTCAAAAGCCCGTCTCCTAATTTGAAGGTATTGTTCGGTATGTAATAAATCAATTCGGTTAGGTACTTCAGAAAATCCAGAATAAACTTGTACCTGAACTTCTGTCTTTTCAGATTGTCCTTGTTTGGTGGTTATAAGAATGACGCCGTTGGCTCCTCTAGAACCGTAGATAGCCGTGGCATCGGCATCTTTTAAGACTTCTATACTTTCTATATTAGAAACATTTAAGGTGCTTAAGGGGTCTATGCCTGTAAAGCTGAGGTTACTATTGCTCTCTAGGGGCGAAGAATTAAGGGGCATTCCGTCAATAATATACAAGGGGTAATTCCCTTCTGCCCGTAAACTGTTTTGTCCGCGAATACGAATGGTAGGGGCGGAACCCGGCAGATCATTACCCGGACTAATTTCTACTCCGGCCATACGTCCTTGCAATGTTTGCAACGGGCTTACCAAAGGTTGTAGTTCGATCTCCTCGGCAGTAACTTTGGCAATATTCCCGGTACGTTCTCGCTCGGTGGTATTATAATAGCCGGCATTGATCACGACTTCAGAAAGCGCATCGGCGTTTTGTTGCAATTGTACATCGCCTTTAAAATTTTGGGTCACGACCAGTATTTTGGTGGTATAGCCGATAAAAGAGTAGGAGAGGGTATCGCCTATACTGGCGTTAATACCGTATTCTCCTTCTAAATTGGTCATCGCTCCCTGGTGGCTGCCTTTAATAAGAATATTTACACCGGGCAAGGGGAGGCCTTGGTGATCGCTTACCGTCCCGGTGATGAGCTGCTGAACTTTATTTTCTTTTGTTTCGGTACGGGCTTGTACCTGTATGAGCCCTAAAAAACAGGACAATAGGAATAGGGGCACTACCCAAGGGCAGCGCTTGTTATTATTTTTCATAATTTTACTGTGGTTTGTGGTTACTTAATAGTTTAGCAAGCCATAGCCTTCCCTGCCGATCCTACTCTAGCGGGAAGGCTTCTTAGCTTGTAGCCTAGTTTAAGACTAATCCAAATGTGTGTGGTTTTGTTTATCCAATCTTATAGCGTTTATTTTTAAGGTTAATATTTCGTCATTCCGGGCCTGACCCGGAATCTCATCCTGATGGGCATCTTTTCAGCATTTTCTTCTCATTCCCCACTCTGGCTTCGATTCATTTTTCTTTTGAAAAATCACTCAGCCGCCGTGATAGTTGAGGTCACTGAGTGATTTCGTAGAAATCGTATCGAAGTGCCCGGTATTATAGCCGTTAGCTTTTCTCGCTTCGAACAGCGCAGCAGGCTAGCATCTATTTTCTAATTTCTAACTTCCCTTCATTGGCATTTTATTTTAATTAATATTCTACTCACTTAAATCGCACCCCATAGAATTCCCCCTTTTGGGGTTAGGGGGAAATTCCCACCCCTCACC
>CETB01024317.1_pt1 | contig 28773 bp, 21 predicted proteins | sample 356381 | NCBI WGS metagenome assembly CETB01 (sample SAMEA2622545, study PRJEB7988) | marine metagenome | biome: marine biome (ENVO:00000447); feature: deep chlorophyll maximum layer (ENVO:xxxxxxxx); material: "saline water (ENVO:00002010), including plankton (ENVO:xxxxxxxx)" | depth 155 m | reverse complement strand
CGGATGCGCATTTTAGGGAAATGAGCGCTCACGTCAACAAGTATTTTAAAAAAATCCTTATTTTTCGATCGTTTGCATAAACAATGCGCAATACGTTCATAAAAACCACTAATTCACCGCGCTTTTCACGATCTATAAGGTTAGTTAATTGGTAAGTCACGCTGTGTACTATAAATTAATAGAACAGTATTTGAACGTGTACGTGGATTATTGAGGGGTTTGCATGAAGGTTTCTGAATTTAAAACCGCTGGAAAACTCATAACGGGTCTTGGCGCTATTAAAGCCCTCACGGATGAAATGGCGAGATTATCCATAAAGGAATGTGCCATCGTTACTGACAAGGGCGTTTCTTCATCTGGTCTTCTTGATCAACTACTCACACTATTACGCTCTTCACCCTTACTTATTATTGATGACATTCCACCTGAGCCTGAAGTGAATATCATAGAAGATAAGTTAGCGATACTTCGTGAGAAGCAAGTAGACGGAATTATTGCTCTTGGTGGAGGTAGCGCTATTGATAGTGCAAAAGTACTTGCAGCTACATACGATCATACTGGCTCCCTCAGTGAACTCTTCGGAGAAAATACGCTTTCGAAACGTCGTTTGCCTCTTATTGTTATCCCCACTACCGCCGGTACAGGTTCAGAAGTTACCAACATTGCTATCTTGTCAGATCCGATAGCACAGATGAAAAAAGGGATTGTTAGTCCCTGCCTGCTACCCGATGTTGCGATCGTTGCACCTGAAATGACAAAAACCTGCCCCCCGTCCATTACAGCAGCGAGCGGTATAGACGCATTCGTTCACGCGCTTGAAGCTTATATAAGTGTAAATGCCAGCCCAATTACCGACGCATTAGCAGAGAAAGCACTCAAGCTTATCTTCAATTCATTACTTCACGCTTATAACAATGGTGAGAATTTAGCAGCACGTGAAGATATGGCCACCGGCAGTTTAATGGCCGGTCTTGCGTTTGGAAACGCGGGCGTGGGGGCAATACATGCCTTAGCTTATCCACTAGGGGGACGGTTTCATCTGTCGCATGGCATGAGTAACGCTGTAATGCTACCTCATGTATTGAAAGTAAATGCGCCGTTCTGCCAAGACAAACTTTATTGTGTAGCAAAGCTATTAAAGGTATGTGAGCGCCATCACTCAAAAGAGGAAGCAATTAAACTGTTATTAGTTGCTATAGAAAAACTGTGTCGCGACGTAGGCATTCCCGCTTCACTCACCCACTTCAATATTCCACCGTCTTGTGTAGGTGAATTAGCAGAAGAGGCGAGTAAAGTAACTCGCCTTCTTCGCAACAACCCCAAGCAATTGAGTATTGAAGAGATTGAAGATATCTATCGGCTTGCTTTTTAAAGTGGTCTTACCCACATATTTTTAAAGCTTACTAAATTGCCGTGATCTTGCAATTGAAGCGGCGCGCATCCGTGAGCTTTGTACTTAGGTGCACCGATCCATTCTGTTGTCCCTTGAATTTCAGTATGGTTCTGAACCACTACGCCGTTATGTATTACCGTAACATAACCTTTCGTTGCTAGCGCTTCACCGTTAAAGGTAGGCGCTTTATATATGATGTCGTAAGTTTGCCATTCGCCAGGCGCCTTCATAGCGTTGACTAAAGGAATAGTTTGCTTATATACGCTTGCCGCTTGTCCATTGGGATAGGTCTTATTCTGATATGAGTCTAAGACTTGAATTTCATATCGCTGCTGCAGGAAGATACCACTGTTATTGCGCTGTTGTCCTTCCATACCTGCTTCTGGCTGTGGCGCTTTCCACTCTACGTGCAACTGAACATCACAGAACTCTGCTTTCGTTTTGATATCGCCTGTTCCCGGCTTCACTGTTAGAACACCGTTTTCCAGCGTCCACTTAGCATCACCTTCCTTTACTGAAGTCCAGTTAGACAAGTCATCACCAATTAAAGAGATGGAATCAGAGGGCACGCCTGCCTTATCAAAAGAAACCACTTCAGGAACAGGTTCCCAAACTTCCGTTTTAGCGGCCTGTTGTTCGCGGGTTAACCGCGATTCGCTTTTTTCAGTATCTGCATCTGTCGTTGCGCATGCAGAAAGTGGCATAAGCAAAGCCACTGTTGAAGCGACGAGTGTTTTATTCATAGTGTCAGTACCTTGTTTTATCCGTTGTATAACTGTGTTGTGTTTGGCAGCTCGATAGTGCAGGCTCAGGTGGCCCACGCTTTGTCGCCCTTCTTGTAAGGAAATGCACCGTCGTAGCGTCCAGGAATAGCCACATAACGAAGCACTTTAGTCGCGCCAACTTGAGACGTGAAAAAGCAATAAAGTGTTAGCTGTTTTAATAGCGTAAAGTATTGAGGGGTTGGCTCATCGGTACCTGGCTCCCACTGACTTGGCTTTCCTGTTTCAACGCCTTGATAAACACCGTTAGCAAGGTTCGCCGCTTTCGCTTCTACATCCAGGTCGTTAAATAAAGCCTCTCGTTCTTGTTTGGTAAGCTGAACAAATTGCTTGTTGAAACGACTTTGACTTAACGAAGATATTTTCTTAATGCCATCAAGAAAGGTCTTTTGAAGCAAAGGTGTGTAGCAATCGGTTACCAGCACAGCCATTGTGGCACCAACGTTAGCCGCTTTTGCTCCAGGCGTGTCAGTTTGAGGAATGATCACTTCACCCATTTCATTCAGCAAGGCCACATCTTTTTCATTAAACAATGTGTCGCTAAGCGGTACAGCAGGCACATCTGTGTAAGCAAGTACATTACCTGCGAACAATGCTGTGCCTGTAGCAGTGGCTATGAGTTTAAGTAGTTCTCGGCGTTCCATTATAGATTTCCTCGCTTTAACTCTTCTACGGCAAAGTCTGCGGCTCTTGCCGTTAATGCCATGTAGGTCAGTGAAGGGTTAACACAGCTGGCCGATGTCATTGCCGCACCATCGGTCACAAATACGTTCGGTGCATCCCACACTTGGTTATGCGCATTAAGCACAGAGCTTTTTGGGTCTCTTCCCATACGCGCCGTGCCCATTTCATGAATGCCCATGCCAGGTGCGTAGTCTGCATCCCAGCCTTGAACATTTTTAAGGCCAGCCGCTTCAAACATCTCAATCGCGTCTTGCTGCATGTCCTTACGCATCTTGAGCTCGTTTTCTTTAATCTCTACGTCCATCGCGAGTACCGGCAAGCCCCATTTGTCGGTGACTTTTTTGTTCAAGTACACTTTGTTCTCGTGATACGGAAGAATTTCACCGAACGCTGTCATGCCTATTGTCCAAGGGCCTGGCTCGGTTATCGCATCCTTAAGCCCAGCACCTATACCAAGTTCAGCTATGTCTTTGCGCCAACCTGAACGGCTTGCGCCTCCTTGATAACCAAATCCACGCAGGTAGTCTCGTTTATCACTTCCCCAGTTTCTAAACCTTGGTACATAGAAGCCACTCGGTCTGCGACCGTAGGTATATTTGTCGTCAAAACCTTCAACTTCAGCCGAAGCTCCGACTCTAAAGTGGTGATCCATAACGTTGTGACCCAACTCGCCGCTGCTGCTTCCTAAGCCACCGTCCCATACGTCTGTGGCAGAGTTCATCAGTACCCACGCCGAGTTAAGTGCTGACGCATTTACAAAGATGATCTTGCTTTTAAATACATAGGTCTCGTTGGTTTCTGCATCGATAATTTCAACGCCAGTCGCGCGCTTCTTGTCTTTGTCGAACAAGATCTCTTTTACTATCGAGAAAGGTCGAAGGGTTAAGTTACCTGTTTTAACCGCAGCCGGAAGCGTAGACGCTTGTGTACTAAAGTAGCCACCGAAGGGGCAACCCAACCAGCACTTATTGCGGTATTGGCAATGAACACGACCTTCTTCAGGCTTGCTTTGTGTCATGTTTGAAGTGCGGCCATGTACCATGTGACGCGCGCCTTCATAGGCCTTTTTCACCCGAGCCGCGACACTTTCCTCTACAATATTCATTGGCATTGGCGGCTGGTAAACGCCATCAGGCAATACATCTAAGCCATCGCGATTACCACTGATACCTGCGAATTTTTCTACATAATCGTACCATGGCGCCAAATCTTCATAGCGAATGGGCCAGTCGACCGCAATGCCTTCTTTAGCATTGGCTTCGAAATCTTCTTTATTCAAACGATAGCTTTGACGCCCCCACAACAGGGAGCGCCCACCCACGTGGTAGCCTCTGTACCAGTCGAAGCGCTTGTCTTCGGTATAAGGATTTTCTTTTTCATTTGCCCACATGCCGTACGTTTTTTCATTTAGCGGGTAATCACGCTTAAGCACAGGGTAGTCAACTTTCATAGCCTGAGTAGGCAGATCTCGGTGAGGAAAATCCCAATCCTCTTTATGCGCATTTTTATAATCTTTAATATGCTCGATATTTTGGCCACGTTCTAACATGAGCACTTTTAGGCCCTTTTCAGTTAGCTCCTTAGCAGCCCAACCGCCACTGATACCAGATCCAATAACTATTGCATCATATTCGTTACTCGCCATAACACGTCCTTAAAACTTAATTCGTCGCTGTGCCTGTTCGCACGTTACACATCACAGATATGGATCGCTTGTTGTAGCGACGCTATTCTGTTGGCTTTGGTTTTCGGTGTGGGTATAAACTCTTGTGCTAAGTAGCCTTTAAATCCGGTCTCGACAATGGCTTTAGCTATTGCTTCATAATTGAGTTCTTGAGAAGCATCTATTTCGTGACGCCCAGGTACGCCGGCCGTATGGTAATGACCAAAGTACTGATAGTTATCTCGAATAGTTCGGATGATATCCCCCTCATTAATTTGCATGTGGTAGATATCGTAAAGTAGTGAGAAGTGCTTAGAGCCTAGGCGTTTGCAAAGCTCTATTCCCCATGCAGAATTGTCGGCCATGTAATCAGGGTGGTCGACTTTGCTGTTAAACAGCTCCATGAAAATCACTACGTTGCGTTTTTCAGCATGAGGTAAAATGCGTTTTAACCCTTTAACCGCATTTTCCAGTCCATCTTCTCGTGACATGCCTCGGGCATTGCCGCTAAAGCAGATAAGGTTTGTATAACCTGCATCAGCGACCAAATCGATGTGCTTTATATAACGCGCTTCTAGTTCGTCGTGGAACTCACTGTGAATGAAGCCGTCTTCAAGACTTATCTCGGCGCCGTTACACATAGAAGAGTCGATGCCGTACTGCTTTAGCACAGGCCAATCTTCAGGGCCTACCAAGTCAATGGCTCCAAATCCTAATTGCTTAACGGTCTGGCACAACTCTTCAATGCTTAAATCGCCGTAAGTCCATCGGCTTACCGAATGATTTACATTTCCTTTAAGCGGCGTATTCATGGTGTTGCTACCTTTCGTGCCGTTTGTACTCGCTACAGCAGGCATCGCAGTGGCTAAACCAGCTGCTGCTAACCCTGTTCCGGCAATGCCTGCCCCTGTCATTGCCATACTCTGAAGTAACTTTCTGCGGGTAATGTTATGCATCTGCATCCACCTTCTCTTTTCTGAACAGAATGGCGAATAGCACTAACACAACCGCGGCAAACCCTGCTGGGAATAACCAAACCTGCTGCCATCTATGCGCACCGGTTTCCATCGTGTAGGTATCGGTAATTGCGCCAGCAACCGCGAAACCCACCAGCATACCTACGCCATATGTCGCTAAGGTAATTAGCCCCTGCGCTGCACTTTTTACGTTTTCGCCCGCCTTTGCATTGGTATAGATTTGCCCTGATACAAAGAAGAAGTCGTAACAAATACCGTGCAGCGCAATACCAACAATTAGCATAAACAAGCCTTCGTCAGCGTTCCCGAATGCAAACAGTGCATAACGAACAACCCACGCCGCCATACCTATCACCAACGTGGCTTTAATGCCGAAACGGTTCAAAAATACCGGCAGAGCCAACATGAACAACACTTCGGAAACTTGTCCAAGTGTCATTTTGCCCGTTGCATTTTCAACGCCTATTTCCGTAAGGAAAGGGTTCGCATTCTGGTAGTAAAACGCCAGTGGAATACAAATAAGTACAGATGAAAGAAAGAATACAAAGAAGTTTTTGTCTTTTAACAGTGCCAACGCGTCCAAGCCAAGAATGTCGCGAATAGTTACCGCTTTACCGCCAGATTGAGGTGGCGTGTTTGGCAGTGTAAAACTGAATACGCCCAACATTAGCGAGGCAACGCTGCACAATAAGAACGTGTTTTTGAGCATACCATCGGCAATAGACTGGGCAGAATCCCATGAGAAGACATAGCTAATCATAAGGCCTGCCACAATCCAGCCGATAGTGCCCCACACACGAACTTTTCCGAACTCTTTGGATGGGTCAACCATTTGCCCGAATGACACTGAGTTAACCAAAGCAAGCGTAGGCATGTACGCAATCATGTAAGCCAACACATAAGGGTAGAAGCTGGCAAAATCATTCGCTTGATACATACAGTACATAAGCACGGCGCCAACAATATGTAATAAGCCGAGGATCTTTTCTGCATTAAAGAATCGGTCAGCAATAAGACCCACAATGAAGGGGGCAATGATGGCGCCCCAACTTTGGGTTGAGAAGGCCATGCCAATTTGCCCACCATTGGCAGACAAGGTATTCGATAAATACGTGCCTAATGTTACAAACCAGCCTCCCCAAATGAAGAACTGAAGGAACATCATCAAACTAAGGCGTAGGGTTATCATAGTTATTGTTATCCTATTGATGGCGCTTAGCGCTCAAGGCCTAAAATACGATTATTCTTCGCTTCACTAACCTCTCCACCAGCAAAGTCGTCAAACGCATATTTGCTTGGCTCGATAATGTGTGAAGCGATAAACGGTGCGCCTTCTGCTGCGCCTTGCGCACTGTCTTTTAAGCAGCATTCCCACTCAAGTACCGCCCAACCTGTGAAGCCATACTGGGTAAGCTTGCTGAAAATACCTTTGAAGTCGACTTGGCCGTCGCCAAGGGAACGAAAACGTCCCGCGCGGTCTTGCCAGTCTTGATAGCCGCCGTACACACCGTTTCTACCGTTCGGATTGAACTCAGCGTCTTTAACGTGAAACATTTTGATCCGGCTGTGGTAGCGATCAATGAAGTCAAGGTAGTCAAGCTGCTGTAAAACAAAGTGACTTGGATCGAAAAGAATGTTTGCTCGTGGGTGGTTATCTACCGCTTTTAAAAACTGTTCGAACGAAGCGCCATCGTGCAAGTCTTCCCCAGGGTGAATTTCGTAGCATACGTCAACACCCGCATCGTCGAATGCATCGAGAATGGGTTTCCAACGCTTGGCTAATTCAGCAAAGCCTTGTTCGACTAAGCCAGCAGGACGCTGAGGCCACGGGTAAACCAAGTGCCACATTAATGCACCAGAAAAGGTAGCGTGAGCTTTCAATCCTAAGCGCTTGCTGGCAATAGCCGCACATTTGAGCTGATTAATTGCCCATTCGGTTCGCTCTTGTGGCTTGCCGTGTAAATGCGCCGGCGCAAAGTTATCGAATAACTCGTCGTAAGCGGGATGAACCGCCACTAGCTGACCTTGTAAGTGCGTCGATAGTTCAGTAATTTCTACGCCAGCGTCTTTGCAAATTTTAGCGATGTTGTCGCAATACTCTTGGCTCTCAGCTGCTTTTTCTAAATCAAACAAGCTAGGGTCAGTAGGTACCTGTATTCCCTTGTAACCAAGCGACGCTGCCCACTTCGCCATATTCTCGAGCGTATCGAATGGCGCGTCTTTTCCCATGAACTGAGCAAGGAAGATAGCCGGCCCTTTTATTGGTTGTTGGTTAGTAGCCATAAGCGCTTACCTTTTTCATTGTATGTTGTAATTGCATTACTGCGTTCCTTCCTGACTAACCGACTCCCATTTGGTGTCGCTGTCGGTACTAGCAAGCATGGCATCGATAAATACCATTCCGCGTATGCCTGAATTTATTCCTGGAACGCCGTCAGCTTTGCCTTTTTGATTCGCACGTACCGCTTTAGCAAAATCGGTATACAAATTTGCCATTGCTTCTAAGTAGCCCTCTGGGTGGCCAGCTGGAACACGACAACGTGCAGATGCAGCATCACATAACCCAACTTGACCCTGGCCAGCTCTAAACACTTGATAAGGGGCATCAACAGGGCGATAGATAACAGAGTTCGGCTCCATTTGACGCCACTCCAAGCCACCTTTGTCACCGTAGACACGGATCTTCAACGCGTTTTCTTCACCAGCACATACCTGCGAAGCAATCAGCACGCCCGACGCACCCTTCTTAGTTTTAATAAGCGCGGCGCCGTCGTCATCTAATCGGCGTCCTTCAACATGCGTGTTTAACTCGCCACATAGCGAGGTAACACTGTCGTTCAATACAAACTCAACAAGTCCAAAGGCATGAGTGCCGATGTCGCCCATTGCGCCCGTTGCGCCAGAAATTGCTGGGTCGGTACGCCACTGCGCTTGCTTATTGTGCGTTTCTTCTTCGCCAGACAACCAGCCTTGCGGATACTCAACATACACTTTTCGAATGTTGCCCAGCTTACCGCTTTCAACGAGATGACGTGCTTGCCAAACCATAGGATAACCAAGGTAGGTATGAGCCAAGCCGTATAGCGATTCACTGGCGTGAATAACATCTTGAAGCTCTTTTACTTCTGCAAAGCTAACGCCTGCTGGTTTTTCACAGAAGACGTGAAAGCCTGCCTTAATTGCGGCAAGTGAAATAGGTACGTGAAGATGATTAGGCGTTACGATAACCACAACCTGCATGCGCTGCTGCTCAGGTAACTTGGCTTCTTCTTCTAACATTGTCTGCCAACTGCCGTATGTACGCGATGTAGAAACATTCAACGCAGAAGCAGTACGCATATTATTTTCTTCGTTGCGGCTAAATGCGCCACACACCAACTGGTAGTTCCCATCTAACCCTGCGGCATGACGATGCACGGCACCGATAAATGCGCCTTCCCCGCCTCCGATCATTCCCATTCGAATTGGTTGCATTGAAATTCCTCTGTGTGCAAACGCACTATTGGTGTTACTAATGCCACAAAATGTAACCCGTTACATTTTAATGATCAATACAAAAAGCAGCATTTTATTAATCTAAAGTTTACAAATGGTGTGGTGATAGCCGGGTATCACTTCCTCAATTGGCCTATTTCTGCACCAAATTTGAACATAACACTAGCTCAAATTTACATAAATCCTACAAATAACCTTTGACGTTTTAATGAAAGTGCGTATTCTTTTGCTTAAAATGAAAACGGTTACATATTAATTTCGCGTAAATTTTGAATTCGCTACCATCGTATAGACCACACCTCTACTGGGTTGGGTTTACAATGCGCGAGTGAATTAACAAACAACAACAACGTACATGGCAAATATTAGAGATGTAGCAGATAGTGCCGGCGTGTCGGTCGCTACCGTATCAAGAACATTACAACAACCAGAGCGTGTTTCTCCCAAAACGCGCAATAAGGTAATGGCCGCTGTTCAGGCAGTTGGATATAAACCTAACTTAATGGCGGTAAAGTTTCGCTCGGGAAAAACGCACAATTTAGTGGTATTGGTGCCCACAGTAGCAAACGTATTTTTTGCCCGTGTTATTAGCGGCATGCAGGAAGCGGCAGCAGAACTGGGCTATTCCATTTTACTTGCCAACACACTTGGTAATAGTGAAATAGAAAGCCACTACGCCAAGATGGTAAGTACTTCTCAGGCTGATGGGCTTATACAGTTACGTGCGCACAACCCATTTGATGCCACGATGATTAACGACAACGGCCTACTTCCTATGGTGAATGCCTGTGAAGTGATAGACGATGGCCAGTACCCTGTTGTGTCGTTAGACAACCGTGCTGCAGCCAAAGCAATGACCGAGCACTTAATTTCGTTAGGCCATACCCGTATTGCCATGATCAAGGGACCTAATTCAAGTCCGCTTACCCAAGAGCGCTTGGTTGGATATAAAGACGCGTTAGCGCAAGCCAATATTGCCTTTGATGAGAGCTTGTTGTTCCCGGGGGATTTTACATTGCAGGCCGGATACAACGCAGGGGAAACCATTAGTCATCTTGAAAGTAGACCAACCGCCGTATTTTGTGAGAACGACGAAACGGCTATTGGTGCCATGCAAGCCTTCAAGCAAGCCAACCTACATGTTCCTAACGACATTTCAGTGGCAGGTTTCGATGACATTGCGTTTTCAGCATTTGTCGACCCACCGTTAACCACTATTGCCCAACCTGCAGAAGAATTTGGTAGAACGGCGGTTACGCTACTGGTGGACCTTCTTAACGGAAAAATTCGCAAGGCCCCCAAAGTTATTATGCCGTTTGAACTTATTGTGCGTGAGAGCACGGGCAAAGCTTTGGGTTAATTGATGATAGCGAGGCGTCATCACCTATGTACCACTACAGAAAAGGAGCAAGCAGTGAATTTAAGTAAAACAAACTTAAGTAAGACAGCAATTTTAGACGCGGCCAGTAATATTGGCTCTGGCGTTTCAAGACGACAGTTCATTAAATATTCATCTGGTTTACTGGCGGCTATGAGCGCTCCTGCTGTTTTGGCGCACGGGCATGGTAGTGATAAAGGAGCTATGATGAAGGGCATGCACAAAAGTGCTGTTGGTCTGCAGCTTTACACGCTTAGAGATATTATGAAAGTAAGTGTGCCGGCTACACTGAAACTGGTTGCAGATGTTGGTTATTCAGAAATGGAATTTGCAGGCTACTTTGACCATAGCGCAAAGGAAATTAAGCAACTGCTTGATGACAATGGCCTCACTGCGCCTTCGGCTCATATTCAGTTAGACGCGTTCGATACTAACCTGTCACAAATTTTAGATGACGCACAAACCGTTGGTCACAAGTACTTGGTAGTTCCTTGGCTTAGCGAAGCCCAGCGCGGTACAGGCATTGCGCCATACCAAGCCCTTGCCGATAAGCTAAATACCATTGGCGAAGCGTGTAAGAAGGAAGGTATTACTCTTGCCTACCACAACCACGATTTTGAATTTGAAGTACGCGACGGTAAGACACCATTAGACGTGCTTATAACTCAGACCGACCCAGACCTTGTTGCCATGGAACTGGATTTATACTGGACGGTAAAAGCAGGTAAAAATCCCATTGATTACTTTAAGCAGTACCCAGGCCGCTTTAAACTTTGGCATGTAAAAGATTTGGCTGAAGACGGCAGTTTTGCTGATGTAGGCACAGGCACCATTAACTTTAAAGAGATATTCGCGCACGGCAAGTTAGCCGGTATTGAACATAAATTTGTAGAGCGCGATCAAACCACCGACCGCATTGCCACTATTGAGCAAGGCTTTAAAGCAGTAAGCGCACTTAATAAAGGCGTTAGCTAACGCTTTTGACCTTACCGTGGTTATAATGGGCACACAGTAAAAACGTCATAATAGTAGTAATTTTATGAGTGAACTTTTCAGTGCCCTTTCTCGCGCATTAAGCCCCTATTACACCGAAATGAGCATTATGCTTATGGCCACTATTTTAGTGGTGTACGGCGACCTGATTAACGGCCATGTAAAACGCATACTGGCACCTTACCATTTCACCATTCGCGTTAGTTTGTTTGTAGTGTTGTGTGCCTTTGGTTATGGCGCACTAACCTTGTACGGCGCACCTTTTTTAAAACACACCCTAGCCTACCTGCCCTGGCAGTACCAAGGCGCAGGCTATGTGGCATCGTTTCTGTTGATTGGCTTTTTGGCTGAAAGGCGTAGGTATATTTAGTTCTTTTAGATACTACCTTTACGCTACTGTTTTATTGTATTGCTCCACAAACTTTTTGGGCGGTAAGCTCATAACCTTTTTAAAGGACGTCGAAAAATAAGCTGCGGTGCCGAAGCCAACGTCTAGGCAGGTATCTAGAATGCTATTTCCCTCTAACAGTAACGGAATAGACTTTTCGATTCTGAAGCGTGAAAGAAACTCGCTGAAGTTGTATTCAAACAACTCTGACATTCTTCGGTTCAAACTTCTAGGACTTATCAATAACTGCGAGGCAGCTTGGTCTCTATTGAATGATTCATTGTGGTAGTTCTTTTCCAATACTGCGATAAAGTTCAAAAAGAACGCCATATCCTTTTCGTTATCAAACTCGGGGATTTTCAGGCATCCAAATTTAAATGCAGGCTCTTCGCTTTCCTCTTCCTCGCGCTCTTTTGCCTCTCTAACCGACAATAAATGCTCAACCCTAAGAGTAATTTCCTCTTTTGATGCAGGTTTTGCCAAAAAGTAGTCCACTTTTTCTTCTAGCGCTGATTTTTCTAATTCAGTTCCGGTTTCCGCAGTTAACATCAATATGGGAATACTGGCATAGCTTACATTACCGCGAATTTCTCTTATTAAACTCAGCCCGTCCATTTCGTGCATCATTTGATCTGTGATAACTAGATCGACAAGGTAATGCTGCATAACGTCTAACGCCTGCACACCATTTCGCGCAACTAAACAGCGATATTTGCTAGAAAACAAATCAAATAGATAAGAGCGGAACTCTCTGCTGTCATCAACTATTAATAGTGATTTCTTGTTCGATTTGGCATTTGCGGGTGACAATTTTTCAGCATGCGAATTTACATACTCAATATCATCAATGGGTAACGTTACGGTAACTTTAGTTCCAATGCCTTTTTGACTCTCTAACGCAATTTCGCCCTGGTTCAGTTCAACTAAGGTTTTCACCATTGCTAAGCCAACACCATGACCTTCATGCTCACTGCTCCCTTTAGTGAATCGCTCGAATACTTTTTTGTGAAAGTGCTCATCAATTCCTTCTCCGTCATCACTAACGATAACTTTAAGTACTTTACTATCTTGTATAGCGGCTACTTTTATTGTGCCAAGTTCTGGTGTGAACTTAATTGCATTTTGAATTAGATTTGCCAGGATTTTCTCTAAGCTGTCGTTAATGAGCGATATTTCTTTTTTCCCTTTAATACGTAATTCTAAATTCTGCCGCTTCTGCTTGGCTAATGGCTCTAGCGATAGGACGATGAATTTTATGTTGTCTGGCGAGTAGGACCTGTAGTAGTCGGCAGCAGCCAAGGCTTTAGGGACATCTTGACTCATTTGATTAATCAACTGTTCGACTCTTTTCATATTGTCCTGAACACATATCAGTTCTTTGCTCGCTGCATGAGCTGTTTTGGATATGCCTTCTAACGATCCATTGATGAGCTGAATTGGGGTGCGAAGTTCGTGGGTGATTTCGTTAATGAAACGCTCTTTGCTGCGAAGCATCTTTTCAAATTTAGAGTGCCCGTCGGTTATTTCGTAGCGGGTAAGATGGTTGTAGAGTTTAGTAGTTTTGAAGTAGCCCCATACCTTGCTCAGATAATTGAGCTTGTATGCGATAATGAGACTTAAAGTAATAGTGAGATAAATCCAAAAAGCAAACCTTTGAAAGTATATCGGTGGCTTTACTTCAAACGCTAATGTAGATATAGGGTTTCCAACTCCCATCACCCTCGCTTGAAACTCATAGCTTCCAGACCTAAGATCCGACAATGTGAGAAAGGCTTGTGATTGAGGATGCACGCTCCACTCATCGTCTATTCCTAGAACTCTGTACTCTAGTTTTTGAGTTTCATTCTCTGAAAAACTGTTAGTTCTAAAGTCCACTGCAAATGCATCAAAATCACTTTCTAGCATTATTGGGTTAGAGAGACCCCCAGTTGTTTGAAGCATCTTATGAAATTTCGAATCTTTAGCAGCCCAGTCGATACGGGTAAAAACAACTCTACTCTTAATATTTTCTTTGGCCTTCATAGCCAGAATGGCTTTCTTCTCAGAGATTACATATGAGTACTTGTCACCGAGGACAATTATGCGATCTCCCAGTTCTTGTATTCCACGGTATTCAAAGTCAGTATCAAAAATCCCATCATTTTCATTAAAAGAAATTAAGTTACCGTCTGACGTTACAACAAAGAGCCCCATGTTTGATAAGAACCATAAGTTATCATTTGTGCTTAACAGAGCTCCCCTAATAAATCTTGCACCTGTATCTTCGAGTAGAGTAGATGAAGCTATCTCTCCTGTACGCTTGTTGATAGATTTTATTCCCTGCCCTGAAGTACAGAGTAAGAAAGTGTTCTCCAGTTCAATTAAGCAAGTCAGTCCAACCCAATTGCCTTCATCAGGAGAAATTGACTTCCAGTTAAATTTGGACATTTGGATATGAAAATAACTATTGGCATCGAATCCTGCGATTTCACCAGAGGCAGTCAAAACCGAAGTGATCATGTTTTGAGGGGCAGGTATTTTATCGACTATCACACCTCTATCAATAATGTTATAAAACGCATTCTCCCCAGAGTCATGGTATACATAAGAATGGGAAACAGAGTTACTAGTGATGTGTGAATACTCAGAACTGCAGAAGTCGTAGCCAGAAACTGTATTTGTAAATTCCGCACTAATTTCGTTCAACAATTCATCAATACAACTATTATTCTCCCAAAAACTAAATGGCTTTACCTCCCCTGTTTTCAAATCAATGAGAAAGTCTTGATCTTTTGTGCCTACGGCATACCCAAAATCACTGCTGGTGCCAAATGATTTAATGTTCTTTCTAAAGACCTGGCCATTTTGATGGACAAGATTTATAGCTTCATGTGAGTGAGAAATAGAAACAAGCCCTAGCTGAGAAGACGCTATTAATAATTCTCCCGACGGTAATTCTGCAATTTTTACAATGCTTTTTATTCCATCAGAAGTTATCAAAGGTGACATAAAGTCAGGTTTGATTATTCGTCCTTCTTTGATTTCGAATAGGCCTCCTGCTGCGACATATAACCTACCTAATTCTGAAACATAAACATCTGAAATAGAGCTGGATGAACTTGGAATTTTGAACGGATAAAATCGCTTTTCGTTAGTTGACATGTCCCAAGCATAAACTCCTTCTTTTCCACCGATATGAACTATAGAGTCATACGCTGAGACTGCGTCAACTGAAGAGAGAGCGGTCAAGGAATTGTCAACCGCTATCAACTCACTGACCTTCCTGTCAGGATCAACTATCACTAATCCGTCTTTAGACGCTAAGAAGACCAGACCGCTCTTTGATACCGAGAGCGATAAGACTCTTTCTACGTTTCCGACACCAACATTTGATGCCCAACTTTGTAGCTCACCCGTCGCAATGTCTACAACGATAATGCCGCTTATCAAAGAAACAACAACATAGTGTTCCAAGACTCCTATCTTCCATGCATATTTGGGCCACTTACTTTCGTGATGAAAACTTTCTGCTAGACCAGTACCCACATTAAACTTGTAAACCCCTACTCCAAATTCAACTATCCATAGTGTTTCTTTCCCATCAAAATAAAGATCAGAAACCGTACCACGGGTGCTGAGAGTCGAATCATAACTTACCCTCTCTGACTGTCCTCCCAAGTACTTAAACACACCATTTTCAGATGCAATATAAACAGCATCACCAACTACTTCGATGTCTCTTATGATACCTGCGGGAATACCTGCGAACTTAGTTTTACCATTTAATGTAACGCCAAGAGCTCTTGCATCATTTGAAATAATGAGACAGAAAAACATCAATATTGCGCCAAACACGAAAAAGTGCTTAATGAATCTCTTTTCTGTCTTCAATCGCAAATCCATATGTCAGTAGCCTTGTTAACCTTTCTGCGCTTTTTAGCTATTTGAAATTAATTGAAAAGGAATTAACTATGAGTATCGAACAAAATATGAACATGCAAGAGCTAAGAGAAGAAGAGTATACTAAAGTATATGCGGGCATCGGAAATCCTTGCTTTGTAGAAGAAGAATTGATGACGATCTTACCCGAAGTACCGACTCCACCTTCAGGGCATAAAATTGATCTCTAAACCAAAAACCACCTCATCCCAGCATTCTCGGCGGCTTGCTGGTCATAAATAAAGTCGCCTACATACAGGCAGTCTTCAGGTCGAAGCTGCCATGTGTTCGCCACCATCAATAATGCGGTTGGGTCGGGTTTGGCCGGGGCATCTTCGCGGGTTAGCACGTAATCGATGGGTATGCCGTTATTAGCTACCTTAATGGCGGTGGCTTGGCGGCAGTTGCGGGTAACGATTGCCATGGGAAGCATGTGTGCTTGCACCTTTTCTACCATGGCTTTGCCAATGGGTAACCACTTCGCATTTTGCGCATCGTCTAGTTCGTGCTGCAAAATAGCTCGGTGTGCATTCGCTTTGGCTTCGGCGCAGCTAAGGGCATCTACAAAGGTAAGAATATCTTCGTTTTGTGGGCAGCCTACATCGGCGCGCATTTGCGTGAAGTTAAGGCTAGACTCTACCAAGGTGCCGTCTAAATCGAATATTACACCTTTAATGCCGGTTAAGTTCATCTGCTCTACGCTCACGCTTTTCTCGTCCTTTTAATTCACTCTTATTCTTAAAGTTCGGTTAACGCCCACTTAATTGAGAACAGCGCCTAACTTACTCACGAATTTTACCGCCAACATAATGCCACGAAAGCCTTTAACCTTCAGTTACGTTTGCTTAAGGCTTCAATATATTTAGTTAAAAACTACTGATGTGATTTAAGTTTACCCCGCCCACACCTTGCATTAGCATAGCCGCTCTTTTTGGCAGGCTACTTATTTGCCCCAGCATTTTTGGGCAAAGTTATAACAGGTAATGTATGGGTGTTTTTGCTGCGCTAGGTACAGCGCTTTGTTGGGCAATTGCTGCGCGTTTATTCCGTGGAACGGGTAACGCATTTTCGCCGCTTACCATGAACTTTTGGAAGGGGCTTATTTCTATTGTCATTCTGGCAGTGGTTTTAGTAGTGGTTCAGCCAACGGGGCTTAGTACTCATGCTATTTTGTGGCTATTGCTTAGCGGGCTTATTGGTATAGGCATTGGCGATACCTGCTTTTTTAAAGCCTTACAAAGCATTGGCGATAGTCAAGCAGTGTTGGTAGCCGAAACCCTTGCGCCTTTATTCACTGCCCTTTTTGCTATGGCGTTTATTGGCGAATGGATTACCTGGCAGCAGTGGGTTGGTGTTGCTGTGGTGCTATTCTCGGTGGATATGGTTATAAAGGCACGCAAACGCAGCACTACGCATGTGTTTGCAACCAGCGGCTATTTGTATGGTGTGGGCGCGGCGCTATGTCAGGCAATTGGTGCGGTAGTTAGCCGCGACATTTTAAGTGCCGGTGAAATTGACGCTGCCAGCGCTGCGTTCTTGCGCCTTGTGGGCGGTATGGTATTTGTGGTGCCACTTATAGCCCTAACCAAAACACGTTACATGCCCGTTATTAACTATGAAAGCGACAGCGGAAAACGGGTATGGCCAGCTTTTGTGTTAGCTACGCTGCTTGGCACTACTGCTGCTATTTACCTACAAATGTTCGCGTTTGCCTATGCAAAAGCGGCCGTGGTTCAAACCCTTATTGCTACAAGCGCATTAATGTCACTAGGGGTTGCGTGGGTACTTGGAGAACGTGCTACCAAGGCAACTATTGTATGGTCTGCGGTTGCCCTAGTTGGAGTGGCAATTTTGGTTAGTTTTGGGTCGCCTGCCCACTAGCAGGCATTGCTAACGCGCTGCACGTACTTACCTAGCTTAACGATTGGAAAACAGTAGACGCATTAAGATACAAAAAATAGCTAACTTTTAGGTGCTCCGTGTAGTAGTTCGGGGTTCAAATCGATATTATGAAGAAAAAACAAAAACGTTATTTCTCATGTTTCAAAGGTTATCTTTAACAGTATTCTCTTTTTTGAGCGTTGCGCTAGCTTCTTTTGCCGCGTTGGCAAACGACAACATCGATGCCGTTATCGAAAAGGTACGCACGCCTTCGTATGATTGCCCTAATCAGTCTCTACTTCCAGAACTTGAAGACACACTTGCTCTTGAGTCGCTTACATCACAACAACGTTTTGCCTTAACCGTAGCCAAAGGGCAGTTTTTAATTTGCCGTGGTAAGTACGAAGAAGCTGAAACTATGCTGCTTAAAGCCATTATGCAAAGCAATATTGATGAAAGCTCTTATGCGTTTGCATCGGCTATTTATCAAATTGGCTTTTCTTATGACGCCAGAGAAAACCCTGCACGCTGTAAGTACTACCAACAAGCCCAAGAACTATCATCACCCGAGCGCCACAGCGATATCTTTACCAGCTCTTCTTTAGGCCTAATTAACTACTGCTCAGAAACCACTTCACCTGAAATAAGATTAGGTAAGATGTTTGGTGTGCTTAAGCGTTATTCAAACGACGGCAGCCCCGGTGAGTTAGCGCATATTCACAACGCAATTGGTTTACTATATGGCGATTTAGAGCAACATGCCTTAGCAGCAGAGCAATATCTAAAAGCACATGAAATGGGCTTGCTTGTATATGAAGGCAGTAATAAGGTAAGTATTCTTATCAGCGCCATTGTGTCATTGCTAAGCAGCGGTCAAACTGAGCGCGCCTACCAAAGCATTCTAGAACTAGGTGTACTCAATAGCGAAATAGACACACCGCTAACCAACTTCTTGTATCAGTATGCACTGTCTATTTACTATAGAAAAACAGAAAACTACAACCGACTTACCTACACCCTTCCCGATTTAGAAAAAGCGTCTTCGAACATCTCGAGTTCGTTAGGCGAACTTCTTGTTAACTGGCACAAAGCTGAGATTTGCTTACATGACAACGATCTCATCTGTATTAAGCAGTATATATCAGGTATTGAAGCGTTAAATGATGACGCGATACCGCCGGTCTTTCGTTCAAATTTGGATTACCTTAGCTTCAACGTGTCTATGTATATCGCACTGCAGGACTTAGCTAAGGCGAAAGAAGCGCACGAGTTTTATTCTAAAGAAGTGACTAAGCGCCGTGAAGTTACTCAAGACTCGGCCTTAATTATTGGTGCAGCTAACTTGTATACCCGCATTTATGATTTGGAATCTGCGATTGAACAAGCGGAACAGCAACGAAAGAACACGCTGTATACCGCTATTATTATTTTCCTTCTGGTAAGTGGTATTACTGGCTACGTACTTCGTAGAAAACACCTTGCGCGCAAAGCCATCGATCCCGTTACTCTGCTGCTTAATGCGAATTCGGCGATAGCCCGCATTAACAAGCTTGATGCGCCGAAAAAAGGCCGAGCCATTGCCATTGCTATCTTCGACATTAGCAACCTGCGTGAAATAACGCGGAAAATGGGGTCAACAAAAGGTGATTTAGTATTACGACAAATTGCACAAACTCTTCAAAATGTTACCCGCGGTAACGATATTTTAGGGCGATTTGGTACCGAGCAATTTATTTTGTGTCTGCACAATATTGAAGAACGAAGTGCGCGACAGTTTTTCGACCGCGTACAGAACGCGTTAGACAATACCTTTGAAAACGATGCGACTTCCGACCATATTGTGGTTGAGTCGCAGATGAGCGTATTTATCGCTAACGAGAAAATTACGGGGCTAAACAACATACTCGATGATATTGCCATGTCGATTGATATGGGTAACCGCTCAGGCAACAATTAATATCTACACAACCAAAAACGCGCGGCCCGTTGTTACGGTACCGCGCGTTTTTGTTTTAACCGAAGCGTGTTTACTGGTTCAGGTATGTCTGAAAGCGGGTATACACGCCATTAGTCCACCCGAAACCTAGCTGAACGTCGTATTCACCGCCACCTGCTTTTATTTCCGGTTCGCACACATTGTACTTTTCAAGTAGCACACCGCTTGATGCAAAGTGACGCTCAATGGTTTTACAAAAGCGCAGCATGATGGTTTGAGCCTGCATTTCAAACCCATAGTTGCGCAGCCCTTCAACGGCAAACAGTTGAAGCGGTGCCCAGCCATTTGGCGCATCCCATTGTTGCGACGTAGCGTTTGAAGTAGTTACCACGCCACCTTCTTTTAGCAAGGTGTTCATTACCGCAGCCCGCACTCCCTCTGCCTGTTGTTCATTTGCGATACCAACGAACAACGGCACACACATAGCCGCTGACACTACATCGGTTTGAGTTTGTGTGGGGAAGTGATAGTCAAAATAGCCCGCCTTTTCAGCATTAAACAAATAGGTGTTTATTGCGTTAATTCGCACTGTAGATGCCGCACTGTAGCGCGCTTGCTCGGCACCTTTAGTCACGCTTGCCAGAGTCTGTTCAAGCGTTACTAAAAGCGCATTTAAATCTACGGGAATAATTTCAGTTGTACGAATACTTGCCAGTGAATTGGGATTAGCTAGCCAGCGCGAACTAAAGTCCCAACCCGATTCGCAAGCCGCGCGAACATGCTGGTAAAACTGACTTTTGTCAGCGCCTATGTGCTCTGCTGTTTCTATGTCTTCTCGATAAGACTCAGGGCGAGGCGTAGGCTCGGTGTCGAAGTAACGATTAAGTGTAGCACCACACGGCATGGTAACCGTGCGCAGTTGTGCTGCGCCCTTCTGTGACGCGTTCTCGCCCGCTTCATTCATCCAAAACTGGTATTCTTTCTTTAAGCCCCAGATAACGTATTCTTTTTGCTGGTCGCTTAGGGCGTCTTTAAGCAAATTATAAAACAACGCCAAAATTGGAGGCTGACTGCGAGAGTAATAATAGGCGCGGTTGCCATTAGGAATGCAGCCTACTTCATTTAAAATATCTACAAAGTTCACCAACATGTTAATTGCCATGTCGGTGCGCCCCGCGTCAATTAGACCTAACGCGGTAAAATATGTATCCCAGTAATAGATTTCGCGAAAGCGTCCACCCGGCACTATGTATGGGCGGGTAAGCGCTATTAAGCTGTCTTTCTGCTCAGTGTCGGGGGTACGCGTTAGCACCTGCCACATATGCTCAATATAATCGGCTACATTTTCAAACTTGGTTTGCGATGTTGCGCTAATCATTTCTGGAATATCGAAATGGGTATTAACAAACGTAGCTAAGTCTACTGCTTCGCCGCTTTTCTCAGCATCTAAACACGCTTGTTCATAAGCCGCTAAAACGGTATTGAGATCGGTTTTAACAATAGCGTCAGCGAAGGTTTTGCTGTCTGGGAATAGCTGTGCCATTTGCACATGTTTAAACAGGTCGCTGGCAAAAAACGACAAGCTGTCGCGCCAGTTGTGTGAAGAAGAACTCATAGTTACTGCGCACCTTTAGGCGATAGAGAAGAAGACGCTCGTTTAAAGAAGAATAGGGTTACCACTAATGCACCGATTGGAATAAGCGATAGATAAAATGCTTGTTGGCCCCCTACTGCGTCGAAAATAAACCCAGTCACGATAGAACCTGTGGTTCCCCCAAGAGCCGAAAATACCACAATTAGCCCTGTCATAGGTGCATGTTGATGTTGAGGTAGCGCGCTTAGCATTACCGAGTTTAATACGGGGTAAATAGGCGCCATCATCAATCCAATTAATGGAATAAGGAACGCAGCTATTGGTGCATCAGCCCAGCTGGCTATTGTGCTGTCAGCCACGTTTTCGGCAAGCGGTAAGCTTAGTAGCATTACCGTAGCCATACCCGCCAAACAGATATTTAAGAAGGGATACCAGTTCATTCGCGTAAGTACTGCGCCCGCAGTTAAGCGCCCAACGGCCAGCGCTATCGCAAAGATACTGGTTATTTGAATGCTGACTTGAGTAGGTAAGCCCAGCACCTCTTTGTTAAAAGTTGGCAGCCACGAACCTATGCCCTGCTCTATTAACACATATAAGAAAATAGAGAAGATAAACACCAGCACTAAAGGCTTATACGCCAATTTCAGCATGCTGAAGAACTCGCTTGCAAGGCCTTCTGATTGCGCTTTTTCCACAGGCTTTATAGGAGCCAATGCCACAACGATTAACGTAAAACCAACCAGCGCAGCTAGTAAGTAGTAAACGTTCAGCCAAGATAAAGAAGCATCGTTATTGGGGTCGATAAACCCAGCGAACACCCAGTAGCCAGACAACACGCCCAACATAAAAATACCTTCAATAGTGTTCATTAACGATGAGTGCGCTTTAGTGGTAGACGACAGCTGACCAATAATGGCGTACACCGACACTTTCACTAGCGCAAATGCAGTACCTATGCAGGCAAACAACACTTTAATGAACCAGAAACTTGCGATAGAAGGCGTCAGCGCACAGGCAACGGCCACTAATGCTAACCCAAGTAACATTGAAAGCTTGTAGCCAACTCTTGGAATGAAGCTGGCCACTAGGAACGAGACAATAGCAATAGAAAGATCTTTAAAGCCTTCTAGTGTGCTTGCTTCTGGCTTACTAATGTCGAAGCTATTGATCGATTGCAGAATAACAGTACCCACACTGTTAAGTAGTATGGCAAATACGTAGTAGCTAATGGCAATGGCTGCAATGACCATGAATCGGGACATGTGTAAACACTCTGTTAACTGAATTATGCAGGAGTGTAGTCGTAAGAAAATAAAAATGCAAACGTTTGCAAAGCGCTATTATTTTTTCGTTAGAGCTTAATATCGACACCCTGTTACCGTTAAATAATAGCGTTTATGCGTTAAAAAGCTGATAAAAAAGCGAAATATTAGTCGCTGTGCTGCGTAGAGCGACGGGCAATTAAGGTTGTTTCCACTACCTGGCTTTCTGTAGGTTTGTTTTCAAACTGGTTTAATAGCTGCGTAACCATCTCTATTGCGGCTTGCTGAGTATTCTGACGCACCGTTGTTAACGACGGGTGCATAAGTTCAGCTAAAGAAATATCGTCGTAACCCACAATGCCTACATCGCTTGGAATACCTACATAGCGCTCTTTTAACGCTTTTAACGCGCCTAATGCCACCATATCACTTACACAAACGATCCCGTCGAAATCTAACCCATTCGCCTTTATACGCTCGTTAATGTATTGGTATGCTGCTTTCGACGTAATATCGATGGCGCAGGTGCACTGCGTGTCTATTGGCACATTCGCATCGCGGTGGGCTTGCGAATATCCCTTGTGACGTTCCTGCATTTCCGCGTGTTCAGAGTCTCCAAGAAACAAAATGCGTTTGGCGCCGTGGCTCAGCAAATGCTGGGTTGCCGTATAGCCCCCCAGATAGTTGTCGCCGCCGATAATGGGATATGGCGCGTCTGTTTTTGCATCGCCCCACACTACAATGGGAATGCCCGACTGTGCTGCTCGGTCGATTTTGGCCGTAGATTTGCCTTGCCCAATGACAATAATACCGTCGGCGCGTTGGCTGCGAATAAAGTAGTTCGCCCAATCGTCAGATGCCATAAATGAGTTAGACAGCAGTAGCTCGTAGCCTTTGGCATTTAGCGCCTGATTTAGCTCTCCCACCAACTTGAGCAGGAATGGGTCTGTAGTGCTTTGTTCGGTGTTGTCGATTAGATTTAAAATCACCGCTATCACGTGAGTTTTCTGTGTTCTTAAGCGGCTAGCGGCCGCGTTAATACTAAAATTGTGCTCTTTAGCTAGTGCCTGAATTCTGCTTCGGGTTTCCTGCTTAATAAGCGGGTTGTCTTTCAGTGCCCGTGATGCTGTCGATGTTGATACACCAGCAATATCAGCCAGCTTCGCTAAGGTGAGTTTTGTTTCAGAAACCAATGTGACCATTCTCTAATAATTTTCGGTATACCGGGTTACCCGTGATAGCACTACAAAATATAAGCGTAAAACCGCTACCTAAACCGGATAAATCGTCGACTCTACAGCCGAATTCACAATATAGCGCGAATCGTCTTGGCGTAAAACCATGTTAACAACAATAAACAAAAAATTTGCAAACGATTGCATTTTATTCTTGCAATCGTTTGCAAACAGATCTATTTTGTTTCGCAATCGTGATGCGTATAACAATTTTTAAACCTGTTTAACGCATTCAGTTAACAACGCAATAGAACATTTTCGGGAGCACACACCATGAAAACGTTGTTTACAAAAGGAATGCTGGCGAGTGCAGTAGCGGTAGCACTAACGCAGCCTGCCATGGCACAAGAAGACGTAAAACAACAAGCGAAAGACAACGCAGAGATCATTGTTGTCAGCGGTACGCCAGGCGGCGCAGGGATTAGAAAGATTGACGCAAGCTTCGCGGTAACCAACATCGACGCTAGCGACATTGAAAAATTGGCACCTAAGTCTACGGCCGATTTGTTTAAGGCCATTCCAGGTGTTTGGGTTGAAAGCTCAGGCGGTGAGTCTGGCGCGAACGTATTTGTGCGTGGTTTTCCAGGTGGTGGCGATGCGCCGTTCTTAACGATTGCGCTTGAGAACTCTCCTATCTACCCTGCACCTACGCTATCTTTCCTTGAGAACTCTCAGCTGTTTCGCATAGACGATACCATTGAAATGGTTGAAGGTTTACGCGGTGGTCCAAACCCAGTAGTAAGCAACGGTCAACCAGGACTTACAACAAACTTCCGCCTTAAACGTGGTGGCGAGTCGACAGAAGCGTCAGCGAAGTACACCGTCTCTGACTACGGCCTAAACCGTATTGACGTGGTTGCAAGCGGCGCACTAGATGACGACTTGTACTACATGGTAGGTGGCTACATTAAGAGCTCAGAAGGTATTCGTGATGCTGGCTTTAACTCTGAGCAGGGTAACCAGTTCACCGTTAACATCACTAAAGTTTTCGAAAAAGGCGAGCTTAACCTTTATACCCGTCAAACTGACGATCGCGGTACTTGGTACTTACCTACACCTTTAAACGTTGAAGGTATCGACGCAAACTATACGCAAATTGGTCCATTGAATCGCCAAGGCACCATTACGTATGGCCCTAACGACACAGCTGAGTCATTCGACTTTGGCGAAGGTCGTGGATGGGACGGACACGTAAGTGGCGGTAGCATTAAGCTTGACTTAGGAAACGACTGGCAGCTAGTTGACCGCTTTAACCTTACCAAAGGTGAAGCCAATACTTTTGGTCTTGTACCGAATGGTTCTGCAACTACCGTTGCAAATGTTGCCGACAATGGCGAATCAGCCACTGGTGCAGTAACTGGCACAGTGTATGACGGTGATACGCCTATTCAGCAAATCGGCCGTTGGGTAGTACTTAAAGATATTGAAGCTTTCACTAACGACCTTGCTGTGTCGAAAAGCTGGGAAGACTTCGATACATCATTTGGTATTTACAGTGCCTCAACCAAAGCTAATGACTGGTGGAGCATTGGTAACACGGCTTACCACGTGTTGCAGCCAGGCGGCGAATTGCTAGACGGGATCGAATGTAACACCGACGCACAAGGCTGTGATTGGAACTACGACATCAGCTCTGTAGGTGATGCAAGCACGTTCGCAGTTTATGCAACTGGTACATGGTACGCTACCACAGACTTGAGCATCGACTTAGGGCTACGCCGTGAAAATCACGAAGTCAGCTACTCGGTAGATGAAGGTCTAGACGGCGAAATTACCAAGGCGCTTGAGTACGATGAAACCAAAACGTCGTGGACAGTAGGTGCAAACTACGCGCTAAATGACACTAGCGGTGTATTCGTTCGCATGAACCGAGGCTATAAAATGCCTTATTTCGACGATTTCAGAGACAACTGGGGTGCTTACACTGGTGGTAACGACCTAATTAAAGAAGTTACTCAGGGTGAACTTGGTTATAAGTTCATGAATGACAGCATTCAGTTCTTTGCAACTGCATTCGCTAACGAAGTAAAAGGCGATACGTTTGTACGCCGTCCGGGTGCGCCGGCTGAAATTCTTACTAACGAAGCGTACGGTTTAGAACTTGATGGTCGCTATAGCCACGATTCAGGCTTCTCATTAAGCGTTAATGCGACTATCCAAGAAACTGAAATTACTGCCAGCGCCAATAACGAAGGCAATGAATCTCAGCGTCAGCCTGGTTGGCAAGTACGTGTAACACCAAGCTACGGCTTCGATATCGGCGATATGTATGCCACGGTATACGGTACATTATCAGCGGTTGATGATCGCTTTGGTAACAACGAAAACACAGTTGTACTAGAAGGATACGAGAAGATTGATGTAGGTCTAACGCTAGAGCCAACTGAATCACTTCGTCTTCAGTTCTCTGTTGATAACCTGACCGACGAACAAGGTATTACCGAGGGTGACCCGCGTAATCCAGATTCACCAAACGGCCGCTACATTATGCCTCGTAGCATGAAGCTTAGCGTTTCTTATTTGTTCTTCTAAGAACAAAAAGCGCAAACCTAAAAATAAAGCCGGCCTTAGTGCCGGCTTTTTGTTGTTCGTTTTTCTCAATATATTTCGTTCAGGGTTTATGACGCTATTGCAGCCTTTTCTTGCACCCCTTTCTTGTTAGATTCTTCTTATATCCTGTCAGCGTTAATTCATCGACATTGGTCGTAATGTGCTTTAGCAAAACCAATTCTGTTTTACAGTGGTATAAGCAACGAACAAGCTAAAAACGAAACGTACCGTTTACTATCATCAACTATAGGAAGGTGAATCGTGACGCCAAAGGTTATTTTCTTCGATATTAATGAAACACTACTAGACATGCAGGCCATAAAAACAGGCTTAGCGTCGGTGCTAAACGGCGATGTGACACTGGTAGACTTATGGTTTGCTAACCTATTGCATCACAGTTTAGTGGATGTTGCGTCTGGACAGTTTCACGATTTCATTGATATTGGAGCCGCAGCACTTACCATGGTAGCTCACAGTAAGGATATCTCTGTTGATGAGGCTACTGCAAAAGATACCATCAAAAAGCATATTACCCGATTGCCAGCGCACGACGATGTTGTTCCTACATTAAAGGCGCTTCAAAGTGCTGGTGTAACCTTGGTCGCGCTTTCAAACTCGTCTAAAGCCGGACTAGACGCACAGCTTGAGTTTGCCAATATTAAGCCCTATTTTTCCCATGTATTAAGTGTGGAAAGTGTACGTACCTACAAACCACATGCTGCGGTTTATCACTGGGCCTGTCAGCAGGCTAACGTAAAGAACGAAGATGCCATGATGGTGGCGGCTCATGGTTGGGATGTAAGTGGTGCTAAGGCGACAGGTATGCAAACCGTATTCGTAGAGCGCTCGGGAAAAATGGTGTACCCGTTAGGTATTGCTCCCGATCACAGCATTGCTTCGCTTACTGCGCTTATCGAAATGATAAGTTCGTAACGTGCTCTGTGTGAGGGCACAACGACCTCGCTGTGCCTGACCGCTATAAATCTAGCGTGTTGGCAAAAATAGTTAGGCGCAAACAAAAAAGTCTTACCGAAGTAAGACTTTTTTCAAATCGAAATACAAAACAATTAAACTTTTGCTAGCTCGGGCTGGTTTGGCTTAAAACCTTGTGTGCTGCAAGAATTGCGTTTCGTTTCTAGTGCGCTTAATTGACGCTTAAGCCATGACTTCTGAATACCTGACTTAGCTGCGTCCATTTCAGTGCTTACGCGAGTGATTTCTTTTCCGACGTTCACGCATGCTTTCTTATTCGGTTCAAAGCCGCCATTAGCCAAAACAGAAGAAGAAAACATTAAAGCTGATACTGCTATAAGCGTTTGCTGTTTCATAAGAGTCCCCAACTACTCGTTATAATCCCGGGTTAGTGTCATACCGTAAGAATGAGCATATATTTGCTCTCAAATCTGTAAGGAATATAGCAGGCCTTTTATTCTAGTTAGGTACTACAAAACATACGCAGTAATAAAACTTTGCCTACCTTGTTCTTGCTAACGCACATAAGCCATTGTCTTTTATATTATTATGTCGACAATGATTTACCTTACCATTCCACTTACGTATCGATTTTTATATTTTTACGCACTAAATAGTGAGCCTATCCATAGTATCGGCTACAGCAACAGCATTCTGCAGCAGCATTACTCACTATTAAGCGTTGCTATTAAAACACCTTAGCTTTTCTGGAATAAGAAAAGTTATAACAATCCTTTTACAGGTTTTAGGACAGAAATTGCATTCTGTAAGTATTTACTCACTATACTTACAAGCGACTACCTGCCGAGAGCTTTTCTACGGTTTGCATAACACTTCTGCCCATATCATCTAGGCTTATTACGCGCTTAGCGGCGCCCTTTTCTATGGCTACTTTGGGCATACCAAAAACTATACAACTAGCTTCGTCCTGACAAAATGTTTCGCAGCCCGCGTTAAACATTTCGTGAAGGCCGCTTGCGCCGTCGCTACCCATGCCCGTAAGTAAAACGCCTAACGCATTGCTACCAGCACTTTTACAGATAGAATTAAATAACACATCCACCGAGGGCTTGTGACCCGATACGCGCGCGCCATCGGTCAATCTAATCCGGTAATCAGCCCCGCTTCTTTCAATTTCCATGTGTTTATCGCCAGGTGCAAGGTAGGCTTGGCCTGGTAGTAAACGTTCTCCGCCTTTCGCTTCTTTGACCTGCATTTGGCACACGGCATCTAGTCGTTTAGCGTAAGTCGAAGTAAACCCTGCTGGCATGTGTTGTGTGATCACGGTGGCAGGAGCGTTCGCCGGAAAGGTGCGCAACACCTCTTTTATGGCTTCTGTCCCTCCGGTCGAGGCACCAATTGCAATGATTTTCTCAGTACCCGAATAATTGACTTTGCTCACGGTAGACACTTTCGAAGGCGCTGATTTTTTTACTTTAGAGCGCGCAGCCGTACGTATTTTCTCAACAATCAACTGGTGATAGTCTGCCATGCCTTGCGCCACACCTATTTTGGGCTTTGCAACAAAGTCGATAGCTCCTAACTCCAAGGACCTCAGCGTAGCATCAGCGCCTTTTTCGGTTAGCGTAGAAATCATGACTACGGGCGTCGGCCTCGCATTCATTAGCACTTCTAGAAAGCGTAATCCGTCCACTTTAGGCATTTCTATATC
>CETB01358625.1_pt1 | contig 29268 bp, 21 predicted proteins | sample 356381 | NCBI WGS metagenome assembly CETB01 (sample SAMEA2622545, study PRJEB7988) | marine metagenome | biome: marine biome (ENVO:00000447); feature: deep chlorophyll maximum layer (ENVO:xxxxxxxx); material: "saline water (ENVO:00002010), including plankton (ENVO:xxxxxxxx)" | depth 155 m | reverse complement strand
CTGTCATTGTCAAGGGAGGACTCTCCCGCATAATACGATACCGTATACAAACCTGCACTCTGGCCTGCTAATGCCTCTATATTGCTCTGCGTCAGATCGAAGGTTCCGAATTGTGATCCTTCTTCTTGACAAGTAAACTTATTACTCACTTCGCCTATTTCTACACTGGTTATCTCTATATCAAATTCTAAAATTGTAAAACAGTTTTCACTTAAATTATTTTCTATTCGTACATATATAACCTGACTGTTATTTAACGGATTGTAGTTTTCTGTATCAATAATTTCCCCTACTCCATCTTCTGCAGCTATTAGTGTTTCATAATAAGATATATTAAAAGCTTCTGAGTTATTCTCACCTTCAGAAATGACTACTGTATTTTGATTTAAATTTACCGTACTATCATCTACACCATTATCGCATCCGTAAATAGGTTGAGGCGAATTTAACTGACTTCCATCTAAAAAAGTTTCAATCATAAAACTGCTTGTCAAGTAACAATCTGGATTAGCATCATTTTGTATCCTTAAAAATATTTCTTGCAAGCTTGATGTACTCGCATAATTAGATGGAGTATTGATGGCTGATGATGTACCTAGATCTGCAGAAGCTTGGTCTTCATAGTAGATAACTGAATATTCATTGGGGTCTTGACCGTTGAGTACCGGACCTGTATTTTGTGTTAAATCAAATATTGCTATTTCATTAGGGGAACATTCTTGAAGATTAGCGGCAGCACCTATCTGGATTTCATTTAAACTGATTTCAAATTCACTGATTTCATAGCATTCGGGATGGTCTACATTTTCTATTCTTATATAGATGGTTTGGGAAGAACCCAATATTTCATATTCCTCTGTATCTGAAATAGGATCCTCCCCCAATTGTGCCCCTGCTTCGGTTTCATAATAGCTTATCATAAATTGTTCTCCGCTTTGGCCTCCCAATGCTAAAGGTGTGTTCTGGGTTAAATCGAATAAAATAGTTGATTGACCGGAATCACACAGTTCGATATCCTGCACTTCTATAATTTGTGGAGTTGCATAAGATTCTAATGTAATCTGAACAAAATCAAAACACTCTTCTAAACTTATGGCGAGAAAAACAGCATCATCACTGGTTATGTAAGCTGATGTATTATCAATAATATTTGTATTGTTATTTAAATCATTCTCAGTAGGGTAAAAAGTAGTAGTATATTGAGTTGGTAACCCTGATTCTATAATTGTCAAATCGTAAACCGCCATTCCGTTTACATCCTCACACGAGTTAAGCAAAGTATTTTCAGGTAATTGAATAGTATTTGTTAGATTTAATTCTTCGGTATAAACATTATTATCATCATCGGTTTCTGGCACCTCATTATCCGGATCTACAGATATATTTAAGATATAATCTGGTTCAGAAGGGTTGGGTGCAATTTCTGAAGGAATTGTAAAGGTTACTGTTTGATTTTCAGAACCGTCTATTGGGATTTCATTCTGGGTTGATAAAGGGTTTACTGATGTTATCTCTTCTCCATTCAAATAAATTTTTATTGGAGTATTTGCGGCCAATGCTTTCGTACTGTTCGTATTATAAACGGTAAACTGTACTTCCATCTCATCATTACCGCAAATTTCATCACCAGTAATATCATCAATTTCTACCGTCGCGTCCGGAAGTTCACTATTAATGACCATAGCTATATTATGTACGATAACGGCATCTTGACCTGTATGCAAATTAACTGTTGCATTAGTGTCTCCTATATTTATGTAATTTGAAATATCGTAAAAATCCAAATCCATACAATATACATTTGTTTCTCCTGTATAACTATTAGTTCCATTAAATGCATTATCCGATTCATTTAGGGAATTACTTAGAGCTATACCGTTGAAGTTAAGCTCTTCATTAATAGCCGTAGACACATCTCCTTCCCAAGCCAAAAATCCTATTTTAGCTCCCTCAGTATCAATAACTTCAAAATTAGATAACGAAATGTCTAAATCTGGATTATTTGAACTCACAAATTGAAACCCATCATAAATTCCTACTTGGTTATAATCTAGACTAGGATCTTCATAAACAATAATAATAGACCATCCACCAAAATTTAATCCATTGCTACAATTAGCTGTAAAACCATCCTGCAAATCAATATCCGAAAATGTATAAAGCCCATTCCCTGTAGACATTACTATATCCGTAACATTTGCAAAAGCTCCGAATACGTTATAATTGGCGGTGGTTTGAATAACTGCACTAAAATTTCTTTCTGATGTTATAGCTTCACCATTTAAGCTTACTTCAAAATCTCCAGTTCCAGCTCCTGCCCAATATAAATAGGCTGCTTCAACTGTTTGTCCGGGATTCAAACTCAAACTTGCACTTGAAGAAGTTAAAGGGGTGCAATTCATAAAAGAACCGTTCCATCCCATATTAAGTGTGTTACCTATAGCTGTAAAATCATATTTACCATTAAATTGTTGGTAAAGTGAGAAATCGTTATTATCTATTACTTCAACGGTAACTGAATCTTGGTATTGACATCCATTTTGTTCAGCAATTAAAGTAACGGTATAAGTTCCTGAACTATCATAAGTATAATTAACATTTAAACCATTCAAAACAACGTTATTCCCAAAATCCCAAGTATAAGTAATCTCTCCTTCCGAGGTATCCAATAAGGTTTCCTCTCCACTAAAAGAGAGTGTTTGCCCGTAATAAGTTTCATAAACCAAATTAGAATAAATTGAAGGTGTAATTCCGGTAATATCTATATCCGATTGAGAACAAAGAGGCAAACAAGAAATTTCTGCTTCCCAACCCGGTAAAGGTGATATTGATCCATCACCTATAAATTCAAAAGTTATACATCCAGAAGGATTATTACCTCCAGCAGTTACAGTTCCTGGACTGACTCCTCCAGTATACTCACCAATTAAAGGAGCATTTGTATTATCACCATCGTAGATGTATAAATAATCACCAGGGTTACTGGCCATTAAAAATAAAGAAAAATCTACTTGTATCCGTTGATCTCCATCTGCACAAATAGTTATTACCTGAGGGACCCCTCCATTATCGTTATACATGTTTGAAGCCCCCCCATTATCATAAAAATTACCAGAACATGTTTCTATATATTCTGTATCTCCTATTAAAATATCTTGAGCAAGAACAACTTCATTACATATAGTAAAAATAAGCACTAAAATTGATAAGTAATAATTTTTCATGATCCGTTGGTTTAAAAGCATTTACAACTATAACAATTAAATAACTGAAACACCTAATATTTTTTTTAATTTTTATAAAAAAACCGCCTAAGAAAAATTTCTTAGGCGGTTTTTTTGATGAATTACTGTTTTAAAACTACACTACTTTATTAATCACACACGTAATATACGCTATCTGTTCTTCATCTAATTCTGTATGCATAGGTAAAGAAATCACTTCTTTCACCAATTTATTGGTTACCTGAAACTTACTTTCTTCATAACGCTCATCAAGATAGGCTTTTTGAAGGTGAAGCGGAATAGGATAATAAATCCCAAAAGGTAAATTATTTTCTTGGAAGGTTTTTGCCAACTCATCACGCTTTCCATTAGTTACTCTAATGGTATATTGATGAAAAACATGAGTATCTTCTTCCCCTATAATTTTCGGAGTAATAATATTCTCATTGCTTTTTAGAGCTTCAGAATAAAGTTTGGCAGATTTTCTCCTTGCTGAATTATATTTATCTAACAACGGTAATTTAGCTTTTAATACCGCTGCCTGAAAACTATCTAATCTAGAATTCACCCCCACTACATCGTGATGATACCTTTCGTACATGCCATGATTCACAATCCCTCTAATGGTATGGGCTAACTCATCGTTATTGGTAAAAATTGCACCCCCGTCTCCATAAGCTCCTAAATTTTTAGAAGGAAAAAAAGAAGTTGCTCCAACATCACCCAAAGTTCCAGCTTTTTTAACCGTACCATCTTCAAAATGATAATTTGCTCCTATAGCCTGTGCATTATCTTCAATTACATAAAGGTTATGTTCTTTTGCAATTTTCAAGATTTCTTCCATGTTGGCCGGTTGGCCGTAAAGATGCACTGGAACAATCGCCTTTGTTTTGGGAGTTATCGCTGCTTTGATAGCTTCTACATTTATATTAAATGAATCTGCATCTACATCTACCAATACAGGGGTTAAATTTAAAAGGGCAATCACTTCTGCTGTAGCAGCAAAGGTAAAATCTGCAGTAATCACTTCGTCACCGGGCTTTAAGCCCAATCCCATCATAGCAATTTGCAAAGCATCGGTTCCGTTACCACACGGGATCACATGTTTTACGTCTAAATATTCTTCTAACTCCTTTTGAAATTGATGAACCTCAGGTCCATTAATAAAAGAGGTATTCTCTATAATATTCTGAATAGACGAATCTACTTGATCTTTAATTTCTTCATACTGACCTTTAAGGTCTACCATCTGAATTTTTTTCATCCTTTCAATTTTCTTGCTACGAAAATAAGAAATAAAGAAGCTATAGCCATTTATTTTTTGGCTAAAGCTTTATTTTAGCAAGAAATTTAATCCTGTTGAAGTTTATCTACGATTTTTTAATCCTTTTCACTGAAACAATAGCGCTTCCGCTAGTGGGGTTATTCAGTAAAAAATTGAAAAAATTTTCTAGCGGAAGAAAAACACTTTTCAAAGAATTAACCACTGCCAACCTAATTCATCAAAAAATTGTTTGGTTTCATGCGGCTTCTTTAGGAGAATATGAGCAGGGATTACCCATTATGCAAGAGATTTTAAAAGAGTATCCCGATTATAAACTTTTGGTTACTTTTTTCTCGCCTTCGGGTTACGAAGTAAAAAAGCATAATTCCATTGCAGATTACGTTTTTTATTTACCCTTGGACACCCCAAAAAATGCTAAAAAGTTTATTCAATTGGTTCAACCTGAACTAGCCGTATTTATTAAGTATGAAATCTGGCCTAATTTTCTAACTGAATTAAAACAACACCAAATCCCAAGCTTATTAATTTCAGGGGTCTTCCGAAGCAATCAAATTTATTTCAAAAGTTATGGTAAGTTTTTACTGAATGCAGTAAAAAGCTTCAACTATTTGTTTGTTCAAAACGAGGAGTCTTTACAAAGCTTAAAAGAGAATAAAGTTCACAATGCCATGGTAAGTGGCGACACCCGTTTTGATCGTGTTTTTCTTCAAACCAAAATGGACAACTCGCTTAGTTTCGTTCAAAATTTCAAAAACAATCTTCCTTGCATCGTTTTTGGTAGTACCTGGCCGGAAGGAGAAGAATATATTTCAACTTACATTAATGAGACTTCACATCGGGTTAAATATATTATCGCCCCACATCAAATACATTCCGAAAAAATAAATCAGCTCAAAAATAATATTCACAAAAAAGTGATTCTTTATTCTGAATTTAAAGATCAACATATAGATCTTAAAGAATATGATGTTTTACTTTTAGACACCATAGGTTTGCTCACCAAGGTTTATAGTGAAGCAACTATAGCTTACGTAGGTGGAGCTATAGGAACTACAGGATTACATAATATTTTAGAACCAGCTGTATTTGGAGCTCCTTTAATTATAGGTAATCATTTTGAAAAATTCCCAGAAGCCAAAATTTTACAAAAACTGGAAGGCTTAACTGCTATTTCAAATTATCGTGAATTTAAAAATGAATTGAACACCTTAGTTCAAAATGAATCATTCCGAACCAAAAAGGGGCAAATTTGTAAAGACTTCATATTAAGCAATACAGGAGCCACCAATAAGGTAATGAGCTATATATCAAGAGAAAAATTGCTCTAATTTTTAAGATTTCATCTACAAAATCATACTAAAATTAGAATTTTAATAAAAATTTATCATTCAATCTTATAGCACAAATGTTAAAATATATACTTTAGCCATTATTAACTATTGTATATAACTATGAAAAGAACTTTTTTAACACTAAGTTTTATATGCGGATTACTTGCTTTTACTTCTTGTAGGGAAGAAACAAAAACTAAAGAAGTCGTAAGGGAAGTTGAAGTAAAAGAGAAAAAAGAAGAAAAAGGCATTTTAGAACGTGCCGGAGAGAAAGTTGACAGTGAAGTCAATAAAGAGATTGACAAAAAAATAGATGAAATAGGAGACGATAACTAATCAATTATTAAAAATTAATTTAAAAACCAAAAATCATGAAGAAATCAGTTTTATTTTTAGTTATGTTATTCGCTTTTTCAACCACTTTCACTGCTTGTAGAAATACAGAAAAAGCAGAAAATGAAATGGAGCAGGAAGCCAATGAGATGGAAAACGATATGGAAGAAGCCGGTGATGATATGGAAGATGAAATGGACGACCTTGACGACGACGCAGATAGTGCCATGGATGATGTTAAAGAAGCAGCAGAAGATACGGGAGATGCTATCGAAAACGCCGCTAACGAAACCGGAGATGCTATCGAAAAAGGTGCAAAAGAAACAGGTGATGCTGTTAAAAAAGGAGCTCAAGAAGTAGAAGACGAAGTTGAAGGAAACGACGATATGTAATTCTAACTTTTAACTAGAAATAAAAAAACCTCTTCGAATTGAAGAGGTTTTTTTATGCCTGAAATTTACTATTGGTAAACTCTAATGTAATCTATATAAAACTGCTGCGGAAAAATGGAATCATCAACTTCAGGTCCTCCAAAATTCCCTCCTATTGCCATATTCAATAAAAAATAAAATGGATGGCGATATGGGTAAGTCTCATCATTTTTTTCTTTAGGTGAAAAGGTGTACACTTTTTTATCATCAATATAAAAAGTAATAGCGTCTTTATCCCAATCTATTTTATAAGTGTGGAAATCTGCTGTTAAATCCTCTACTCTTGTTTGCTTAGAATTAATAGTTTCTCCGTGACTGGCTGGCGTATGTAAAGAAGTATAAATAGTATCTGGTTTTCTACCTACAAACTCCATAATATCAATCTCACCAGATGCAGGCCAGCCTACTTCGCTAATATTATTACCCAACATCCAAATTGCCGGCCATAAGCCTTGACCTCCGGGAACTTTTGCCCTGATTTCGGCTGTACCGTACTTAAATTCAAACTTATCTTTAGAGTTTATCTTACCACTATAATAGTTATCACCCTCTTTATCGGCCGTAATGATGAGCATCCCATCTTTCACCTCAACACAATCTTTATGGTATATTTGGCGCTCATTATTTCCCCAGCCACAAAGGTTTGGACAACCATCACCTTCCTCGTAACTCCAATTCTCCATATTTAAATTATCTCCGGCAAAAGTTTCTTCCCAGATAAGTTTCCCATTTTGAGCAGAAGCAGAAAAAACAATTCCGCAGACTGCTAAAAGATTGATAATTAATTGTTTCATTTTCTATTTATATTGAAATTCTACTTGTTGAAGGTCTCTTGAATTGGGACCAATGAATAAATAAAATTTACCGGGGTCTGTGCCCCATTTTTTATCCCTTCCAAAGTAACTCAGCAATTCTTTATCAATCGTAAATTCTACTTTTTTAGACGCTCCCGGTTCTAGGTATATTTTCTCAAAACCCTTTAATTCTTTAATAGGTCTTGTAATACTAGCAAATAAATCCCTGATGTAAAGCTGAACCACTTCTTCTCCAGCCATTTTTCCGGTATTTTTAATTTCTATGGAAGCCTTAATTTCTTCGGAACCAGAAAAAGAATCACTGGAAAGCTGAATTTTTCCGTATTCAAAATTGGTATAGCTTAATCCAAAACCAAAAGGAAATAAAGCATCCCGATCGGCATCGGTATAATGTGAATAGGTTACTTCTGAATTTTCATTGGGTCTTCCCGTACTTTTCTGATTGTAATACAAAGGTTCTTGCCCTACATTTCTAGGGAAAGAAACCGGAAGCTTTCCTGAAGGATTGTATTTTCCGAATAAAACTTCTCCCACGGCATTCCCATGTTGTGAGCCTAAGAACCAAGTTTCTACAATAGCTGGAATATTTTGATCGCTCCAAGTTAAATCCATGGGTCTCCCGTTCATTAAAACCATCACTACGTTTTTATTCACTTTCTGAATTTCTTTCATCAGTTCATTTTGAACTCCTAAAAATCCAATATTGGTTTGGCTTCTTCCTTCACCAGATTGAAATGCATCTTCCCCTACTACTAAAATTACCAAATCTGAATTTTTAGCTAAATTTTTAGCTTCTTCAAAACCAGACTTGTCATTTTCATTGATGGTTAATGGAGAAAGAAAATTGCGCTCTCCGGTGCTTAGCTTTGCTCCTTCTGCATAGTTTATTTTTATTGAGGTTGGAGCGTGTTTTTTAATTCCTTCTAACACAGAAACCGCTGAATTTTGAATGGCTTGTGCCCGCCAGTTTCCTAAAGGAGAATCTTTATCGTTAGCCAAAGGCCCAATGACTGCTATAGATTTCACCTTATCTTGGATAGGAAGAATATTGTTTTCATTCTTCAATAGCACAATAGATTTCTTTGCAGCTTCTAGGGCTAATTGCTGATTTTTATTAGAATAAACTTCACTCTTTTCAAAAGATTCATTACAATACTTATAAGGATCATCAAAAAGTCCTAACCAAAATTTGACCCGTAGAATCCTTTTTACCGAATCATCGATTAAATCTTCAGAAATTTTTCCTTCTTCAACTAGAGAAATCAAAGAACTTTCATAAGCTCCGCCTTCCATATCCATATCGCTCCCTCCTTTTACAGCTAATAAAGCAGCCTCTTTTTTATTTCTTGCAATTCCGTGTGAAATCATTTCTGAAATAGAGCCCCAATCGGAAACGATAAAACCTTTCCAGTTCCAGTCTTCTTTTAACAAGTCCCGTTGCAAATAACTGCTTGAGGTGGCAGGAATACCATCGATCTCATTAAAAGAGTTCATGAAAGTGGCAACACCAGCATTTGCAGCGGCTTTAAATGGAGGTAAAATAATATTTTGTAATTCGTAAATACCAATATTTACGGTATTGTAATCCCTCCCGGCTTCTGCAAAACCATAGCCCGCAAAATGTTTGGCACAGGCAGCAATTGTTTTTGCACTGGCTAAATCTGATCCTTGAAAACCATTAATTCGTGCTACAGCAATTTTCGAGTTTAAAAAAGGATCTTCTCCGGCTCCTTCCATAATTCTACCCCAACGTGCATCACGGGAAACATCCATCATGGGAGCAAATGTCCAGTGAACCCCTGAAGCTGCAGTTTCCCTAGCGGCTGCAGCGGCTGTTTTTTCAGCTAAATCCATATCCCAGCTTGCAGTTTCACCTAATGGAACGGGAAACATAGTTTGATATCCATGAATAACATCATAACCAAAAATCAAAGGAATTTTCAACCTAGAATTTTCCATGATTAAACGCTGTGCTTCCCGTGTATTTTTTACGGAAACAACGTTTAGCATGGAGCCTACCAGTCCTTTTTTTAAGCGTTCTAGTTTTTTCTCGTTGGTAGTTCCTGTAGCTGGACCGGTAACATCCCAACTTCCGTTGTATTGAACCATTTGACCTACTTTTTCCTTAAGTGTCATTAAGGCCAGTACAGAATCTACTCTCTGCTCTATATTTTTTTCTTGTTGTGGCGACTTCTTAGATTGACTTGAAACCTTACAGGCATTCAAGCTTAGCATTAAACCCACAATGAGTACTAATAAATTTTTCTTCATCTGAAATTGAAAATGAAAAAGGCAGGCTAATTGAATTTCCTGCCTTTTTCTGCTATTAAAATATGAAAACAAATTTTACACTATTGATATACTCTTATGTAATCAATTTCCATCGCATCCTGTGTAAAGTTAGGATCTATATCTCCTCCTAAAGTTCCTCCCATTGCCACGTTAAGAATTAAGAAAAACTCGTGATCTACAAAGGGTGTGCCTTCCATATCGGTAAACTCATGAAAAGGTTCATCATCGACTAAGAAAACAATATGATCCTCGGTCCACTCCATAGAGTATTTATGGAATTCTGTAGCAACGTTTTCTACGAAAGTTCCTTGAGAAACTCCATTACCTCCAGAATTTTCAGGAAAATGTAGAGTTCCTAAAACTTCACCTAGGTTATTACCTACGTGTTCCATAATGTCGATTTCCCCACAGGTTGGCCAATCTACCGTATCAAAATTTTCCCCTAGCATCCAAATGGCAGGCCAAGTTCCTCCCGCTGACGGAAGTTTGGCTCTTACTTCAATTCTACCATACTGAAATTCAAACTTATCTTGTGTGGTAATTCTAGCAGAAGAGTAATTAAAGCCTTCTATTTCTTCAGCTATGACATTTATTTTTAAAGTACCATCGCTTACCTCAGTATTTTGATCTGTATAATATTGGACTTCACCGTTCCCCCAACCATTATTATTACCAATTTCGTAGTTCCAGAAATCTGTATCCAATGAACTTCCATCAAATTCTTGAGACCAAGCAGCTTCTTCAGGAGAATCTCCAGGGAATTCTGTTTCAAAATCGTTACCAGAATTACCTCCACCTCCAGCAGGATCTGTAGTAAATTTCAAGTACCAAGCCAGTTCTGAGTTTGATCCAGGGATAGCTCGGACGTACATATAATCATCCGAAATTTCAAGTATTTCGTAAGCGTTGGGTTCTATGTAATAAGCCATAAAACCACCATCTGCAATTATTATTTGTGTACCTGTCGTTTGATCTGCCGGCACACTTGAACTAGCAGCAGAAAGATTAACAGCTTTTTCTCCTGAAGTATCAAAACCTAAACATTGGTCTTGATCACCTCCGCCACCACCAACGCTAAGGAAATCTACATTAAAAAAAGTTGCTCCTTGATTGTCTTGAACGTATGTTATGTTTCCATTTTGTTCTGAAAATATCATAACATCATCATAAAAACATCCTTCACTTTCCTTTTCAAAAGGGGCTGCTGAATAATAATCCGGTGTTGCTGTATTCGCTGGACCTACTCCTAGATGTCCAGGTAAAGCTGCTGCTACATACCAAGTCTTACTTGCTCCGCCTGTTAAATAATTTTGTGTTTCTAGATCTTCAAAAGCGCTAAAAACAGTTACTGTAGTGGTTTTACTTGTACTACTTCCTCCAGGACCTTTAGCAATTACAGTTACGATATAATCATGAACCCCTGTGGATTTAAACCCATAGGTTACTTTACCATCAGAAACAATTTCTGACGTATTATCTCCATAAAAATATTCATAAGTAATAGCATTATCAGCCTGAGCATTAAACATCACCTCTCCACTCCCATCTCCATAAGGAAATTCTTCTGAGGTATTCAGAACAGTTGCTTCTAATGTTAAATTAGAGGGTGCTTCTACATCTCCAAACTCATATTCTTCTTCGCAACCGTAAAAACAAGTTGCCAGAATACAAAGCATTAAAATTGTTGAATTATATATTTTTTTCATAGTTATTAATTTTGCAATTCGATATCATCAAAATAATAGGTATTTCCCATTCCATTCTCTCCAAAATTCATAAATACAGTTACTATATCAATAGGTTCTGTTGTACTTATGCCTGAAAAATCAAAAGTTAATTCTTCCCATTGACTGGATCCACTTGTGGTAGTTTGAACTTCCATAAAATAATCGTTACCCTCTGCACTTGTTTCCAGTTTTAATAAAATGGGCGCATTTGCTATAGGAGACCATACTTTCATCTTCATTGTCTGAGATGATGAAAAATCTATTGCATTTTCAAGTATTATATTGGAACCCGCCCAAGTTTGCGAACCATTATCTTTAATCAGCTCTGTTACCTTATTTGATGTATTTCCATTCATATCGGGATTATCTACTACAGTAGAAGTCGCCCCTCCAAAATTCATCCAATTGTATTCTATACTTTCACTTTCAAAAGTTAATGGTAAATTAGGGAGAGAAACAGGTTGCTGATTTGCGTAAGAAATATCGTCGAAATAATAATCTAAACCTGTACCTATTGAACCAAAATCAAAGAAAAGTACCATTCGTTGATAGTTTTGATTTACATCTACTCCACTAAAATCAAATGTTATAGTTTGCCAAGCATTAGCTACGGTTGTAACTGCGTTTGCTTCTGCAAAAATCGCCCCATCTTGAGGGTCCTCAAATTTCAAGGTTACCGTTGTGTTAGCTTCAGGAGACCAAACTTTCATACTAATCGAAGTGTTTTGATTGAAATCTACGGGATTATCTAAATCCATAAATGCACCAGCATAGTCTAAAGAATTGTTTACTTTAAACATTTTAGCAACTGTTGCGCTAGGATTTGCATCACTCATATCTGGATTAGGCTCGATAGTTACCGGAGCTCCTCCAAATTCTGTCCAAGCATACGCACTCTGGCTCCCTTCAAAAGTAATTGGCAATTCTACAATTGTAGGACTTGCTAATTGAATATTATCAAAATAATAAGTTTCACCTGTACCAGAAGTATTGAAATTGAAAAATAAAGCAATGACCTCATATGTTATAGATTGATCTAGACCAGACAAATCAAAGACAATGGTTTCCCATTCGTTCGCTACTGTTGTAGTTGCTTGGAATTCAACAAAATTATCTGAATTATCACTATCTTCTATTTTAAATAGAATTGGTGTTCCTACAGTTGGCGAATAAACATCCATTGAAATAAAAGAAGTTGTACTGAAATCTATGGCTTCATTTAATGTCACAGAAGTTCCTGCCCAAGTTTCTGAACCTGCAACTTTTGTATAAGAAGCAACAGTTTCACTATTATTAACTTCACTTGGTGCCGGGTTACTCACTAAAGGTACTCCTGTAGCTTCTCCTCCTCCAAAATTGTAAAAAGTATAATCTACCGTTTCTGACTCAAAAGTAATTGGTAAAACTAGGGGATCTACTATCTCAATTTCCTCTGTATATGTGGTTGTTTCTTCACCTCCACTTAAGGCAATAACGGTAATGGTATAAGTTCCTATACTGCTATACTCGTAGCTTACCGTTTCACCTATCATCATAGGGGTTGCGGTTTCACCTTGTTCTTCGCCAAAATAAACTTCAAAAGCTGCTGCGTTAACTGCTTCTGCCGAAACATTTACTAAAAACGGATTACTCGCATCTTTTGTAATGGTCACTTCTAAATTTTCTGGAGCAGAAAAAGAGACAACTAAAGTTTGTGTCATTGAAGCGGTATCTCCTGCTAAATTCATCGCAGTAACGGTAACTTCATAAGTTCCTTCTTCATAAACGTGAGTACTATTATTTCCTGTGGAAATTTCTTCAGATACTTCACTTCCATCTCCATAATCTATAATAAAACTGTTAGCTCCTTCTCCAGAAGGATACATCGTTACCTCTCCTGAATTATCTTGTGTGATGGAAAAATCTACAGCGATATTCGTAGGTGCCCCAGTATTTAACTCCTCTAAACCTTCATCTTCTGTACAAGAGGCTATTACTATTAGTAATAAGCTATAAAATAAGTATTTAATATTTTTTTTCATAATCATTAAATTTTAATAACCTTCATTTTGTTTCCAGTTTCCATTTGAAAATTGAATTTCTTCTAATGGAATTGGAAAAACTTCATTTTTCCCTGCAGTAAAACCTTCAATATTCTCTGTGGCCCTTCCGGTTCTTACTAAATCGAAGAAACGATGACCCTCTCCCATCATTTCAGATCTTCTATCTGCATAAATATCGTCTAGTAAAGCATTTCCACTTGTACTTACGTCATCCAAACCTGCACGGTTTCTAACTTGATTTAAATAGTTTCGTGCTTGACCTTCGTCTAAATTACCTCTTACCATCGCCTCTGCAGCCATTAATAATACATCTGCATAACGAATTGCTCTATAATTATTAGGCTGTGTTAAATTTGCATCTCCTAAATTATCGTTTTGACGAGGTAAATACTTTCGGTTGTAGTAACCTGTATGACCTGTTTCTGGATCTTGATTTCCTATATTATAGGTAGCTCCTGTTTCTGCTGCCCAAGCTTCAATATCTAATACAGTCACATCTTTTCTGGCGTCTCCACCTTCAAAAGACTCATAAGCTTCTTGAGTTGGTAAGTTAAAACCATAGCCTGATGCAAATACGGGACCGCTATATCCTCTTATTCCACTAAAACCTACCATAACGTTTCCTTCACTACATTGCAGACACTCAAATCCGGCACCTTCTGTTCCTGTATATTGAACTTCAAAAACAGATTCTGGACTATTTTCTGCTAAATACTCGAAAAGGTTCTCATAATTTTCTCCTGCTTCAGTACCATATAAGTGATATTTCCCTGAACTGATGACTTCATTAAACTGTGAAGCTGCTTCTGAAAATTTTTCTTCATACAAGTATACTTTTCCTAATAAAGATTGAGCTGCTCCTTTTGCAACCCTGCCTATTTCCGGAGCATCTTCCGCTAAGTTATCCACAGCATACATTAAATCATTTTCAATATAAGTGTAAACTTCTTCTTTTGAAGCTCTAGGAAAAGTGGTTTCATCTCCTAACACAAATTGCCCTTCCGGTTTGATGGGAATTGGACCAAACCATTTTAATAATTCAAAATTAAAGTAAGCTCTTAAAAAACTTGCTTCGGCAATAATTTGCGCTTTTCCTTCAAAATCTATTTTATCTTTATTTTCAAGTATATATGATGCTCTTTGTACGCCTGCAAAATTCCAATCCCAAATATCATCTAAATTATCATTTATGGGAGTATGCTCCATTCTATCTACTTGTTGCCAACCTACTACATCGTTAGCACTTTCTCCTCCTGCGTGGGTGTTATCTGAGGCAATTTCTCCTAGAATTACATTCACATATGTAGATTGCAATATATCATAAGCACCAATTAACGCATTGTTATAATCATCTTCTGAGGCGAAATAAGTCTCTGAGTTAATTGTATATCGAGGATTAACATCTGTAAAATCGTCTGAGCATCCTAAAACAGCTAATGATGCTAAAACAATAGTTGCTATTTTTTTATTTATTTTTCTCATAGTTCTCTTTTTAGAATTGAATATTTACACCTATGGTATAGGTTCTTGGTAATGGGTAAAATCCATAATCGATACCTCCTCCAATTGGTTCTCCTGTGGAAGCGGTAGGATCATACCCCATATACTCTGTAAATGTGTAAACATTATCTACTTTACCATATATCCTGAATTTATCTAAGTAAGCTTTCTCGGTAAACTTCTTTGGTACGGTAAATCCTAAAGTAATTGTTTGAATTCTTAAGAAAGAGGCATCTTCTACAAAGAAATCTGAAAAAGCATTGTTTGAAGTTGACTCTACTGTTGCTCTTGGAACGGTATTACTAGTTCCTGGTCCAGTCCATCTATCTAATTTATATCTCAGTTTATTTACATTAGGTTGACTTCTCTCATAATTTCTAACCATTTCTTGTCCTAGGTTGGCAAATGAATAGGCTGAAAAATCAAAATTTTTATAGTTAAAAGAAAAGTTTAGCCCCATAGTTATATCTGGAATTGGATCACCAATATTGGTTCTATCATTTTCATCAATTACCCCATCTCCGTTTAAATCTACATAACGAATATCTCCTGGTTTTGCATTTGCTCCTAAGGCTTGCTGAGAAGGATGATTATCTACTTCATCTTGAGTTTGAAAAACACCATCTGTTCTATAACCATAGAAATATCCCATCGGGAAACCTTCTTGCATTCTAGCAGGAGCTGGCTGACCAACGCCAAATCCGCCTCCTTCAATATAACCAATACCATTATTCACCTTTGTTACCTCATTATTCAATAAGCTTATATTATAATTGATAGAAAAAGAGAAGTCTTCTGAAACATTATCATTATAGCCTAATGAAAATTCGTGACCTTCATTCACAACTTCCCCTGCATTAACAGTTGGCCCTGAAGCTCCTGGCGCACCAGTACCTAAAATACCAGAAACCCTTAAATTACTTATCAAAAGATTGTCTCTTCTATTTTTAAAATAATCATAAACAAAATTGAATTTATTATCTAAAAAATTTAAATCTAACCCAATATCAAGTTTTTTAGATTCTTCCCATTGAATGTTTGGGTTTGGTAATGCTCCTAAAGCATTTCCGTTTACTAAAGATTGGTCGGGACCAAGTACGTAAGTTGCTTCTCCATCTAAAAGAGACAAATACTTAAAGTCATCAATTAAATCACTTCCTAAAACCCCGTAACTACCTCTTATTTTTAATAAGTTGACGATATCACTATCATTTAACCAGCTTTCTTTAGACATTACCCAACCGGCAGTTACCGAAGGGAAATAGGCTACTTTGTTATTGGGCCCAAATCTAGTTGAAGAATCCCTTCTTAACATCGCAGAAACTAAGTATTTATCTCTAAAGCCATATTGAAGTCTACCAAAATAAGAAAGTCTTCTAAAGATAGATGCATACGAACTATTTGTTTGATTCTCTCCTATCCCATAAGCAGAACCTAAGTCTGCAAACTCCCAGCTATTGGCATTTACATCTGTTCTTGTTCCATATAAGCCTTCACTTTTTACTTCGTGAATGGTTGTACCTAATAAAAAAGTTACATCATGATCTTCAGCAAAAGTATTAGTATAGGTATTAAAAAGTTCGGCTGTATAATCATTTGTAAAAGATTTCCCCAAGGATACTGAACTATTTGGAGTAGTATAAATTTTTCCTGTACCATAATCATAAATAGGTGTAAAATCCCTATCTCTCGTGTTAGCTCTATTGAAACCAACTCTCCCTTTAAAGTTTAAATTCTTAGCATAGTCTATACTTGCTTGAACAGTTCCACTAAGACGATCTACTACACTGTTGTTATAGGTGTTTCGAGTTTGAGTAAGCGGATTGACAACTTCATTTCCTAAATTAATAGTTCCATCTAAATTATCTTGATCAGGAGAAATTACCGGAGCAATATTAGCTGCATTAAAAAGTACAGACCCTAAACTAAATGCATTAATATCTTTAACTTGAACGTTTGTATAAAATAATTTTGTGGATAAATTGATGTTATCAGTTAAATCTACATCCAAAGTCAACTTTGCTGTATTACGTTCAAAATTAGACTTTTCGGGAGCAACAATACCTTCTTGGTAAAAATTAGAAGCACCTAAGCTATAGCTTACTTTTTCTTCACCACCCCTAACTGAAAAGTTATGACTTCTAACCATTGACTGTTTAAAAACTTCATCCTGCCAATCGGTTTCATTTTCCAGATTATTTACGTTATTAAATGGAATATCCTGACCTGAATTAGCATAAGACTCATTTATATAAAGAGCATATTCTTTGGCGTTTAACACTGGCAGCTTTCTAGTAGTTTCTTGTACTCCGGTATAACCATCATAACTAACACGCATTTTTTGATTTTTTCTACCTTTCTTGGTGGTCACTAATATTACACCATTTGCTCCAGCAGTACCATAAATAGCAGCCTGTGCATCTTTTAGTACAGTTATATTCTCTATATCCTGTGGATTTAAATCTTGCAATCCTCCATTAAATATAAAACCATCTACTACAATTAAAGGAGAAGCATTTACATTGGTACCAACACCTCTAATTCTAATATTTGCATTAGAACCGGGAGACCCTCCATTAAAAGTAACATTTACCCCCGATGATGTTCCTTGTAAAGCTTGAGCAACATTCGCAGGTTTTAACTGTTCGATAGTTTCTTCCCCTACTGAACTAACCGCTCCGGTAACTTCATCTCTTTTCTGAGCTCCGTAACCAATTAACACCACCTCTTCCAATGCTTCGGAATCGGGTTTTAAAACTACATTGACGGTTGTTTGATTATTGGATACAGGAATTTCTTGTGGTTCAAAACCAACATAGGTGAATACCAATATGTCACCTCCTTTTAAATCCTGAATAGTATAGTTACCGTCAAAATCTGTAACTACACCTGTGTTTGTGTTTTTTACCAATACATTAACTCCCGGCATGGGCATTTGTGTTTCTGCTTCTGTCACGGTTCCTGAAACCGAAAACGTTTGAGCAAATGAGCAAACCGGAATTAGTAACAATAAAATTAGTAATAGCTTTTTATTCATTTGTTGTTGATTTGATTTGAAACTAATGTATTAAGAAAGTGTTAACCGCAAGTATAAATTACCTCAACAAAAAATATACATTAGCAATTATTTAGCTTTAAAATAGCGATAAATCAATTTTAAGCCTTTAAAAATTAGGAATTCTTAATATTTAAAAATTATGAAAATTTATTCTGATTTTCAACATATTAAGCGAATGTTGAGGTAATGTTGAGGTAAAATGAAGAGTTGTTGAGTGCTTAGAAAGTTAAAATATACTCCACTAAACCTTGTTCATGATCTAATTCCATCTTTTTACGCAAACGATATCGTTTAATCTCTACACTTCGTACTGAAATATTTAGCAACGGGGCTATTTCTTTAGAGCTTAAATTTAACCTTAAATACGCACAGAGTTTTAAATCGTTTGAGGTTAAGGTGGGATGCTTTTCTTTTACCGATTGTAGAAAATCTTTATCGGCATTATCAAAAGCTTCTTTGAATAATTTCCAGTTATCTTTTTCAGCAATATTTCTATTAATGATTTTTATTACTTCTTGTATGTCTCTTTTTGATTCCGAATTGGAAAGTTTATTTTTTAATTCAGATAAGAATTCATTTTTCTTAATGATATTCATCGTGGAAGCAGCTAGTTCTCTATTTTTAGATTCTACTTCCGTTTCCAATTGTTTATTTTGAAGGGTCACTATTTCTTGCTGTGCTGCAAGTTCTTGCATTTCTAGTTTCTTCTTATTTTTCTGAATAAGTTTTTCTTGCTGTTTTTTATAGTAATTGGTATAAACCCTATGGGTAAGAAAAAACAAAATCAATAGAAAAATAACATAAATTACAATAGCTGCGGTAGAAAGATACCATGGCTTTAAAACTTCAAAACTATATTTCTCTACATTAGACTCATCTTCTTTTAGTTTACCTTTCACTTCTAAAGTATATTCTCCGAACGGTAAATTTTCAAAATTTGCTTTCCCTGAAGTATTCCAAGCAGACCAAGTGTTGTTATATCCTTTTAATCGGTAACTATATTTAATGTCATTAATCAAATCGTATTGAGGTACACTAAAGGAAAAATTAATATAGTTATTCTTATAAGGCAGCTCTATTCCATCATTTTCTAGGAAAAGCCTCTTATAGTTATTTCCCTTACCTGAAAAGGATACTGAATTTATTTTTAAATCTGATAAGATTAATTTATTGAAAGGAATTTTAAACGTTACATATCCAAAATTAGAACCTACTAAATAGGTATTTTCATCTAAATACGAAATGTTCTCAAATCCAGTAGAAATTCCCCTTAAATTAATTGGAATAGGAATTTTCTCAATTTTTAGTTCATCTTGAAAAGCATCTTTGGTGATTTGAAAAAGATATTCTTCACCAAATGCCCACCAACTATTGCCTATCTTTTTAGAAATGCCCGTAATTCGGTTTTCATTTTTGAATAGCTTATTAAACTTTTCAGCTAAAACAAATTCATCCTTTTCGGTAGAATATTCATAAATATTTTTCGCAGTAGATACGTATAACTGATCATCAAATATAAATACAGTTAGCGCAGCTCCTTCATTAGTAAAGCTATAATTATTTAAGACCGAAACTTCACCAGTCAATGTATCTACTTTTGTTTTATATACCCCTTTATGATCATGCCCTACCCATACATTTTTATTTTTATCAATAACTATATTTCTAGAAGAGAGGTCATAATTATTCAATAGCTTAAAATCTTTGCCATCTTTGCTAAAGCTTAAACCATTATAATGACCTTGTAAAAACCCGTCATTAAATTCCTTGATTTGCCAAGTCCCAGAAAGGGAATAAACCTGTTCTACTTGACTAGGATTTTTCAATAAAAAAGTACCTTTATCATGCCCTATCAACAAATCTCCCTTTACTTTTTGAATACTCCATACCTGCCCGCTTGTATTGGGTACGAGCGTAAAACTTTTCTCATTTCCTTTTCGCACATAAAGTCCCTGATTAGTTCCTAAATACAACCATTCCCCTTCTTGGTAACTACAATAAACGGTACCAATGTCCCCAAATGTATCTGTGAATATTTTCACAGAACTGTTTAAATTCACTATACTTATTCCATTATCCAAACCTGTCCAAAGGTTTCCATCATCATCGCTAAATAAAGAAAGAACTGTATTATTTAGTAAATTGGGCTGTTTAATATGAGTTAGACTTCCATTTTCCAAGTTAAATAACTTCAATCCATCACCAATGGTACCTAAAGCAAGAATGTTTTTATTGATTAATTTAGCAACGAAAATACTTTCTCCTTCCAATTGTTTTATGGCTAGAGGATGATTTGCAACTAATGTAGAATCTTTCACAAGATAAATACCTTGGTTACGGCTAACTATATATTTCTCTGATTTGTATTCAAAATAATCAACAATCAACTGATTTTTTAATTCTGCGTAAGGAACTATAATTTTAGGTTCGTCACTACTAATTTCATAAAGCCCTTTTTCTGCTACCTGATAGTAAAGCTTTTGATGAAGTTTAAATAAATTAGTAATGGTATATTCCGAAGGAATCACAACCACCTTCCCCGTATTTAAGTTATAGCTATACAACCTCCGCAAACTTTGAAACACCACATAATTGGCTACTGTTTCAATATGCCAAAACTGCTCTCCATCTAAGAAAGGACTATCTACTAACTCGTTTAAACTTGTATAATTAAGCTCTCCTTTGTCATCTTCTTCCCAATACCCAAAATCCATATAAGAACCGGAAAAAATCTTTTTATCTATATATTTAACTGAGCGTAAAAAAGAACCATCAGGAAGTTGGTTTAATTTCCATTGTTCTCCATTAAAACTTAATAAACCTGAATTATTGGCTACATAAATATGATGATTTTCATCTTGGGTAATCATCCAGTTTTGATTACCGGCTTTGTAATCTTTGGCAGAATAATTAATAATAGGCGGTAGTTCCTGCCCATAAAAATTAAAGCATAAACCAAAGAAAAAAATTATATAAAGAAATCTCATACATTATAAAACTTGATGATAAATGTATTAATTTTACACTTAATATTTTTTAAAGCAAACTATTATGAAGAAATTATTCATTGCATTCTCTGCATTATCTTTAATCTTAGCGACTTCAGCTTGTAGAGAAACTACTAAAGAAAAAACTGAGGAAGCAGCAGAAGCAATTGGCGAAGACGTTGAAAACGCTGCAAAAAAAACCGGTGATGCCATTGAAAGAGGGGTTGAAAAAACTGGTGATGCCATTGAAAAAGGCGCAGATAAAGTAGAAAAAGCTGCCGAAAAAGCAGATAAGGAAGCAGAAGAAGAAATTCATGAAGAAATGCACGAAGATCACGGGCACGACCACTAAAATTTCTCTTACCCATCAATAATTAAGAAGCCGAATATTTTATTCGGCTTTTTTATTTTAAAAAAATACTGCTGCAAGCGGAACTAAAATCAATGCAATTAACATCGAAAGTAAAACCAACAATGCCGATTGTTTTTCATTTGATTTTAAAAAGGACGCAAAAACCGTAAGGTTGGCAGCAATAGGAAATAACGCCAATAAAATAAGCACCTTTGTTTCTTCGGCATTCAAGCCATTTACAAAATTGTACTCAATCCCTAGCAAAGCAGCCATAATTAAAACAGAACTCAACACTCTAACTCCTAAAACTTTCAAATAATAACTCCACCTCAGCATTTTGAAATCTACTTGTGCAATATTAATCCCAATAATGAGCATTCCGGCAACTGAAACGATAATCCCAAAAAAGCTAACTACCGGTTCTACTACAGTTGGGGTATGAAACCCAAAAATTTTCAGAATAACTGCCAATACAAAAACATATACAAAAGGAACCTTAAAAATTTCTTTTACCGAATGTTTTCTACTAAAACGCGTACGTGCTACTTGAAAGTAGCCTACAATATTTCCATATAAAGCTGAACCTATATAAATACAGATTAAAGTGGTGATAGCATGTTTCCCAAATAGCGAACTCACCACAGGAATACCAAAAAAAGCCACATTATAAAATGAAAAACCACTTTTTAAAAGACTCCTGCTTTCCCCTTTCCCAAAAGTTTTATGCACAATGATCGCAGGAAAAATCATAGCCAGTGAAAGAGTAAAAGAAATAATGGGTAGGATAGTTAGGTTTTCTACCGATGCTTCCAGGACGTGATTAATCACCAACACCGGCATAAAAAAGAAAAGCAAAGGTTTAGAAACTATATTCTTGGGAATTAAATTTTTTCGAGCTAAAAAATAACCTAAGGGAATGCATAACAAGTAAGGAATTAAAGTTTTGTATAAATCAATAAATACGGTCATTCATCTGTATTTTAAATAAAATATCTTTAGCAGCAATCATTGCGGTTTTTACATTAAACCAAACTGAATTCACATCTAAAAGCATCCCATTGTTAATATGTCCCAACGCATACATTGGTAAATCTTTTTGTGGGGTTACCACATGCATTGTTCGTTCATCTACATAAATCCCAGTTAATTTCATGAGTAAATTTTAAAAAACTTTGAAATTAGGTAAAGGCTCAAACCTTTTCAAATGTTTATTAAAACTTTTAGTTTTTGTTATTACTTCACTTTAAAGCATACAAGAAAATTGTATTTTTAGTATTTTTGAAGTTTTGCATAACTCCGGTTATAAATTAAATAGGTATGAAGAAGAAAATTACGATTAAAGAAATTGCCAAAATCTTAATGGTTTCGGTTTCTACTGTGTCGAAAGCAATGAATGACAGTCCGGAGATTAGCGAAAAAACCAAAAAGAAGGTTAAAGAACTAGCTAAATTTTACGGTTATACGCCCAATCACATTGCGGTGAGTTTAAAAAACCAATCTACTTTTAATATCGGAGTGATTATTCCAGATATACAAAACTCATTTTTAGCTGAAGTTTTAAAGAATATTGAAATCACTGCAAAGACAAAAGGCTACCGAATTATTACTTTTTTTACCGGTGAAAAATCGAAAGAAGAGAAAGAAAGTTTAAAGATTTTAGCCAATGGAATGGCCGAAGGTATTATTATGTGCCCTTCTGAAGAAACATTTGTTTTAAAAGAATTTGAACACATTAAAAATATTGCAGAAACCACTTCATTAGTGACCTTCGACCGACTTCATGAAGAATTAAATTACAATTCGGTTTCTGTAGATGACGACCAAAGTATTTTAAAAGCTTGTGCACATTTTCAAGAAACCCAAGCCAAAAATATTTTGTTTGTTTCCTCCATTGGTTGGCTTTCGGTAGGAAAAACCCGAAGAAAGACCTTTAATTCTTTTATAGAAAACCATACAAATATTGATGGTGAGGTGATTGAAGAGCACGAAATGGATGATTTACGCAAAAAAATTGAAGAGAGGATTACCAATAAAGAGCTTCCTAAAATTGATGCGATTCTTGGTGCCGATATAGAATCTACCCTTATCGCCAATGCTGCCATCAGTAAAACCAGTCTTAAGTATATTGATGAAATTTCGCTTATTGGTTACGTTAACAAGCGCCATAACGAATTACAATACCCGCAGATTTCTTACATTAATCAATTTCCTGAAAAAGTTGGAGAAAAAGCAGTTGAATTACTTATTAACAGTTTAAAGGATGATTCTTCTAAAATTAAAAAAGAAGTTATTAAAACCGAAATTGTAGTAAAAGACACTTCCAAATAAGCAATTTATGTGGAAAGCAGCTATAGAAGCTATTCAGCAAAACAACACAGAATGGCTTCATAAAAACCGCTTGATCTTTCAGCAGTTCTTTTTTCAGCAGAATCTAAAACCGCAGGGACAACTTTCTAAAGAGGCTTTAACACATCATTACCAAGGCAAGCTTTTCAAACTATTTCTAGCTGAAGATTATCAAGGTTTGGCCTTAGATTTACACCAAGGCGCAAAATGGATTGAAAATGCTTCTTTTCTAGACGGAAATTGGGGCTGGTTATTAGGTATTGGCGTTGGTGGCGCTTATTTTGCCGATTATTGCGATGAAGAAATTGCCCAGCAGTATTTTTCAGCTGAAAATGCCATAGTAGCGGGAAGTGGAAAACCTTGCGACCAAGCAAAACCTGCTGAAAACGGTTTTGAAATAACTGGAAATTGGAAATACTGTAGTGGCTCTGAACAAGCATCTTTTTTTACTGCCGTTACCTTAGTAGACAAAAAACCACAAGCCTTCATTATCCCAACTTCTTTGGCAAAAATCAAACAGGACTGGAATGCAATTGGCCTACCACTTACTTGTAGTCATTCTATTGAAGTAGAGAAAGCACTTATTCCAAAAAATTATTTTTTCGATTTATCACAACCGCCTAGAAAAAACAATTATCCTATTTCTACTTATTCCTTTTTGGGATTTGCAATGGCATGTTTTGCACCGGTAATTACAGGTATCACCAAAAGTCTTTTCCACGATGCTGAAAACTTTCTAACCACAAAAAAGGACGTTTGGCAAACCTACCAACCAGAACGTTTTCAGTTGATTTCAAAAAAGATAGAAAAAGTAAAAATTGAAATTGAAAAGCGTTCGGATACATTTTATCAAGTAGTCGAAAAAAGTTGGAACAGCCATCTTCAGCAAAAAAACACTTTGCAGGACGAACTCATGAATTCCGGTCAAAATTTAGCAGACTATTGTTATGCTGAAGCTTGTGCAATCATCCCACTTCTTGGGATGGATGCTATTGAAAAAACAGCCGAAATTCAAAAACAATTTCAGGATTTGCAGACGGCTTATCAACACATGATTTTTAGAAGTTTTAACCTCTAATTTTCACACTTCCTGTATTGTTTTTATCCCTATCTTTCAATTAAAATTTCAGGGGTTAATTATGAACGTAGAAATTCAAGGACACCGTGGCGATCGTGGCAATTTTCCAGAAAATACTATTCCGGCATTTTTGAGTGCTATAAAAAAAGGCGTAGATGTAATAGAAATGGATGTCGTTATCTCTAAAGATCATCAAGTCGTGGTTTCTCACGAACCTTTTATGTCTTCACTTTATATGCTTCAGCCTAACGGGGAACCTATTTCTAAAGAAAATGAAAAAGACTTCAACCTTTTTCAAATGAATTATGACAGCATAAAGCAATTTGATTCAGGTTCTAAAGGAAATAAAAAATTTCTGCAGCAAAAAAACATGAAAGCCTATAAGCCATTACTGACAGAAGTAATTGATACCGTTGAAGCTTTTATAAAAAAGGAAAAAATACCTGCTGTAAAATACAATATCGAAATTAAATCTGAAGCAAAAGAATATGGAAAGTCACAGCCATCACCCAAAGAATTTGTAGCATTAGTTACAGAAGTTTTGAAAAATAAACATGTACAGCATCGAGTAATTTTACAGTCTTTTGATGTGAACATTCTAGAAGAAATTCATCTCCATTTTTCAGATTTTAAACTTGCCTACTTGGTTGAAACGGGTAATTATGAACAAAACAAAAACCTTTTAAGTTTTCAACCAGATATTTACAGTCCTTTTTACCCACTTCTTTCTCACAAAAGTATGGTCGAGGAAATTCAGCAAGAAAACATCGCTGTAATTCCTTGGACGGTAAATAAAAAACAAGCCATTTTAAAGATGCTTGATTTTAAGGTGAATGGAATTATTACAGATTATCCCGAACGGGCTATTACTTCTTTAAAATCGCATAAATAGCAAGACTAATCCATTTTCCGTTTTTCTTTTCACAATCAACCATCGTACCTTCATGGATAAATCCGGTTTTTGCCATGGCCTTACGGCACTTTGTATTATTGCTTTCTACAAAACCTTCAATCCGATGAAGGTTTAGTTTTTCAAATCCGTAATCCACAATCTTTGGCATTATTTCTTGTAAAATACCTCTTCCCCAATGTTCGGGTAACAGCCACAAACCAATTTCTGCTTTTTGATGCTCTTCAATTAAATCATTTAATCCACCAGCTCCTAAGAATTCATCAGAGGTTACATCACAGATGGCAAACCACTTTCCGCTACCGGAAACTTCCAAATTACGAAACCATTTCATTTGTTCTTTTGTTTCTTCCAAAGAAGAATAACTAATTCCGTAGTTTTCAATTACGGCAGGATTAGAAAGCCCTTGGTAAACACTTTCAAGGTCGCTTTCTTCAATATTTCGTAAGTAATAGTTATTGGTGAAAATTTTATCCTGTTCCATCTTAATTATAATTCTCCATCAATCGGCTCCATTCCATAGTTTTCATGGCACTGATTAAAACGGGATCTACTTGTTTTATTAATGTTGAATTCTTCGGAAAGCTATAACTGAAATAATCTTTCTTTAAGGTTTTTTTTAATACTTGAATCTCATCCTGCAATTGCTGACGTTCAACCTCGTAGGTTAAAATAGGCTGATCGTAAATAAACAAATCATTGGGATGATCTACCAAGTATGCTATTCCGCTCGCTCCATTTGCCACCTCGCCATGATTAATTTGATACATATTTAAAAATTCCTCTGAACTTGAACTCCCTACCGTTACCACATTAAAGCGGTCTAAATCTGCGACAGAATTAATTTCATTATTGATGCTTTCTACCGTTAAAGCAGAAGCAATACTTGCCGTTAAACTGGAAATGATAATGATGGCCATAAACATCCATACCAAACCAATCACACGGCCACCGGTGGTTTGAGGAGATTTATCGCCGTATCCCACGGTAGTCATCGTTACAGCACTCCACCAAAACCCTTCTTTGATCCCTTGAAAACCTTTGCCGCCAAACTCTTCGGGATTCTTTTTCCGTTCAAAAATCCAAACCAAAAACCCGAAAACAAAAATAACACCAATAAGCACCAGAATTGCCGAGATAAACTTCCAGCTCCATAAGTTTTTTACTACTGCTAAAGCATTCGATTTTTTCTTCTGGGCAATAGCCGTATGTGAAATAAAATAAGGTTGCGAAAAATCCATTTTCGTCATGCGTTGGTCGGTAACGGTGATGGGATTAATACTAAAATCTACTTCTCCTTGTTCTACGGCGTGAAGCAATTCAGCTAAAGAATTATAGGTTTTGTATTCATAGTCCCAACCTAACTTTTTATTAACCATCTCCCAAGAGGCGATACTCAATCCTGAAAATCCATTAGGTGATTTTTCTACAAAAGGTGGGGTTGGTGCAATCCCTATCATATATTTTTCTGGAGATTGATTTTGAATGGTGTCTTGTGCTGAGGTAAAAACCCCAAAGAGTAAAAACTGAAGAAATAATAATTGCCTAAAAAACTTCATATCGCTACAATTTGAAGGTAAAATTAAGAAGAATGAATGAATTTAATCACTCTTCATTTCAAATTGTCTCATTTCCACATTCAAATCTCTGATTCCCTATCACTAAACAAAAAAACGAGACAAAAAATAAAAAAAGTAGCTCCAAAAACTGAATCCCTTCTATTCTTGAAAAGATTGATAAGCATCAATAATATCTAAATAACCACAATTACCCCCTCCTTAAAACGCTTAATCGATAAATAAGTGTTTTTATCGGTTTATTTAATTTTTATTTATATATTTAAATGTTATTAACCTTTAAAACTTTTATATTATGAAAAAAATTTTATTACTACTAGCCTTATTTATTGGTATGTCCTCATATTCGGACACAGTAATTGTAGAAAATTCTTCAAGCTATGATGCGCACCTGATTTTTACAGTACGCAACGCTGATTGTGAAAATCCATTTATGTTATACACATTAAATGTTGATTCGGGATCAAATAATTCAATTTATTTACCATCCGGAATCAAACCTAAAAGCGTAAATATATTATTATCTTCCGATAATTGTTCATCATCAGGAAATGCTGGCGGTTTTAGAATAGGTAGTCCTAACAGTAGTTGTAATGGTTATTCTTGCACATCTTCTAATTATCCAACAAATGGAGGAACATTTGTGGACTGTAATTCTCAAAACGATTATATTTCAGGAGATTGGTTGGATTGTGGTTCCGGATCACTAGCTTCAGATGAATCAAAAATAGAAATAAATTAATTATTTTTAAAAAGATTAGTTCACAGCCGCAATATAGCGGCTGTTTTTAGTTAAAAAATAGTTGGAGCAAAAAAACAGTCAACACAGAATTCTTTCTATTCTTGAAAATATTGATAAGCATCAATAATATCTAAATAAGTACCATCAAAACCAGCATTCAAGATTTTAGAAAGGTAGGCATTTTCATTTCCATACAAAATCTCTTGCCATCCAGCATCCCAATAGTTTACTTTAAAATTCCCTTCCCAATCAGGGTTTTCTGCTTCAATAAAGTCGGGTAAATTGTTATTCCAACTCTCTTTCCAATAATAACGGTAATCTTCTGCTTCACCTATAGAGAAATAAGCAACTACTAATCGTTTTCCTCCATTGGCTTTTACTTTCAATTGATTGATTTCTTCGTTAGAAAACTCTAAATCTCCTTGAAAAAATAAATCGGTAATCAATAAATCATAATTGGTTTGCTGTATCTGCTGAATGAAATTTGCTTTTGAAGAAAAATTTTCGGTATTCAATAAATATAAAAAGTTTTTCACCTCTGAAAACGAATTGATCTCATTAGCATTTTCCCCAGGAAGCTCCTCTAAAAGTGCAGGGATTGTATTTAACTCTCGATCGGGTGCTATAAACGGAATATAATTATGCTGAAGGTTTCGTTGATAGGCATCATTTACTTTCGATTGCGTAAAGCAATAATCGGTTACTAAAATTTCTTTATTTGCAGCTTTTAGTAATTGTAAAAATTCATTTAGCTCTTCATTTACCCCTGCAGGAGTTTGCTCGTTAATATCGTCATAACCATAATTAAGATCTTCCTGTCCCACTCCATCAATTGCATTTAAGTAAGGTTGGTTTAAAACCCCTGAAGCCATTTGATTCTCTGTGATAATTTCAATTCCATTTTGAGGTATAATAAGAAAATTAGCATTTTCGGTTTTTGCTGAAATACTTATCTGCATTACCAAATCTCGCATTTCTTGTGCGTAATCTATGTTATTGTTATCTTCTACGGTAGCGTCGTCTGATTCGCTACAGCTTAAACATAACATGATCATTATCCATAAAGCAATTCCTAATTTTTTCATCATCGTTATTTGAGGTAGTCAAATATAATAAAGCTATCAACGCGTAAATCAAAAATATTTGAAAACAAAAAAACCCTCTAAAATCAAAAGATTAAAGAGGGTTTGAGTACTCGGGACGGGACTTGAACCCGTACGAACTAATGTTCATTGGAT